>OJPS01001684.1_pt1 | contig 14066 bp, 8 predicted proteins | sample 1598551 | NCBI WGS metagenome assembly OJPS01 (sample SAMN03922488, study PRJEB24848) | human gut metagenome | isolation source: stool sample | host: Homo sapiens | place: Germany | collected 2011-05 | reverse complement strand
CGCAGCCGCCGGAGCGGTGCTTAAGCCGCAAGGCGGGAATTGTGCGGTGTTGCCTAAAATTATAATCCTGTATCAAAAAGCTCAGGCTGTTCCCTGTTGGGGGCAGCCTGAGTTTTTATACCATGGAAAATCATTCCGCCGTTTTACAGATTCAGCATATACGTTTCCATTTGCATCGTCCTTACCGCCGCTCTTCATGATTCTGCCGGAACAAACGGCAATTCAATGTTTTCCTCGTCCACAGGCGGGGTTTGGGTTGCGCTGGGGGGCGGGGTTTCTGTCGGTTCCTTCGTGTTGTCCGCCGGTTCGCCGTCACCATTTTCTGCGGGCGCGGCACTGGCGGTGGGCTGACCGGCGGCGTTCAGCACCGGTGTTTTTTTCGTTGCGGGCTTCTGGGTCGGCTTGGGGGCAGTTGTCTGCTGCGGGACAGTAGTTGCCGTGGGCTGCGGCGTGGGCTCTGCCGGGACGGCATCATTCGTTTCCGCCTGCCGGGTCGGCTCCGGGGTTGGCTGGGTACCTGCCTGCGGCCGGTGCAGTGCAAAGGCAGCGGCAAGCACCACGGCAGCCACCACAACGGCCAGGACTATTTTTTTCTTCATTGCTGTTTTCCTTTTTATATTTGGGGGCGTTGCGGCATCAGCCTGCCACGCTGTAACGCTGTGCGGCGGTGGTCAGGTCATCCAGCGCGCGGAGCAGGTTCAGCAGCGGCAGCTGGCTTTCATCCACCGCTGCCAGCGCGCGGACCATATCGCCATAGCTGAACACCCCATAGCGCAGGATGCACAGGTCCGCCCCGTTTTGCCGCATGGCAACCACCGGCATGGCATCCGCGCGGCGGAACGCAATGGCCGGTGTAACGACATAATATACCTTTTTGCCGTCAAAGCGGGTGTTGGTATCCACGGGCTGCAATTCGGTTTCGGGCTCACCCGCGTTCCAGGCAAAAGTAAAAGTGCATTCCGCGCCGTCCGGCACCATAAAATAGTGGCGGATCTGGATAACGGGCTCCAGCAGCAGGCTGCTGCCGTAATAATCATCGGTCTGGGTGCCGCTGCTTTCAAACTGGTAGCTGCCCCAGTTGGCCGTGGAGTTTGGCTCCGCGGTGCCGGCTAACGCATCGGTTCGGTAGCCAAAGTACAGCTGCGCTTTGCCGCCATACACCAGCAGGGTGCTGGCCAGCTCCTTTGCCTGTTGGGGATAATCGTGTTCCAGCAGGTAGTTCAGGTAATCCTTTACGGTGTAAGTATAAACCGGGCCATATTTACCGTTTACCACCATCCGGGCTTCAATATCATCCGTCAGCTGTTTGGCGGCCACCTGGCAAGGGAAAGCGGTGCAGCTTTTGCCGTTTACTTCCACCTGCTTTGCATCTGCCACTGCCACCTGTGTTACGGTGGAATCCGGCAGGGTAAACTGCATGGCGGCATCCTGCGGGGTATCTGCCGGCAGGGTAACGTAAAAATAAATTGTGACTGTCTCCCCCAGGCTTAGGCTGTAGCCTTCCAGATGCTCGCCGGTCTGGGCGGTTTCCGGGGTGGCGGGATCCTGCGGCGGCGGAGTTGGCACGGCAGGGTCAGGCCGGCCGGTTTCGGGGGTGCTCTGCGGCGGATCCGCCCAGGGGATATCCTCATCCGTTTCGCTCACCTGCGTCTGGATGCTGGCCGTATTTTCCTCTGCCAGCGCGGCGGCAGGCAGCGCGGCACACAGCACCACCGCCGCCAGCAAAGCCAGCAGGCGCTGGGGCCAGCTTTTTTGTTTTGTATGGTTCAAACTCAAGGTGTTTCCTTCCTGTTTTTTGTTTTATCTTCTCTTTTTTATCCCGCTAAAGGCATCATCCCTGGTTTTTGGCCAGCAGCGCTGCTCCAATCACCCCGGCGCGGTAGCCGAGGGTGCAGGTGGTAATGCGGGTGTGCTTTTGGGCGTAAGCATTGCCAAAAACCATTGGTCCCACCGCGGCGCGCAGGGGAGCCAGCAGGTTCTCCCCCTGGTTGGCCACCCCGCCGGACAGACCGATCACTTCCGGGAAGAAGATGTTGATCATGTTGGCAACGCCCACCGCAAGGTAATGGATGTACTGTTCTACCACGGCTTTGCCTGCGGCATCGCCCTGGGCGGCGGCATCAAAGGCGGTGCGGCCATTTACCCCGCCGCTTTGGGCGGCTATGCCATGCAGGGCGCTTTCGGGGTGGGCTGCCATGGCTTCTTTGGTCATGCGGATCAGGGCGGTGGCACTGGCCAGGCTTTCCAGGCAGCCGGGGCGGCCACAGGTGCAGCGCGGGGCATCCGGGGTGTCCAGAATGACCATGTGCCCCGGCTCCGCCGCTGCGCCGGTGTAACCGGTCAGCAGTTTGCCGCCCAGCACCACACCGCCGCCCACGCCGGTACCCAGCGTAATGATCACCGCGCTTTCGGCCCCTTTGGCGCAACCCGCCAGTGCTTCGCCCAAAGCGGCGGCGTTGGCATCGTTGGCAAGAGCAACCGGCAGGCCGGTTTTGGCGCGCAGATAATCCCCCATGGCAAAATCATGCCAGTCCAAATTGTTGGAGTAGCGCACGAGGCCACCATCCACCGTGCCGGGGCAGCCAACGCCAATGCCCGCTACCTGCTGGCCCTGTGCCAGCTGATTGCAGAGGGCTGCAATATCATCGCACACGGCCTCGGCCGGGCGCGGCAGTTTGGTGGGGGTGCTCGCTTCCTTTATAATAGCACCGTCTGCATCCACAAGCGCAGCTTTGATATTGGTTCCCCCAAGGTCCACACCCAGATAATACATGATTGCAGCCTCCTGTACATAACATTTTTTTCAGTGTAGCAGATTGCCCGCCCCGGCGCAAGAACTTGTAGACAAAAAAGCATCCAAAAGTAAACCCGGCACTACCCACTGCTCTTTTGTCGGGTCGTGCCGGTTGGATTTTATTTTTTAGGCAATACCGCATAATTCTAAGTACCGATACGGCGAGCGAGGTGCGGCAGATGCCAAGCCAAAAGCGCAGATAATACTTTGTGTATTATCGAGTATTTTGGCAACGCAGATGCCGTGCCGCAGCTGCCGGAGCGGTGCTTAAGCCGCAAGGCGGGAATTGTGCGGTGTTGCCTTTATTAGCGGCTGCTCATCCGTTCAGTTTGGCGTACTCTTCGTCGGTAACGGGCTCGCACCACTCGTTGCTACAATCTTTGCCGGGAACTTCCACAGCAATGTGGCTGAACCAGCTGTCGGCCTTGGCACCGTGCCAGTGCTTGACGTTGGCCGGGATGGTGATCACGGTGCCGGGGGTCAGGCTGACGGCAGGTTTGCCCTCTTCCTAGAATTGATAACTCCTTCTATATTTTCATATGAATACCACAGCAATAGTATAACAATAGCACAACACAAGCAGGATTTAAGGCAAAGAGCTGCAGGCAGTATGATGCGGGAATGATCAACCAGCAGGGTTCCGGCTGCTCCGGCGCGATGTGTGCATCGCGCCCTACAATCGGTCCAATGCCTTATCGCAGTATGTTAAGCATGTAACCATCATATTTTTTCAAAATTCCTTATCGAAAAAACTGCCCGCACAACGGCTTATCATACCGTGTACGGGCAGTTGATTTATCATTATCTACTTTTCTCTCAGGTCTGGGTCGATAAACGCAACCCCACCTGGTACCCCAGCAGGGTGCGGGTTTCCACCGGCTGATGGCGGATGAGGGAAAGCAACTGCTGTGCGGTACGGCGGCCCAGCTGTTCGGCATCAAAAGAGACCGCCGTGATCTGTGGCGTACACCCCTGCAGCGCTTCGTCGTCATACAGGGAGGCAAGACGGATATCCTGCGGCACGCGCAGGTTCAGCTGTCTCAGGGTGTTCAAAGCCAGCTGGGCAACCTGGTCATCCATGCACAGGATGCAGTCCGCCCCACGCTGTACCGCGAGCTCCACAGCGCTGGTGCGTAGATCGTCGCTTTCCAGCTCCAAAAACAGCAGGCTCTCATCAATCTTGCAGCAGGCGCGGTCATGCGCCTGCTTATAGCCTTCCAGGCGGGACTGGTTGACGGTGTACAGCATGGATCCGCCCAGCAAAGCAATGCGGTGCAGGCCCTTCATCAGCAGCAGGCTGACCAGCTCGCGGCAGCCGCCCACCTGATCATGGTCCACCGAGATGACATCCTGGTCAGCCGGGCGGCCAATGGCAACAAAGGGGATGCCGCTTTTTTGCAGCATGGGGATCAGCGGATCACGCTCCAGCGTGCGGGCCAGAATCACGCCATCAATCTTGCGGTTGACCAGCAGACGCTGCATCGGGCTTGTTTCCTGCTCGCCCACCATCGTCATCAGCACATCATAATCATTGCGGGTGGCAATATCGTACACGGCGCTGACGGTTTTGCGCAAAAATGGTGCGGCAAGGTTGCCGAACTGGCGCGAGAACACCAGTGAGATATTATAAGACTGCTGGGTTACCAACCCGCGTGCCAGCATATTGGGCACATAGTTTTTCTCTTTGGCGTACTGGACCACGCGGGCGCGGGTCGCTTCGCTGACACGGCCATTGCCCGAAAGGGCACGGGATACCGTGGTCTTGGACACGCCAAGGTCTTCAGCCATCTGGCTGATGTCAATTTTTTTTCTCCTTCTGTCTGTTTACGGCGCGGCATGGGTTTACTCCTGTTAACGTTTGCTTCTATAAGATCTTCTTTCTGTCCTTGCCGGTTTTCCGCCCCACGGGCAGTTCCCAGGGTACCGTTTCAGAAACCAGTCCCCCACCCCCGGCTATTCCCTACTTGGTCAATGGACTTAACATATTATACCACATTTTTCTGGATCATGGTAGCCCCCTGTGCAAAGAAAGCAAAGAACACGCTACCCCAGTACGGGGTCATTATATCATTCCTGGCTCTGCTTTTCAACCGATTTCTGGCTCTGTTTCCGTTTTCCAGTGTGTTTTATAACCTGGTAAAGTTTTCTCATTTTGTCCGTATCCTGCTCAGTCATCGTACCTGCGCCAAATTGGGCGGCTTGGGCCAATGCCAACAGAGCTTCGGCATCCTGGGGTTCAAGGGCGGGGACACAACTTTGCAAAAATGCGGCAAACTCCGGCGCATCGGATGGTGTATCCGGCGGCAGGCCGCGACGCACCAAAAGGCGGTAGATGCTGCCAAACACGGCCAGCACCCGCGCGTTGCAGCTGCCCCGGCCATATCCCATGGCATGGCGGCGGGCCAGCACCAGCAGCACCACAGCAGCCAACAGGCACCCCCCCAGCAACGCCGCCAAAACCAGCCTGCTGCGGGGCACGATGGTGGCTGCGGGTTCGTTTGCGCTGCTCTCCCCTGCTGCGGGGGCGGTGTCTTGACCTTGAGTTTCGGGCAGCGGGTCGGTGCGCAGGTCGGCCTGTTGGGCGCTGACCAGCACGCCGGGGGTCATCTCCATGGGGGTCCAGCCCTGGCCGGAAATGTACACCTCCGCCCAGGCGTGGGCGTTATCGTCCTGTAAAATGGCGTGCCAGCTGCCGTCCTCCTGTTGGGTAAACAGGCTTTGCGGCGCGGCATAGCCCACCACATAGCGCGCAGGCAGCCCGAACATGCGGAACATAACCACCGCCGCCGAAGCAAACTGCACACTGTACCCCTGTTTGGATTCCGTTAAAAAGTAACGGATGGGGTCGGCCCCCTCCGGCGGCTGGGGAGCGCTGGCGTTATACTGGTAGTTGGTGTTTAGGTAGGCGCGGATGTAATCGCCAATGTCCACAGCTTCGGTCAGCTTCTGGTCCTTTTTGGCTTCATCGCACAGGGTTTGCAGCTCGTCATAGCCGTCCGGCACGGCGGTGTAGCGGCTGGCGGCGTAAGCGGCATAGGATGCTTCCATCCGGTCCAGCACGCTGGGGTCGGCATCGGCGCGGGCTTCCAGCTGGGTTTGGGCGGTATCCCGCGGGTAATACAGGAACACATCGTCCTGCGCGGTCTGGCCCGCGGCGGCGCCATCGCCCTGGATGGTGTAATAATCACCCCAGTAGGCGTTGTACGGTGCATAGGTGTACTGGGTATCGGCGTGGATGCGCTCCACCGTCAGCGTCTGGGGCTGGGCGGTGCCGTCATAGGCGGTGCGCAAAAACGGCAGGCTGGCAATGGTCAACCGGGCGTTATCCTCGGTTTTCCAGTTCATAGCGGCGCTGTCAAAGGCATCGGCATCAGGGGCCTGCCAGGTGGTGCCGTCATAACTGCCGCCGATAAATCCCCGCAGGTATACGGTTTCTTTGGGTTTGTCGCTGGCGGTCAGGGCCAGATCCGTCACTCCGCTGACCTGGATACCCCCGCCCTGGCTCAAGGCGCCATCCGCCACACCACCGGCAGCGGCTTCTACCTGAATGTTCAGCCTGCCGCCGCTGACCCGCGGCAGCCAGGTAATGGCGGTGCTCAGCGCGGCGGATTCCACCCGCTGGGCCGCGGGCTGCAGCCAGCCAAGGGGAACCCCCAGCGCCGGGCGCAGCAGCCACCAACAAGGCAGCGCCAGCGCAAGGCAAAGCCCGCCCGCCGCCAGCGCGGCAAACTTTTGGATGTTATAATGGCGGCAAAGGTTCTGGCGGTAGTTTTCGGTATTGCGCCTGCCCCACAAGGCCCGCCGCTGCACCGAGCAGGAAGCCGCCCACGCCCCCATCCAACCGGCCAACAGCAGCAGGCAGGCAGGCACAGCAGGCGCGGCCCCGGCCAGCGCCAGCAGCACAACAACGGGCAGCAGCATTAGATCCAGCAGCAGGGCATCCGCACGGCGCAGGGCCGCAGCGGCCAGCGCCCCGGTAACGGGCAAGGCGGCCAGCAGCAAAAACAGCCCCAGCTGCGCCGCACTGCCGCCCTGGGCCACCGGCAGCGCGCTGCCAAGGCGGGCGTTCAGGCTTTGGGCAATGTTCCCGGCGCACTGCTGCGCCCCGGCCAAAAAGTTCCGCTGGCAAATGAACAACACCACAAGATACACAATCACCCCCGCCAGCAGCCCCCAGCGGCGCAGGGCTTGCGGCGCACGCAGGAACAGCGCCCACCCGGCGCAGAAAGCGGCTGCCGCGGGCCACACCCACAACGGCACCGCAATGCCGAACCCGGTGGAAAGCACCAGCAGCAAACCAAAGGTGAGCGCCAGCAGCAGCGCGGCATCTGCCGCCAGCCACAACGCGGGGTGCGCTGCGGGGCGCTGGGTGCTCACCAGCACACGGTCCACAAACTTCAGCCCACTGCCGGGGTCGGCAGCGCCGCGCCGGCTCAGGGCAGTACGTTCTTTTTTGCGCTTGGGCGGGTTTTTGCGGTGCTTCGCCGCCTGTTGGGGAAAATCCCCCCATTCCTCCGCTCCGTCCAGGTCCCCACCGGGGGTCAGGGCAGCGCGCAGGGCGGTCAGCGGTTCGCGCACCATCAGGCGGTCCAGCTTGGCGCTCAGCTTCCAGTGTACCTGCTTGAGGGTATCCCCGTCCCGGTACTCCCGCAGCTCATAGCTGCCGCCCAGGGCGGCGCGGGTGTCGGCTTCGTCGCCGTCCTCATCGGGGGCGGTTTCCGCTTTGGCTTTGCCAGCCGCGGCAGCGGGCAGCACACAGATGCTCCGGCTTTGCACGGCAGCCGGGCACGCCGCGGTGAACACCCCCAGGTGATCCCGCAGGGTGATGCCCCGCACCGCAATGCTCCACACGCCGCTTTTGCCTGCGTTTAAGGTAATGCGCTGTTCGGTGCTCTCCTTGCCGCCCAGCATGGCGGCGCAGCGCAGGGTGATCTGCCCCCCGCCCCATTCATCGGCGGCGTTCAGCAGCACCACAAGCGCAGGGATGGGCAACCGGCTGCGGTTGCGCAGCCGAACCGTCAGGGTAAAATCTTCGCCCTGTATCACGGGTTTGTCCGGCACCAGCAGCTCTGCCGTTACCTGCCTGCGCAGATAGGCGGCATCCAGCCGCAGCAGCACCAGAAGCACCAGCGCAAACGCTAACAGGAACACCGCCAGCGGTGCCTGGGTGATGAGCGCCGCGGCCAGCAGCACCAAAAGCACCAGCGCCCGGCCCAGCTTACCTGCCATGGCGGTCAGCCTTTTCGGGGCGGGGGCGCGGCACGGTGCGCAGCAGGTCCTGCATTACGCTGTCCACCGTTTCGCCGCCTGCGCGGGCCTGGTCGTTCAGCACCAGGCGGTGGCGGGCAACCGCATCAAACACAGCGGTCACATCCTGCGGGGCAACAAAATCCCGCCCCGCCAGGTACGCCGCCGCGCGCGTCATGCTGGTCAGCGCCAGGGTGGCACGGGGGCTTAACCCCACGGCCAGGCGCGGGTCCTTGCGGCTGGCCTGGGCCAGCGCCACAATGTAGCGGTACATCAGCTCATGCACAAATACCGTGCTGACCTCCTGCTGCATGGCAAGCAGATCCGCCTGACCGGCAACGGGGCGCACACGGTCCAGCAGGCGGCCTTTGCTCTGCCCGGCCAAAATTGCCAGCTCCGCTTCCTCATCGGGGTAGCCCATTACGGCGCAGACCATGAAACGGTCCAGCTGAGACTGCGGCAGCATCTGCGTGCCGGCGGCGCCGATGGGGTTCTGGGTTGCAATTACGGTAAAGGGTGCGGGCACCGGGCGGGTGACGCCGTCCACCGTCACCGTGCCTTCTTCCATCACTTCCAACAAAGCCGACTGCGTGCGGGAGGAGGTACGGTTGATCTCATCGCCCAAAAACAGGTTGCACATCACCGCACCGGCGTGGTACACAAACTTGCCGGTCTCTTTCTGGTAAACGGAAAATCCCACCAAATCGGACGGCAGAACATCCGGCGTAAACTGCACGCGGCTTTCTTTCAGGTCCAGCGCGCGGGCAAAGGCCAGCGCCAGCGTGGTTTTGCCCACGCCGGGAATATCCTCAATCAGCACATGGCCGCCCGCCAGCATGGCCATCCAGATGGTGTTTACCGTTTGCTGTTTGCCCTGCACGGCCTTGTTTACTTCGGCCGTAACGGCGGCGGCCTGCTGTGTGTACTGCATGGTTAATCCTCCCGGTGTTTTTTCCATATCACCATAATGCCAACGGCGGCGGCAATAACCACCAGCCCGGCCCACAGTGCGTTGTTTTCCAGCCAGATCATGGTATTGGAGATCGCGCTCCCCTCGGATTCCGCGCTGCCCTCCCCCGGCAATGGGGTCAGGGCCTGGGGGGCCACTTCGGCAATGGAGCTGCCGCCGGCATCCTCCACGGTCACCTGGCGCGGCGTTTCGTCCCAGGTAGCGGCGCTTTCCTGCAAATCCTCCTCTTTGGTGGTGTCCGCAGCGGCGGTGTCGTGCTCCGCAATTACCAGGTAGCGCTGGCTGTTGCGGGTGTAGGGGTGGCAGGTGGAAAGGGTCAGCAGGTCCCGCCCCGGCTGGATCAGCACGGCGTTGATATCGCTGGGGTCAATAATTTTCAGCTCGCTCACGCGGTAAATCAGCGTTTCCCACGGGGTGGTCAGCTGGATCTTGTCCCCCACCTGGATCTGCTGCACGTTGCGCAGCATTTCCGCGCCATAATAGCCGCGGTGGGCGGCAATCACGGTGTTGGTGTTTTCGCCGCCCAGCGGCATCGAGGTCTGGCCCAGCAGCGCCGCGCCTTTGGCCAGGTTTTCGCGGCTGGCGCCCAGGTAAACGGGCAGCTCCAGGTTCAGGCGTGGGATCCACAGCACAGCCAGCACATCATCGTCATAGCCATAGGCAGCAAGGTCCAGCGGGGCTTCCTCGTAGGCGAACGGGTCGGTCAGGCCGCTTTGGCCCCCGGCGTAAATTTCCGCGTTATAATCCTGCATCGCGGCGTACAGTTCAGGGTAGGCGCGTTCCGGCTCCGGGGGTTCGGCTGTGGTTTCCTCCGCCGCGGGGGCGGTGGGCTGGGCTTCGGCGCGGGCCGCAAACTGCGCAGCGGTTTTGGCGTTGCGGGTGCTGGTCCACCACTGGGCGGCGGTGGGCTGTATCAACAGCGCCAGCCCCAGCAAAATGGCCAGCCAGGCCAGAATTTTAGCAATCAGCCGTCCCATTTAGTCATCCTCCTCGCGCTTTTTGCAGCGGTGCAGCAGCAAAAGCAGCAGCAGCGCTTCGCCGCCGATCACAATGCTGCCCGTTACCGCGATCCACGGCCAGGCATCCACCACGCGCTTGACCACCGTTCCGGTGCGCAGCGCCTGATACTGCACGGCCTGCGGGGTGTTGGTTTCTTCCTCTCCATTATAAGGGATGCGGGTGCCGCGCACAAGCATGCGGTGGGTGTTGATGGCATACGGCGTGCAGGTAACAAGGGTGCAGTAATCCTGCCCCGCGGTGATGTCCAGATCCTCGGTGTGCTCCGGTTCCACCACTTTGATTTGATCCACCTGGTACGCCAGCGTTTCATCCAGAATATGCAGGTAGAAACAGTCGCCCTCTTCCAGCTTGTCCAGGTCGGTGAACAGCACGGCTTCGGGCAGGCCGCGGTGGCCGGTCAGCACGCTGTGGGTGCTTTCGCCGCCAAGGGGGTAGCTGGAGCCTTCCAGATGGCCAACGCCCCTTTGCAGCACATCATCGCTGGTGCCTTCGTAAATAGGCAGGTTGACGTCAATTTTCGGGATGGTGATATACCCCAGGCTTTCGCCCACATCCACAAGGTCCACATAGCTGGTGCCGGTATCCTCCGCTTCGCCTGCGGCATCGCGCTCCACGGCGCTGTCCAGCTGCTGGTTATAGCGGCGGGCGGCCTCCTTGGCGGCGTCCAGTTTTTCGGTATCCATGCTTTTTACGGTATCATCATAATTTTGGATCGCTTCGCTGGCGTGGCGCTGCGCCACCGCGTTGCTGATAACCGGGTACGATGCCACCCCAATGCCGGACAGGATCATCAAGGCCGCAAAGCCGACTTTTAGTTTTGTTGTGGTATCCATAGCGTCACCGCGAACCTTTCCGTGAGAGGGTTGAAGTTGGGAACTGATGCAATTAGAAATTAGAAATTAGGAATTGGAAGTAGGCAAAAGAATAAATAATAAAGAATAATGAATCATTGTGGTGGACCGCGCCGCATTGCGCCGCTCAGGAGATATTGGGTTGGGGGTGGTTTTTAGGGTAGTGAATAACAATAAAATAATCTGTAGGGCCTTACGGCGTTGCACACCACAAAATTGTAATAAACCTCGCCCTGCATGTAGGGGGCGGCGTCCCCGACGCCCCGTTTGACGGGCCTAATAATTGCCGCCCATCCACCCCGCGCCGCAAACGTTGCAAATCATTTGTAGGGGCCGATGCTCGCCATCGGCCCGTTGACGGGCCTTGCCCTATTTATTTTTAGGTTCTGCACGGGGAACCACCCCTCAGTCACCTTCGGTGACAGCGCAAACAGCGCCCCGTCCCCTCTGTCGCTTCGCGACATCTCCCCGCCCCGCGGGGAGTCACCCCTCAAGGGGCGCCAATATCTCACCTTATGTTTGCGGTGGCTCCCCTTTGAGGGGAGCTGTCTGCAACGCAGACTGAGGGGTGGTTCCTCGCCACAAACCTAACGGCCGTGGGGTGGTTCCCCGCCACAAACCTAACCCGTAGGGTGGTTCCCCACGCAGAACCTAAAAATCAACCGAACAACGGCCATGTACACCCAAAAAAATTTATTCCCCAATAACCCACCATAGGGGGAGGGCCAAACCCGGCCCTCCCCCTGTGTATGATGGATTATCCCTCTATACCCTATTGGTGAATTGTAAAATTGTTTTGCCTTGCGGCGGGCGCATCAGGCGCGGTTCTTCTTTTTCAGGCTCAGCAGCACGCCAACACCGGCCACAACCAGCAGCACACCAATGCCGCTGAACAGCAGGGTGCCGAAACCACCGGTGGTGGGCAGGTCGAAGCCCCTACGGTTGATGACAGTAACCGTGATTGTAGCAGTGTCAGTAACGTCTTTTCCCTTATCATCGGTAAACTTCGTTGTTTTCTGATCCCAATCATGCTTTGTCAAAACGCCATCTTTGTACTCAAAGTTTTCATTCCAAGACGTCTCTTCGCTAATGTTCAGCGTAACCTTGACAGGACCGTTCAGCAAATTATAACTATCAAGAGTCTCTTTCTCAACCAAGTAGTAATCACCATTTGCTAAGCCATCCTGATGAATATTACCTTCGCTATCTGTTACCAACGTATCTGTGTTTACTTTAACCCACACTTTTCCAGCTTCTGCAGTAGGCAGACCATATGCTTTCACTTCATCCGCTGTCAAAGCCTTATCTCCGGCTTCCTGCTCCGGAACCTGCTTGTACAAGTCAAACTTTACACCGACTAGATTCTTTTTATCATCACCGTCTTTATGCACATTGATTGTATAGCTATAAACAACGGTATCGTCATGAATCTCGCTGTTAGAGCCGTCATCCGGCTGACCATTGACATTAATCTTATTGGTATACTTCAACTTTGCAGTATTGTGATTACCATCTTTCGGCGTGCTAGCAGCAGCCGTCATTTCGGCAGTATAAGAAATCACAATATTCTTCCCTGCATAATTTTCCATAGCAGCAGGGGTAAATGTAATCTTAAAGCCATTTGCAGGAACATCTTCACCCTTGGTAGTAATCCTATATACCGCTTCATCCACAGCAATGCCTTCGCAGGTCAATGTAGCATTCCCATCATACTTCAAGTTGTTAGGCGTATCCGTTACTTCAAAGGTACTAAGCTTCGTAATGTTATTAGGAACACTTACTGTAATCGTATACGGAACATGGTCGCCTACGCTGTAATCTGTATCTTCTGTTTCGGTATTGTCTTTATCAATTACTTTCTTTTCCAAATCCGGCTTTTCATTGATAACTTCAATGGTAACATTTGATTCCGTTTTGCTACCATACGTAATCTTGCCCTCGCTGTCAACTACAAACACAATCGGAGTCTGATCAAGAATATAACCAGTATCTGGATCATAGCTCTGTTCGATAAAACGGTAGGTACCCTGAGACAGACCGCTTACAGTAATCTTGCCATCAGTCGTCTTTAACGTTCCAAGATCTTCATCCGTTTGCTCATTTTTGGTTACTTCTTCCCATGTTTCGGGATCATCTTTTACCTTCTTTTCAAGCTTGTATGTAACGCCATTCAGATTCTCTGGAGTTCCACCGCCCACGCGGCCTTTTTTCTCCAAGGTCACTTTGCCGTAGGTCGTTGCATTTTTAGGGAATACATACACATCGTACATCCACTCTGCCTTATTGGTTGGATTTGCCATAGGAAGCGATACCAGGAACGGTTCAACCGGGGTCGTTACCTTAGCGGGGGTTTCAGTTTCGATAATAACATACAAGCCAACCGGCAGGCCCGTCTCGCCATCGCCAAACTTTACAATGCCATTCTTGCCCGTCTTACCAGAGCCATTTGGCTTATTAGCATAAGCAGAAAGAATCTGACCATTCTTATCAACATAAGTGTCGATGCCTACCTTCTCTGTGCTCTTACCATTATAGTACTCGACCAGTTCATCCGCAGTCATTACCTGATAATAGGTAAAGGTTGCACCTTCCAAGTCTTTTGCATCTGTGGGCACATTGTTCGCGTCTCCTGCTACACCTGTGCCGTTTTTATCATCGTTACCATTATATTCATACTTGTGAATCGTGATGGTACCCTTTGCACCTTTATCAATAGCGCTAGCCAGGGGAGCTGTGGGTGTAGTCTCACCTGTTACATCCTCCGCCATTGCTGGCATGGCGCACAGGCTGAGGGCCAGGGCGGCGCTCAACAGGCCTGTGAGAAAACGTTTTGCTTTTTTCATTTCAGTACCTCTTCTCTTAAAAAAATCATCATCGGATGGGCGGCGGGGCCGCCCGGCTTAAGGGTTCTGCATCAGCACGGCGTGCAGTGCGGGGCGCTGCAGCGGGGAAACGCTGCCGCGCCGCCCGCACTGTGCCGTGAAGAAAAAAGGAGGAAAAACTGGGCCGCTTGCCCACTTGGCTTAAGGTGCATCTGAAACCAAAGGAAATAACGGATATTTCGCAGCCACAAGCAGGATGTAAGGCAAAGAGCCGCCGGAATCCTTTCCGGATCCCAAGGCTTTTTAAGGCAATGCCGCATAATTCTAAGTGCCGATACGGCGAGCGAGGTGCGGCAGATGCT
>OJPS01001682.1_pt1 | contig 14088 bp, 7 predicted proteins | sample 1598551 | NCBI WGS metagenome assembly OJPS01 (sample SAMN03922488, study PRJEB24848) | human gut metagenome | isolation source: stool sample | host: Homo sapiens | place: Germany | collected 2011-05 | reverse complement strand
CGACCATCTCGTTCCCGGTGCCGGAAGTGGTGGATAACGCCGGCAGCGAGGGACTTACGATCAGCTTCGAGCTGACGGACTCGAAAGACAACACGGTGATCGAGTATACCAACATACTCGACGAGGAAGAGACGTTTACCGGTTCGGATGCTACGTACGATACGGAAGCGGTGACGTTCCGCGATCTTAAATTCGATTTCAACAAAGTGGGCAGCAACACGTCGACCAAGACGGGGACGTACACGGTCGAGTATATCGCCCGCGACGACAGCGGCAACCGCGTGACGAGACGGTACACGATATCGGTGTCGAACACGTACACGGACACCAACTACCCGTCGGCGGCCCGGATCACGGATGCGCCGCAGTACCTGGTGGTGGGCGGCGATCAGGAGACGTTCACGGTGCCGGCCGCTTCGGTGGCGGACAGCGAGACGTCGCGGCTGCATGTGGAGTATACGATCACGTCGGACGCGTCGGCTACGGACGGCTATGAGACGGCTGTCACGGTGGACGGCGGCGAAGTCGCGGATATTCTGTCTGCCGACGGCAACGACTATCTCGAGTTCGAGGACGGCAGAAAGCTGCTGCTGAACACGAAACTCGACCTGCAGGTTAAGGCCACCGACAGCGTGGGACAGGCCAGAACGTCGGAAGTGTACACGGTAGACGTGGTGACGCCCGATACGCTCCCGCAGACGATTGCGGTTGCAAACAACCTTACGGAAAACACTGAAGTGAGCGGCAACTACGTGGCGAACTCGACGGTGGAACTGGCCGGCACGGTCACGATAGCGGCCGACGAGGCCAGCTATCCGTACACCGGATTCGAGCTGTATGTGGTCGATCCGGACGGCAATACGCTGACGAGCAATGTTTCCGTAGAGACGTACTATGACGCGACGGCGGACAACATCGTGCTCCGCAACATCAGCTTCACGCCGGGCAAGGCCGGTACCTATAAGCTGGTGGTGCGCGCCTTCAATCTGGCGAACGTGTCGAGCGCGACGGTGTTCAACGTTACGGTTGAGGCGGACGCTTCGGGCGGCATTGATTTCTCGGCGGCCAAGATTCCCACCACGGGCGACGTGTACGAGACGTACAACTTCCAGAGAACGAAAGTGACGGACAGCGCGACGGGCGAGCCGGCCGACGGACTTTATGTGGTGCACAGAGTGACGGGCGGCCGTATGTCGGTCATGAACGATGAGTTCACGGCGCAGAATGTCGGCACGTACCGGTTCCGCGATTATATCATCGAAAGTGCCAGCGGCGACGAAGTGTATTCGGACAAGGCAGAAACGTATTCGATCTCGGTGACGAGCGACGAGACGCCGGTCATCGAGGCGCTGGGGCTGGTGCCCACGTATTCGGATACGGACGTGGAGGTTAAGCTGCCTCTGTTTGTCGCCCTCACGGAGCACGCGAACATTACGCCGGACGTTACGGTAACGGACAAAGACGGTGAAAACGTGCTGCTGACCGAAGTGGACGAGAACGGCGACGATATCAATACGAGCGGACAGCCGCTTGCCGGATACACGTTTACGCCCGAAGAGGACGGCCAGTACACGGTGAGTGTGACGGCGTCGTACCGCGGCGTGAGCGCCACGGCTCTCACGTACACGATCAACGTGGGCGACGTGGTGGCGCCTGACTTCACGCTGTCGGCTTCGCAGCAGACGAGCTATCGCCTCAACAGCGAGTTCACGTTCGAGACGATCACGGCGGTGGCCGGCGAGGACGAGGACGTGAGCGAATTCACGTACACCAAGACGCTGGTCGATCCGAGCGGCGAGGAAGTGGACACGGTGAGCGGCACGGGCACGACGTATGCGAGCCGCGGCAACAGCGGGTCGACGATCACGCTGAGCAAGAGCGGCACGTACACCGTCACTTACGAGGTCACCGATACGAACGGTAATACTTCCACCCAGAAGTATACCATCACCGTGACCGCGCAAGCAAGCGGCGGCAACGTATCGCTGACGGCGATCAGCACGGTTCTCATTATCGTGGGTATTGTCCTGATCGTGGGTGTTATCGTCTATCTGGTCAGATACAGAAAGATCAAGCCGAAAGACGAAAAGAAATAATTGATCATTGTTAAGTCGAAGGCGGCTCGTACTTTTTGGGTCGCCTTTTGCTTATGGCAACGGCGACGAGCCGCCGCAACGCGGAAAGATACCCTCCAAGCACGCGCTTAAAAGTATTCCGCAGAGGAAGGCTCACAGGTAAAGGAAAAGCAGTTTCCCGGCACGGCACAGGCTGCGCGTATCCGTCCGCAATTTCCGGACGGCGTGCGCGTCCCGTGTGGCGGGAAACGCTGTTCCGAAGGGGATTGGCAGTATTGGATAATCGGAGAAAGGACATACGATGCGACCAGACCGCGGCCGAGCGTTTCGTATCCGCTTTGGGGCGTCTGCCGAAGACGGAGCTGAAAGATTTCCGGCCGGCGGGCGACAAGTGCCACCAGGTCGTCTATAAATATACGCTGGACGGCGAAAAGCTGAGCGTCGTATACGATACGAAAGCCGGCATACTGAGCGTGACGGCGGCGGATTCGGTGATGCAGAAGCTGCGTGACGTATGGCCGGACGTTCGTTCCGCCGCGGGTACGGAACCGCCGCAAAAGGCGCCGTCACGCGACGGACGGGAGAGCGGACGTGCGGCTGCCCGAGGACCGGCGCCGTCTGCCGCGCGGGAGACGAACGGTGCGGGCGGGAACAGGACTTCCGCGCCCGGTGACGGCCGGACGGGCGGTACGCCGTCCGGTGCCGGCGGGAAAGCAACCGATAAGGCACCGTCCGAGCGTCGTCCGCAGGGAATGCCGCCGGCGCGGAAGGGCGCGGCGGAACACGCCGCCGCACAGCGCGCCGACCATGGCGCCGACCGCGAGCGGCCGGCAGAGGCGAACGGTACCGGGCGGTCCCGGGCCGAGCGGAAGCCCGCTCCCGACGGCGCGGCGCGGAAGCCCGATCGTACGGCGCCCGTTAAAGAGGCGCGGCCGGGACAGAAAAAGGCGGCGCCTGCCGCCGCGGCGAAGAAGGAAAAAGCCGCCGCGCCGGGTACTGCGGGAGACGGTGCTGCCGCCAAAGAGGAGGAGGCTGCGGCCGTTACCGTCAAAAAGGTGACGGCGCAGCGGTTCGAGGACATCCTGAAAAGTCTGAAAAAACTCCGCGGCGTCCGTGTGCGGCAGGGAACGACCGCGGGAAAGACGCGTGCCGACGAGACCAGGACGTACGCGGTACAAGACGCCGGAAAACAGCGCGTGCAACTGCGGTATATGCCTGCGCGCGGCGTGCTGCAGCTGCAAGGCAAGCGCGGCAGTCTTTTCGGCGACGTGCAGGTTATCATAAGCGGCGGGGACTATACGGCGGCGGTCAAAAATTATATCTCCGTTTCCGGAGAGGACAAGCGCGCCGGCGATATGCGCAAGCTGCTGAAAAAGCGTCTGCCCGACGCGTACGAGTACCTGTCCGAGCCGTCCAAAATCGATATCACCATAGGCCTCATAGACATTTATAACAACGAGACGCGCCTGGCCGATTATTCGTCGCTGCTGACGCCGCCGTACAGGGGGTTGGAAAAGTTCATCAGCGATCTGCAAAAGGCGCAGGGCATCGAGGTCAAAATGATCGGGCAGGCTTACGACAAACCGGACGGCCGGTACGAGCTGAAGAGCGGCTACAAAAAGCGCATCAAGAGCGTCGTATACGCAGAGGTCATGGCCGCGCTCTACACCGAATACTTTGCCCGGCGGAATTTTTACACCCATTCGGACAACTCGGAGGACGCCGCTTCCCGCATGATCACCGACAAAAAGGAAGTCGTCGCCATATTCGATCATCTGCTCGATACCATCAACTACAACTGTAAAAAATTGAAGGAGATCGGCTTTTCCATGCCGTAAAAGCCGGACAACTGACCGTTATGTTCCGATCCATGCGCCGCGGCAGGCAGAGTCTGCCGCCAAATGTCTGCCGTGAAATTCTCGAAAAGGGCGTTTCGGGTGTGCTGGCCGTTTCCGGCGACGACGGCTATCCGTACGCCGTGCCGCTCAATTTCGTGTACGATGACGGATGTCTGTACTTTCACAGCGCAAACGTCGGCCACAAGATCGACGCCATACGGGAAAATCCGAAAGTATCCTTCTGCGTGACGGCGCGGGACACGGTCGTGCCGGAAGAATATACCTCGTATTTCGTCAGCGTCATCGCGTTCGGTACGGCGCGCATACTGACCGACGAGAGGGAAAAGCACCTCGCCGCCGAGCGGCTGGCGCTTAAATATGCGCCGGACGATACGGCGGACAACCGCGCGCGGGAGATCGAGCGGTTGTGGGATGCGTTCTGCATCATCGAGATGCGCGTGGCGCATCTGACCGGCAAACAGGCCAAGGAGCTGATCGGCAGCCGGCCGTCATAGATGTAGTAAGCCGGAACAGATGCATAAAAAAGAGAGCGCTTTCACCGCCAGAGTGAAAGCGCTCTCTGCCTTTTTCGGCATTACAGATCGAAGTTCTGGTCTCTGTCGGGTCCTACGCCGACCATGGCGATCTTGCAGCCGATCTCTTTCTCGACGGTGCGCAGGTATTGCCGCGCCGTTTCGGGCAGTTCGTCAAACGAGCGCGCGCCCGAAATGTCGCCCTGCCAGCCGGGCAGTTCGATATACACAGGCTCGCACTCGGCCAGCTCGGAAATATCGGACGGGAAGTCGCGGATCAGCACGCCGTTTTTATTGTATGCCACGCAGATTTTGACGGTATCCAGTCCGCTCAGCGTGTCCAGCTTGTTCATGGCGATGCCGGTCAGCCCGTTGACGCGCACGGCAAACCGCAGAATGACCGCGTCCAGCCAGCCGCAGCGGCGGGGGCGTCCGGTCGTGGCGCCGTATTCGGCGCCGACGGAGCGGATGCGCTCGCCGATCTCGTTGTCCAGTTCGGTGGGGAAAGGCCCTTTGCCCACGCGGGTGGTATACGCTTTGGCTATACCCAGGCAGTCCTTGATGAGCGTAGGGCCAATTCCTGCGCCTACGCAGAAACCGCCGCTTACCGGGTGCGAGCTGGTGACATACGGGTACGTGCCGACATCGAGGTCTAAAAGCGCGCCCTGCGCCCCCTCGAACAGTACGTGTTTGTCCGCTAAAATCGCCTCGTAAACGAGCACCGACGTATCGCATACGTAAGGCGCGAGCCGCTCGGCATAGGCGGCGTACTTTCCGGCAATCTCTTCGTATACGACGGGCGTGCCGCCGTACATTTTCGTGATGAGCGCGTTCTTGATCTCGACGTTGCGCCTGAGTTTCTCGCGGAAAACGTCCGGGCGGATGAGATCGCACATGCGGATGCCGATGCGCTCCGCCTTGTCCATGTAGCATGGGCCGATGCCTTTTTTGGTCGTACCGATGTCCGCCTTGCCGCGCGCGTCCTCGCTCAGCTCGTCGAGAACGATGTGGTAGGGCAGTATCACGTGCGCGCGGGCGTCGATTTTGAGCCGCGAGCAGTCGATGCCCTTGGCGGAAAGATCGTCGAGTTCTTCGAGCAGTACGGCGGGATCGACGACAGTGCCGTTGCCGATGACGCATACCGTATCGGGATACAGAATGCCGCTGGGCACCAGATGCAGTTTATATGTGACGCCGCCGGTAACGACGGTATGTCCGGCGTTGTTGCCGCCCTGCGCGCGGACGACCATGTCAGCCTTTTCGGCTAAGATATCGATAATTTTGCCTTTGCCTTCGTCGCCCCACTGTGCGCCGACCAATGCCAACGTGTTCATGCAGGTACCTCCGAAAAAAAACGAAATACTTATACAGTATACTATATTTTCCCCGCTTTAGTCAAATAAATTGACAGGTCAATTGACAAAAGGGGAAAACGGTTGTATAATTTATCCATGATCATAGATTTCCACACCCACTGCTTTACCGACGCGCTTGCGCCGCGGGCGATCGCCAATCTTGCGAAAAACCCGCAGTTTCCGCCGCAGTTCGACGGCACGCTTTCGGGGCTGAAAGCCTCGATGGACCGGGCCGGCATCGATATTTCGGTCATACAGAACATTGCGACCAACGCGCACCAGAACCGCAAAGTCAACGATTGGGCCGTTTCGTGCCTGAACGTGCCGTATGTGGTGCCGTTCGGCTCGGTGCATCCCGCGCTGGACGAACCGTTCGCCGAAGTGGACCGGCTGTCTGCGGCCGGTATTGCCGGTATCAAGTTTCACCCCGACTACCAGGGCTTTTTCGCCGACGACGAAACGATGTTCCCGTTATACGAGTACATACTGCGCAAGGGCATGATCCTGCTCTTTCATTGCGGAACCGATCTCGTGCTGCGCGAGCCGTGGCACTGCGGACCGGAGCGGTTTGCGCATGTCGCCGCGGCCTTTCCCGGGGCGCCGGTCGTCGGCGCGCATCTCGGCGCGCAGGGGCTGTGGGACGATATGTTCCGGCTGCTGATCGGCAAACCGTATTATCTCGACACCTCGTTCGGCTTTGACTTTTTGCCGCAGAAGGACATCGACAGGATTCTGGCCGAGCACGACCCGGACAGACTGCTGTTTGCCACCGACGCGCCGTGGGCCGATCAGCGCGCCGACGTGGAGAACATGCGGCGTTTTGTCCGCGATCCCGAAGTGCGGGAAAAGATTCTGTGGAAGAACGCGGCGCGCCTTTTGCGCATATCCGTCTGAAAGACGTCCCCCCGTCCGTTCGGCGGAGAACTATATTTAACAAAGAAAGGAGACTAGAAAAATGTTCGGCGGAAAATGTAAAGCCGTCACGTTCAGCTACGACGACGGTGTGCGGCAGGACGCGCGGCTTATCGCGTTGTTCGACAAATACGGTCTCAAAGCGACGTTCAACATCAATTCGGAACTTTTGGGGCAGGTTCACGATTTGCCGTATAAAGACCGCGCGGTGGACCATTCGGAAGTGACGCGTGAGGCGTTCCGCGATGTGTACCGCGGCCATGAAGTGGCCGTTCATACGCTGACGCACCCGCTGCTGCCCAATCTGGACGAGGCGGAAATCGTCCGGCAGGTAGAGGAGGACCGCAAAAATCTGGAGGCGCTGGCCGGCTATCCGGTTGTCGGTATGGCGTATCCGGGCGGCGGCGTGAATAACGACGAGCGCGTAGCTTTCGTCATACGCGACCGGACCGCCGTTCGCTTTGCTCGTACCATAGAGTGCACGAAAACCTTCGATCTGCAGTCCGATTTGTATCGGTTCAATCCGACCGTATACCATCTGGATTTCGAGGCGCTCTTTCGGCTGGGAGATGCGTTTATCGCCTTGGAAACGGATACGCCCAAGCTGTTCTATATCTGGGGGCACAGTTACGAGATCGATTACGAGCCCGATTACTGGCAGCGGCTGGAGGACTTCTGCCGCCTCGTTTCGGGACATGACGACATATTCTACGGAACGAACCGGGAAGTACTGCTCGATATGCCGCCGGTACCGGTATTATAATGCCGCCGTTTTGCGCATACCGACCGGGACTTCGCCGTCAATTGCGTTCTCGCTTGCAGAAGCCTCGCGGGTAACCGCCGCCGCTTAAAAAAGCCGTTCCTTTGTAATCGGGCAGGCTGCATAATCCGTCAGCATACGCCGCAGCTGCGCGGCTTTACGTTCAAAAAAACCGTCCAGGCAACGATCTGTCGCGCGGACGGTTTTTCGGCGCGGTCCCCGGTTGCGGAGAGGCTTTTTCCGGCTGCCGGCCGCATGGACGGTGACGGAACACTTGTCTGCGGCGCCGGCGGTTACAATTTCTGCAGATTGGCAAAGGCAACGCTCATCATGAGTTTGATGCGGTTGATCTGGTTGACTTCGCTGGCGCCCGGGTCGTAGTCAACGGCCACGATATTGGCCTGCGGGTTCTGTCTTTTGAGCTCTTTCATGACGCCTTTGCCGGTGACGTGGTTGGGCAGACAGGCGAACGGCTGCACGCAGACGATATTGTTCGTGCCGTTCTCCATCAGTTCGAGCATCTCGGCGGTGAGGAACCAGCCTTCGCCGCTCATATTGGCCGTGGAAACGACGTGTCTGGCCGCTTCGGCCAGTTTGTAGATATCCGCCGGCACGCCGAACCGTGTGCCTTCGAGCGCCTCGGCGAACGGCTTGCGGAAATGCTCGATAAACCGTATCGCGATATTGCCGACCGTTTTGGAGAGGGCGGAGCCGTCGAGCAGTTCGTACTTCGTATTGTTGTTGTACATGCCGTACAGAAAAAAGTCGAGGAAATCGGGCACCACCGCTTCGCCGCCTTCACTCTCAATGAGGTTGACGATGCGGTTGTTGGCCACGGGGTGGAACTTGACGAGGATTTCGCCCACAACGCCCACGCGCGGCTTTTTCACGTCGGAAATTTCCACGGCGGAAAAGTCCGCCACGATGCGCTGCGCGTTTTTCCGCACGGAATGCCGTCCCGACCGGAACTGTCTACGGAGCGTCTCGTCCCATTTGCGGTACAGCGCGTCGGCCGTGCCCTTGACTTTCTCGTATGGGCGGGTACGGTACAGGCAGCGCATCAGCAGATCGCCGTAGAGTACCGCGCGCAGCATGTCGACGAGCGCGCCCAGCCCCACGGTGAAGCCGGGGTTTTTCTCTATCCCGGTGAAACTTAACGATATGACGGGCACCTGCGGCATGCCGGCCTGTCTGAGCGCCTTGCGGATGAGCGCTATGTAATTGGTCGCCCGGCACCCGCCGCCCGTCTGCGTCATGATGACGGCCGTATGATCGAGATCGTACTGCCCGGTCTGCAATGCGTCCACGAGCTGCCCGACGGTGAGAATCGTGGGGTAGCAGGCGTCGTTGTTGACGTATTTGAGCCCTACGTCGGTGGCGCGGGGACTTTCGGGCAGGACGACGAGGTTATAGCCGTGCGCCCGTATCGCTTCCTGCAAGAGACTCAGGTGTATAGGGGAGATCTGCGGCGCTAAAATCGTGTAGCCGGCCTTCTTCATCGCCTTGGTGAACACGACGCGGCCTTTCGGCGGCGGTACCGGCACGGCCTTGATCTTTTTGGCCTTGCGCTCGTCGAGAACGGCCATCAGCGAGCGCACGCGTATGCGCGCCGCGCCCAAATTGTTGACCTCGTCGATTTTCAGCACCGTGTACAGCTTGTTGGCTTCTTCCAGCAGCTCCTGCACCTGATCGGTCGTGACGGCGTCGAGCCCGCAGCCGAAGGAGTTGAGCTGAATGAGCTCCAGATCCCTCCGCCGCGCGACAAACTCCGCCGCGGAGTAGAGCCGTGAGTGGTAGACCCACTGGTCCACGACGCGCAGCGGGCGCGTGGGCGTGAAGTCGATGGGCAGGCTGTCCTCGGTAAAGACCGTCAGTCCGAAGGACGCGATGAGCTCGGGGATGCCGTGGTTGATCTCCGGGTCGACGTGGTACGGCCGCCCCGCGAGCACGACGCCGCGTCCGCCGCTTTGCTCCATCTGTGCGAGCAGGCGCGCGCCCTCGGCGCGGATGTCGGCCTTGGCGCGCTGCTGCTCGTCCCACGCGGCCCTCGCCGCGGCGCGCACCTCGCGCTCGGGAATCTGCCACTCGTCGCGGCAGAGCCGGACGAGCCGGTCGGCGGCGGTTTTCTCGCTGGTGAAGGCGATAAACGGGCGGATATAGCGCACGTCCCCGTCCGCGACGGCCTCGACGTTGTTGCGGATGTTCTCCGGGTACGAGACGACGATGGGACAGTTGAAGTGGTTCTGCGCGCCAGGCGTCTCCTGATGCTCATAGAACACACAGGGGTGGAAGATCGTGCGGATGCCCTGATTCACGAGCCACTGGACATGCCCGTGCGTGAGCTTGGCGGGATAGCACTCGGACTCGGACGGGATGGACTCCATGCCCAGCTCATAGATCCTGCGGTCGGAAAGCGGCGAGAGCACCACGCGGAAGCCCAGCTCCCGGAAAAACGTCGCCCAATAGGGGTAGTTTTCATAGAGGTTCAGCGCCCGCGGGATGCCCAGCACACCGCGCGGGGCGGCGTCCTCCTCCAGCGGTGGATAGGCAAAAAGCCTTTGGCGCTTATAGGCGGGCATGTTCGGCGCGGGGTGGGTTTTTCCCGCGGCGCCGAGGGGCTTTTCGCAGCGGTTGCCCGTGATGTGCCGCCGCCCGCCGGCGAAGGTGTTGACCGTGAGCATGCAGTGGTTTTCGCAGCCGCCGCAGCGCGCGGTCTTCGCGCTGTAGGTCAGATTGAGGATCTCATCGAGCGGGAGCATCGCCGTCTCCTGCCCGCGGTAGTGCCGCCGGGCGAGGAGCGCCGCACCGAACGCGCCCATCACGCCCGAGATGTCCGGGCAGGTGACGTCCGCCCCGACGATCTTCTCGAACGCGCGCAGGACGGCCTGGTTGTGGAACGTCCCGCCCTGCACGACGATGTGATGTCCCAGCTCCTCGGCGGAGGAGAGCTTGATGACCTTATAGAGCGCGTTTTTGATGACGGAATAGGCAAGGCCCGCGGAGATATCCGCGACGGATGCACCCTCCTTCTGCGCCTGCTTGACGTTGGAGTTCATGAACACGGTGCAGCGCGTGCCGAGGTCGACGGGGTGCCCAGCGAAGAGCGCCGTCTTCGCGAAGTCCTGCGCCGTGTAGCCGAGGGAGTTGGCGAAGTTCTCGATAAACGAGCCGCAGCCGGACGAGCACGCCTCGTTGAGCATGATGCTGTCGACCGCGCCGCCCTTGAGACGGATGCACTTCATGTCCTGCCCGCCGATGTCGAGCACGCAGTCGACCGCCGGGTCAAAAAACGCGGCGGCGGTGCAGTGCGCGATCGTCTCCACCTCGCCCTCGTCGAGGGAGAAGGCCGACTTGAGCAGCGCCTCGCCATAGCCCGTGGAGCAGGAGCGGACGATCTTCGCGCCCGCCGGGAGCGCGTCGCGCAGCGCGCGGATGCCGCGCTTGGCGGCCTCGATGGGGTTTCCGCTGTTGCCGGTGTAGAACGAATAGAGCAGCTCACCGCGCTCGCCGACGAGGGCGAGCTTCGTCGTGGTGGAGCCCGCGTCGATGCCGAGGAAGCACTCGCCGCGGTAGGCCGCGAGTTCACCCTTGGCGACGGTGGCGCGGGCGTGCCGCGCGCAGAACGCGTCGTAGGCCGCCCGATCCGGGAACAGCGCGGGCAGGCGCGGCATCTCGAATGAGACGGCGACACCCTGTTCGAGCCGGGAAATCAACGTGTCAATGGATACGTCGTCCGACTCCCCGCTCTCGAGCGCCGCACCCATGGCGGCAAAGAGGTGGGAGTTCTCCGGATCGACGGTCGTCTCCGCCGTCAGGCCGAGCGTGCGGATAAACGCCTTTTTCAGCTCCGGCAGAAAGTGCAGCGGCCCGCCGAGAAACGCGACGCAGCCGCTGATGGGCTTGCCGCAGGCAAGGCCGGAGATCGTCTGGTTCACCACCGCCTGAAAGATGGACGCCGCGAGATCGGCGCGCGTCGCGCCCTCGTTGATAAGCGGCTGGATGTCCGTCTTGGCGAACACGCCGCAGCGCGCGGCGATGGGGTAGATCTGCTGATAATGCTCGGCCTCGCGGTTCAGCCCCGCCGCATCCGTCTGCAAAAGGGCGGCCATCTGGTCGATGAATGAGCCTGTGCCGCCCGCGCAGACGCCGTTCATCCGCTCCTCGAGCCCGCCGGTGAAGTAGATAATCTTCGCGTCCTCGCCGCCGAGCTCGATGGCGACGTCCGTCTGCGGGGCGGTCTGCTGCAGCGCTGTGGCCACGGCCACGACCTCCTGCACAAACTCAATGCCGAGCGCCTTGCCGAGGTTGATGGAGCCGGAGCCGGTGATGCGGATGCGCAGCATGCACTCACCCACAGTCTCGCGCGCCTCGCTCAGAAGCTCCGCGAGCGTCTCCTGCGTGTGCGCCTGATGGCGCCTGTATTTTCCGAAGAGAATCTGGCCGGACGCATCGAGCATCACCAGCTTGACGGTAGTGGAGCCGATGTCGATCCCGGCGCGGTAGCGTTGCATGTGGAAAGCCCTCCGTTCGTGAGAGAAATCTGTCAGTCGGCCAGCTCGCGGATCTCATCCTGAATGAGACGGCCCGCCGCCGCGGCGAGCTGGTCCATGCGGCGGATGCGCGCGAGGTCGCGGCCGTAGATAGCGTTTGCGTTGGGGACGTTCGCGCTCTCCCCCATGAACACGGCGGCGACGCGCGTGCCGCCGCGGCGCAGGGCGCGCACCTCGTCCGCGGTGTCGCTGACACCGGCCTGCCCGTCGTACTCCCGGCTGAGCGGGATCTTCCCCGTAGGGGGAATCTTGTGGCTGTCATCGGGGCTGGCATCGGTGAGGAGAATGAGCAGGTGCTTATCCGCCGGGGCGGCGCGCAGGAGCTGCCCAGCCCCGCGCAGGGCCAGGCCGTCCCGGTTCCACCCGGCGGCGAAATAGTCGAAGATGCGCCGCTCGCCGCCGCGGTCGCCGTAGTCCTTCAGAATGCGCAGCACCGTGTAGCCCCGCAGGCTGCAGAAGCTGCTCACGCGGACGTCGATGCCGCAGGCGGCAAGGCTCTTTGCGAGGATGTACCCCTGCGCCGCGATCGTCTCCTGACAGTGCAGGCGCGAGGCCGACCCGTCGAGCAGCAGGTCGACGGTGAAGGCGGGCTTGGGATCCTCGTCGCTGCGCAGGAACACCCGGTCGTCGCGCAGCACCGGCTCACGCCAGACACGCGCGCCGTCGAGCTGTCCCTGCCGCGCGGGGACGGCGTCCGGCTGGCGGTGGACAAGCATGCAGTTGCGGATCTGCTCGGTCAGGCGCAGCAGCGCGCTCTGATAGAGTTCGCTGTCCCTGGCGTAGGCGGCGCGGTTGAGCCGCGCCTGCTCCGCCGCCTGCTCGGCAAGATGCTCCGCCGCGGCGCCCCGCGGCCGGTCGGCCGGCTGCGTGCCGCGCGTGAACCACAGGTGGCAGCCGAGGTGGTTTCCGGTGCAGTGCTGCTGCTCGATGAGGGCGAGCTGCTGCGGGCCGTAGATGCTGCGGCCAAAGCAGCTCTCGATGTAATCGCGGTCCGTCTCCTCCCGCTCGTTCGAGCGCAGGCGGGCGCGCAGGGCGTTCGCTGCCTCGACCATGCCGCCCTGCCCGGCGCAGGCGGAGCGGCCGATGGCGAGATCGTCCGTGCGGACGATCTCCGTCGGGAGGAGCTTCGTGAGAAGCGGCGCCCAGCGCTCGTCAAAGTGCAGGCGCAGGGGCGTCTTTTTATGGACGGTGCCGTCGAATTGCAGGTACGTCCGGAAGGCATCGCGGATGGCCCGCCCCAGCTCGTCGGCGCTGAGCGTGCCGGGGCAGGCGAGGGCGCGGGCGAGCTTCTTCTCCCACGGGTTCAGCGCAGGCGGACGCTCGCCGAGCACGCCCTTCCAGCGGGCGGACTGGAGCGTATAGACCAGCTGGTTCTTGTTCATCCACTCCTGCCGTGAGAGCTGGTATTCCATTGAGAAGAACTCCGCCGCGTGCGCCGCGCGCAGCTCCTCAAGCGCCGGGCGCTGCGGCAACTCCCGTTCATAGGCGGCGTTTTCGAGCGCGAGCCACGCGAGGTCGTCGAGCATCGCCTGCCGTACATCGCCCGCCCACGAGGCAAACAGCCGCGCGGGCATGTCGTCGCCGAACCACTTGTGCACATAGCCGATGACGCAGTTCATATAGAAATCCGGCGCGCCGTCCGTGCGCAGAGCGAGAAAGCGCGGCTCAAAGCGGTAATCCGCCGCAGCCGTCCAGACGAGGTTGACGGCGCGGCGCTGCTGCTCGCTGTACTGCTGTGTCAGCATAGGCGCGCTCTCAGTCCGTGAACAGGCGGCGGCTCTCGAGCTTCGCGGGGATGCGCGTGGCGATGACGTCGCGGATCAGTCCCTGCTCATAGCTGTCAAATGCCTTGTTCGTGATGCCCATGTCGAGCGCGAAGGCGGGCGCGACGCCGGTGCGCATAAGGTGCAGCGCGTCGAGCAGGCCGCGCAGATCCAACGCCTTCGATGAGATCTCCGCGCTCTCGCATTTTTTCTGCAGGTCGAGGAAGAGCGCCGCAAACTGTCCGCGGTACTTCTTCTCGAGCGTCGGGAACTCATCACTCAACAGGCGCTCGAGCCCGTCC
>OJPS01001679.1_pt1 | contig 14110 bp, 10 predicted proteins | sample 1598551 | NCBI WGS metagenome assembly OJPS01 (sample SAMN03922488, study PRJEB24848) | human gut metagenome | isolation source: stool sample | host: Homo sapiens | place: Germany | collected 2011-05 | reverse complement strand
CCAAGCACCATTTCGACGAGATCCACTACCTCGACATCGTGGACTGCAACGCCGGAAACCACGGCATGGCCTTCGCCACCAATTTCAACCCCGAAATCAATATCCGCGAAGTAACGCAGAAAGGACGTTATTACGAAAACGGCAAATGGGTCACGACCGAGCCGCACGAAATTCACAAGGGACTGCATTATCCCGGTATCGGCGAGCGCGAATCCTACGTCATCTACCACGAGGAGTTGGAGTCGCTCGTCAAGAACTTCCCCACGATCCGCCGCGCCCGCTTCTGGATGACCTTCGGGCAGGAATACCTCACCCACCTGCGCGTCATTCAGAACATCGGCATGGCGCGTATCGATCCGATCATGTACAACGGCGTGGAGATCGTCCCGATCCAGTTCCTCAAAGCCGTACTGCCCGATCCCAAATCGCTGGGAGCCAACTATCACGGCCAGACCTCGATCGGCTGTCGCATCCGGGGCGTGAAGGATGGCAAGGAACGCACGTATTATATCTACAACAACTGCGACCACGAGCAGGCCTTCAAGGAGACCGGCACGCAGGCCGTGAGCTTCACGACGGGTGTTCCGGCGGCGCTGGGCGCGTCGATGTGGGCCAAGGGATTGTGGCGCGGCGCCGGCGTCTTCAACGTCGAGGAGTTCGATCCCGATCCATTCCTCGCCGAGTTGGGCGAGCAGGGATTGCCCTGGCACGAGCAGTTCGACGTCGATCTGGAAGTATAGCCACGCATTCCGAAACGACAGGGCGGCCCGCTTGTACAGCGGGCCGCCCTGCGTTTGACGGAGAAAACCGTTATTCGTAAATCTCGTTGAGCAGTTTGGCCAACCGGTGACCGCCCTTGACGAACTGCTGTTCGATAAGTGTCGTGAACCGGTCTATATAATCATAGGACACGTTCGTCCCTTCGGGCGTCGCCTCGTAGATTCCCTTGCACAGCTCGGCCGTCTCCATGAACCACTCTTTCGGCGTACCGCTCTCGATGAGCGTCGCCTCATCGTCCGACAACCGGTCTATCTGATTCTGCCACTCGGTGTAACTCCATTTGTGAGCGGCTTCGGGCAGCGACGTATCCCAGATCGAGTGCAGATTCGCCGGCTTGCCGAAGAAGGTAACCGGAATCGTATTGCCGCCACGGTCGCTGCGGTGGCCCGAGTGCATCGGGCAGTGCATGTCCCCTACCAGATGGATCAGCATCTTCAACGCTTCGGCCTCTTTCTCGGCGGAAAGCTCCTTGCTTTTGAGTTCGGCGACCAGGTCGTTCACGGCCGTCACCACATCGCCGGCAGGCTCTTTGGGCATCGTGTCGTAGGTATACCCTTCGTCGATGTTGGCATAGTGCCATGTTCGCGTATAGGCGTACTCGGGCGTGTGGCTGGCGGAATCCAGCCAATTGGCGTAATAGACCGGCGAATGACCGTCCAATACCCGGTCGATCTCCTGCGCCGCTTCGGGTGTCAGGTTGCATTCGGCGATGTAAGCCGTCACATCGTGTCCCTTCTGTCCCCATCCCAAGGCGGTTTGCAGAGAGCCGGCGCAGAGGACGAATAACCAAAATCTCTTCATCGTATCGTTGTTTATTGGTTCATCGTAGCCAGAAATTCCTCGTTCGAAGCGGTCATGTTCATCTGTTTCTCCAGGAACTCCATCGCCTCGACCGTGGTCATGTCCGACAGGTACTTGCGCAGAACCCACGTGCGCGACATCACTTCGCGCTGCAACAGCAGATCCTCGCGCCGTGTGCCCGATGCCATCACGTTCACGGCCGGATAGATGCGCTTGTCGGCCAGTTTGCGGTCGAGTTGCAGCTCCATGTTACCCGTGCCTTTGAACTCCTCGAAGATCACTTCGTCCATCTTCGAACCGGTGTCGATGAGCGCCGTGGCGACGATCGTAAGCGACCCCTTCTCCTCCGTATTGCGCGCCGCACCGAAAAAACGCTTGGGCTTGTGCAGCGCATTGGCATCCACGCCACCCGAAAGCACCTTGCCCGAAGCCGGCTGCACCGAGTTGTAGGCACGTGCCAGACGGGTGATCGAGTCCAGGAAAATCACCACGTCGTGACCGCATTCGACCATGCGCTTCGCTTTTTCCAGCACCATTTCGGCCACCTTGACATGGCGCGAAGCCTGTTCATCGAAGGTCGAAGCCACGACTTCGGCCTTGGCGTTGCGGGCCATTTCGGTCACCTCCTCGGGACGCTCGTCGATGAGCAGCACGATGATATAGACTTCGGGATGGTTGTCGGCGATGGCGTTGATGAGCGACTGCATGAGCATCGTCTTACCCGTCTTGGGCTGTGCGACGATCAGACCGCGCTGCCCTTTTCCGATCGGCGAGAAGAGATCGATCACGCGGTTCGAAAGGCTGTTGTGCCCCTTGCCCGTCAGGCAGAACTTCTCGCTCGGAAAGAGCGGTGTCATGAACTCGAACTGCACGCGGTCGCGGATGAATTCGGGATCGAGGCCGTTGATCTCGGCCACCTTCGTCAGCGGGAAATATTTCTCTCCCTCCTTGGGCGGGCGGATCGAACCGCTTACCGTATCGCCCGGTTTGAGGCCGAAGAGCTTGATCTGCGAAGGCGACACATAGATGTCGTCAGGCGAATTGAGGTAATTGTAGTCGGCCGAACGGAGGAATCCGTATCCGTCGGGCATGATTTCGAGGACGCCTTCGCCCTCGATTTCGCCGACGAAATCGTCCTTGGTAATCACCTCCGCACGCTCTTCGCGCACGCGGGGCGCGGCGACCTCCGTAACGGACTGTTCGGCGACGGCGCCCGTCCCGGCGACCGGTTCGGCCGGTTCCTCGGCGCTTTTCGGCTTACGGCCTCTGCGCTTGGGGACGGCCGCCGCCTCGACCGGCTGTTCCTCGGCCACGGGTGCAACGGCGACCGTCGTCTCCGTCTCGGCCGGAACTTCGGGGCCTTCGGCCGGCGAACGGCCCTCGACCTTCACTCCCGACATCCGGGGACGGCGTCCGCGACGCTTGGGTTCTTCCGCCGGCACGGCGTTCGGCTCGGTATCGCTATGCTGCCCGGCGACGAGGGTGACCGCCCTGATCTGTTCGAGCAACTCCTTTTTCTTCAACATTACGTTCCCGACTCCCAAGGCCCTGCCAATCTCGCGTAATTCGGCGAGGCTCTTGCCTTCGAGTGCATTAAAATCCTGCATAAATTGTCTGATAATAAAATCTAAAATGGTAAAAAATCCGGTCGGATGACCGGTTTCGCGAATCAACAGTGCAAATATAGTGCTTTCTTGCAGAATATGAAAAAATATCGGAACAATTTCACCGATTTCCCGTCGTCGGACACGCTTTCATTCCCTGTTCGAGACAAAACGAAAAGGGGCATCCGATTTTGCGGACACCCCTCTTCGTCTCTCGTGCGGATTCCGGACGATCCCCTACTCGGTTACGATGCTGACATCGGGACGATTCTTGAACAGCGTCGTCACCAGCTCGAACTCGTAGCCCGGATCGACGATCACTTTCTTCAATGCAGGATTGCCCTCGACGATGTAGTATTCCGCCCAATCGTCGCAATAGCCGTTTTTCAGATTGATTTCTTCAAGATTCGACATGTTGACCGCTTCGAGCAACATGATGTTCTCGTTGGCGCTCAGATCGATCTTCGTCAGCGGGTTTTGCGTAAGATAGACATTCCGCAGCGCAGGATTGGCCGAGAAATCGACCGATGCAATCTGGTTCTCGAATACGGAAAGTTGCATCAGGAAGGGCAGGTTCGACGTATCGAGTGCCGTCAAGCTGTTGGCGTATAGATTGAGGATCATTAGTTTAGGAAGACCTTTGAGCTCGATCGCCGTCAGACGATTGTTGTCCAGATGCAACTGGCTCAGTTCGTCGCAATTGCCGATCTCGACCGTCGTCAGGGCATTTTTCACGGCATCCAGACGAGTCAGACCCTTCAATCCCACGGCACGCAACTTCGTCAGTTTCGCCTCGTTGATGTAGGCCTCTTCCAGATCGGTCAGCGGCGACAGATCGATCTCCGTCAATGCCGTGCGTTGCAGATAGAGCGATTTCAACAGCGGAGTCTTCGACAGATCGAGCGTCGAAACCCCCGTTCCGTAAAGGCGCAGATCGGTAAGATTCGCCAGTTTCGAAAGATCGAGTTTCGTGATCTGATTCTCGCCGAGGTTAAGCGACGTAAGCGACGCGAGTCCCTCGATCGGCGTAGCGTCGCTCACACGGTGGTATTTGAGGTTGAGCCGTTCGAGCGAGGTGAAGTACTCCAATCCGGAGAGGTTCGAGAAGGTGTTATCGGCCGTAGCATCCTCCGCATATTCGTAACCGGCATCGATCTCCGTGACGGCGGCGGCCTCCTCGAAGGAGATCTTCCCGTCGCCGTCGAGATCGATCGAGGGCTGCATCGACAGAAGATATTTTTCGAGTACAGCATCCGCGAACTCAATATTCGTGGGTTTCGGCTCGGGCGTCAGCACGGTGTTCCTGCTCCATTCCGAGTCGGTATAATCGCCCGTGCCCAGTGCACGCACTTTCAAAATATAGATTTCCGAGCCCTTGGGTACGTCTACCAACGCCTGCAACGTCTCCGCATCGACCTTCGCCTCTTTCACCGTCTCCGAGGCCTTCTGCAATCGATATTCGTACCCCGAAGCGTGCTCCACAGCCTCCCACGAGAAGGCGACCGAAGTTTCGGTGACCGTGAAGGTAACCTTCGGTGTCGTCAGTACAACCGGTTCAGTTGCGGGGGGGGGAGTTTCGGCATTGTCGTCGGAACAGCCGACGAAAGCGATCGCCGCAAGGACGAAAGAAAACCATTTGATTCGTTTCATATACTACAAAATAAAAGTTTGTTGGGAACAAGATAAGACTTTTTCCGGAAAAATACAACATCGTCCGAAAATGCGCAGGTCCCTCCCAGCGGCCGATTCAGACCCTCCGAAGAAGAGTCCTTCCGCCGCCGCACGTCATACGAGCAGCCGAAGCCGATCAACACGAAGGCATGAAAGCGCCGCCGTACGGCCGGCAAATTGCGGAACGGTCGAGACGAGGGAGATTTCATATAATAAAGAACAGGCCGTCGACGATGTCGACGGCCTGTTTCGTACTCGGAGCCGGGATCGAACCGGCACGGCCATTACTGGCCACAGGATTTTAAGTCCGGCGTGTCTACCGATTCCACCATCCGAGCAGCCGCCTTTCGTCCGAAAGGCAGGGCAAAAGTACGAATTAATATTCTATTCTGCAAAAAAACGCACCGTGCTCGTTCGGCTCGACGCAGGAGATTCTGCATCGGATTCCGGCGACGGTCGCGGCAACAGGAAGCCCTACCACCCGTTGTAATGAATCCGTCCGGCGTCGAACTTCCGTTTCGGTTCTCCGACGGCAGCCGGATAACCGATCGGAATGACGCACAGGGGCAGGATTCCATCCGGCAGGGCGAGATTCGAACGGACGGCCTCCATCCGTTCGGCATAGGGATAGGCCGCCGTCCATACGCCGCCCAGCCCGAGCGAATGGGCGGCCAGCAGGATATTCTCGGCCGCAGCCGAGCAGTCCAGATACCAATAAGAGGAACGGGCCGGACTTCCGCACACGATCACGGCGCACGGCGCCTGAGCCAACATCTTGGCATAAGGCAGCGCTGCGGCCAGCGAATCGAGAATCGGCCGTTCGTTCACGACGACGAACTCCCACGGCCGCTGATCCTTTCCCGAAGGGGCCGACATGGCGGCGCGCAGCAGCAGTTCGATCTTCTGCGGCTCGACGGTCCTGTCCTGATAGGTGCGGATGCTCGTGCGCGAAAAAATGGTCTCCAACGCCGGATTGGTTTCCGGCGTTCCGGTCGTCTTCGGGGTGCAGGCTGCGACCGACAATGCGGCGATACCTGCGGCGAGATAGATTCCGATCTTCATTTCCAACAACGATTTTCATGTCCGGCGGAAAGTCGCCCGACGAACCGGACGGAAGCGGTTGCGTACCATCCTGCGACCGGCTCGTTTCGGCGGCGGCTGACTGCCCTGCCGAACAAAGATACGGAAAGATTTCCCGAAAACGACAAGAGGAAACGCCCTTTTCGACACGATTCGGATGGAAAAACGATTTCCGGACGATCCGAACCTCACCCACATTCCTGTTTCGTCGGAATTTACATCATGCAAAATTGCCGGAATAAGAAAATTAAATTATAATTTAAAATAACGAGGATTACAAAACGGCAATCTATCCCGATTTTTCGGGATTTTTCCTCCGAAAACGGGAATTTAAAACGGCTAAATACTACGATCCGTAAGTTTCGATTCTGTTAAAATACGATAACGAAGCAGCGACGAGGCGCCCCGGAATACTCCGGAGTCATATCCAAGAATATAACATTATAATTTACAACAATATATAATATAAAAAGCAGATCGAACGGAGAGATTCAACGGTTGCTTTTCTTTCGAAATAGAAAAATAAACTATCGGAATATTTGGTCATTCGAACTTTTTCCGCTATCTTGTTGCCATGTTAAATGGCATATTTCGAAACAAAGAGACCTCCGAAAGAGGGGAAAACGGACTTGATGCTTACAGATTGTAATTAAAACGTGCAATTAACAGATAAATCGAATCTCTTTTCGAGTAAGTTTAATTTTAAAATTTCAGACGTATGAAAAGATTTTTACTGCCATTCATGTTGACGGCGCTGTCGATCGGTTACAGTTGCTCTTCGGACGAAGGGGGGGGGAATTCGAACCCGCCCGAATGTTCGATAACCGCTCCTGAGGAGGGGGCGATTCTCGATCTGTATGAAGATCTCGTCATCAAAGGTACAGCCTCCGACAGCGACGGCAGCATCGTAAAAGTCGCATTGACGGTCGACGGAAAAGCTGTTGCGGATGTCACCAAAGTACCGTTCGAATACACGATTCCCGCCAGCGATCTCAAAGAAGGCGTCATGAAGATCAAGCTGGCCGTCGAAGACGACGGCGGCAATACGGCAACCGACGAAATTTCGGTGGCGATTCAGGATCAGTCCGAAGCGCCCGTGTGCAAGATTACAGCACCGGCCCACGGCGATGAACTGAACGCATTCGGACCGTTTACGATCAAAGGCGAAGGCGAAGCCGTTTCGGGAGAAATCTCCAAAGTAGCGTTGAAGATCAACGACGACGTGATTCCCGACGTGACCGCACTTCCCTTCGAGTACACCGTACCGGCGGCCACCTACCCTGTCGACACCTATGTTATTATACTCGAGGTGGAGAACAGCCGCGGTCTGGTCGCCAAGGATATGGTTACCGTCACGCTCGTCGACAAAAACGCAGCCCCCGTCTGCTCGATCGACGAACCGGCCGACGGCACTTCGTTCGAACCGACCGATGCCATCGTCGTGAAGGGTACGGGCAGCGACGAGGACGGCACGATCGCCAAAGCCGTGTTGAAGATCAACGACAAGGCCGTGGAATCGGTCGCTACGGTTCCGTTCGAATACACGCTCACCGACGAGCAGAAGGAGCCGGGGAACGTGAAGATCTCGCTGGAAGTAACCGACAATTACGGCAAGACCGCTACGGACGAGGTAACGGTCGTGATTCTCGGTCAGTTCCGCGAATTCACCGACACGCGTGACGGCAAAACCTACAAGACCGTCAAGATCGGCGAACAGATCTGGTTCGCCGAGAACTGCGCCTACCTGCCGCAGGTGATGAAGCCCTCCGAGTATTCGGCCGAAACGCCCTGTTATTATGTCTACGACTACGACGGCAACGACGTAGCCGCCGCCAAAGCGACCGAGAACTATCGCAACGAAGGCGTTCTTTACAACTGGCCGGCCGCCGGCGGCAATATGGATTCGAAGAACGACGCCATTCCCAGCGGCATTCAAGGGCCCTGTCCCGACGGCTGGCACGTGCCGAGCGAGGCCGAATGGGAGATTCTGTACAAATACGTTCGCGATCGAATTCCCGAAAACGAATCAGCGATCTACTGGGACGGTTCGACAGTCTACAATGTCAGCGGACATCTGCGTGCGAACGTTTGGCCAATCAAGGAAGACCCTGATTTCCCGCAACTGACCAAGGGCGGCATGGATACCTACGGGTTCGCGATACGTCCGAGCGGTTGCCTGCTGGGGAAAAACGGTTTTTACTACGGCCCCGGAGAGGTCGGAAGCAACGTCTCGTTTTGGACACCCCATTACGACGGTGTCACCTATCCCTCCAGTCCGGGCGGCGTAACGACAGGGGTGTCCAATTACAAATACGAACCCGATTTCGGCAGAGGGACATCGTGCGACCGCGCCTATCCGGTACGCTGCTTACAGAATTAGTACTTCGCATCTCCCGAACATCAGCGCAAGATGAAAAAATATCTGTTTCTGGCAGCCGCGTGTCTGTCGTTCGCCTTTACGGCATGCAGCGACGACAATACGCAGGACGAGGGTGAGAACACGGCCCCGACCTGCAAGATAACCGAACCGCTCGAAGGCGAGACCTACGATGCAAACCTCCCGCTTACGATCAAGGGGCGTATCAACGATAAGGAGAACAACGTCTCCGCAGTGAAACTGACCGTCGGCGGCGAAACGGTCGGCGAAGAACTCTCTCTGCCGTTTTTCGAATGCACGATCGCACCCGAGAAACTGCAAAAGGGAGCGCTGACCGTCGTTCTTTACGTCGAGGATACCGGCGGCCTGAATGCACAGCATCAGGTGACCGTCAACCTCGAAAAGGATGTCAAACTGATGGTCAGCGACGACGGCAAGGACGAACTGACTTTCGATTACCGGAGCGGCGAGCGCGAAGTGCGTGTCGTTTCGGAGAAGAAATGGACGGTGTCGGTTCCCGAAGGCACGTGGTTCGAATCCTACGATGCGACCTCGCAGCAGTGGGTCAAGAAAACCTCCATTTCGGGCGAAGGCAATACGGCCATCAAGCTCAGGGCGGGTGCCAACGATCTCTTCGAAGACCGATATGCAGAGTTGAAGATCAGCACGCCGGATGAAACCGGCAAGTTCGTCGTCGGACAAACGGCAAGTCCCAACATGCTCGACCTGATCGAAGACGAGATGCTGCGCATGGCCGCCGAAATCTCGGCGATCATGTACGGAATGGATGCCAACGAAGACGGCAAGGTATCCGCCTACGAAGCCGAACTCGTGCCGGAGGACGGCGTACCCTACGGATTCGACGCCGGAGGGTGGCAGGTGGCTTCCACCAAAGGTATCGAGAACTTCCCGCACTTGCGGCATTTGGATGTCAACACCTCCGACAACCTGACCGAGATCGACCTCAGCGGAAACACCGAACTGATGAGTATCCATGTGCAGAACTGCAACAATTTGAAGACGCTGGATCTTTCGCCCTGTCCCAACCTCATGGAATTGGGCTGCAACTACGATGTTTTCCTTTCGGTGCGTCCGCAGATCGAGAAGATCAAGACGCAAATCCACACCTTGGGAATCTTCAACCGGAAGGCCGACGAAACGCCGTCGCTCGATTTCACGGGATTCAGCAACATGCAGCGCCTCTACGTCAACGACAACGGCCTGACCGAAATCAAACTCGCCGGCTGCAACAAACTATGGCGTTTCATCGCCAACGGCAATACCTTCGAGGAGATCGACCTGAGCGAAGTGGAACGGTATCCCGGCAACGACTATTTCCTGGATAACAATCCGCATCTCAAACGGATCTATATTTGGAAAGGATACACGCACGATTTCTACAACATGACCTACGACGAGGCTAACAACGTGGAGATCATCGAGAAATAACGTCTTCCGCTCGTTCTCGATTCAGGAGCGGCCTCCCTGTCGGACAACCGGCAAAGGAGGCCGCTCCGTTTTCGATCCGCTGCGACCGAGGCACCCTCCTGCCGCAGCGAAAGACGTTTTCCCGGGAAAAGAGTTATCTTTGTCCCGATACAAGCCTTCGGATTATGAAACGCGCACTCCTCTGTTCGGCTTTCGCCGCATTGCTGACCGGCTGCGGCCTCTGCCCGTCACCTCCCTCCGCCGCAACCGGTACGGCCGCCCGCTACCCGATCACAGACGTCGCATCGGCCCCCGCGACGCCGGTCCGGAATCAGGCGAAGTCGGGAACCTGCTGGGCCTTCGGCGGGGTGTCGCTCATCGAGAGCGAAGCGATCCGCACCCGACGGTGCACGCCCGATCTCTCGGAGATGTGGGTCGTCCGCCATGCCTACTTCGAAAAAGCCGTCAAGTACGTCCGCACACGCGGTCGTGTCGCTTTCGACCAGGGCGGCGAAATTCAGGACGTGCTGTGGCTGGTCGACCGCTACGGCATCGTGCCTCAATCCCTCTACGAAGGCGGAGCGGCCGACGGCACCTACGACCACGCCTCGCTGGCGAAGGCGATCCGGCGGCTGGCGAAGCGGATCGTCGACAAAAAACTGTATGAAAAGGAGCATTGGCAGCGGATGATCGACGAAGAACTCGATCGGCGGCTGGGTGCGCGTCCCGACCGCTTCGTAATCGACGGGGTTGCCTACACGCCGTTTTCCTATGCCGACTCGATCGGCTTCCGGCGGGACGACTACGTCGCGTTGACCTCCTTCACCCACCACCCTTTTTTCGAACGGTTCGTGCTGGAAATTCCCGACAACTGGGCGGCGCACGCGACACTTAATATTCCGCTCGACTCGCTGATGCGACTGCTCGACAGCGCTCTTGCGGCCGGTTATACGGCAGCATGGGACGCCGATGTCTCGGAGCGGGGTTTCGGTCGACGGGCCGGCATCGCCCTGCTGCCGCAGCAGGAGGGACGCATCACGCTTCCCGCACCGGAGATCGTCGTGGACCAGCCGCTCCGCCAGCGGATGTTCGACACGCAGGCCACGACCGACGACCACGTCATGCACATCGTCGGCACGGCCGTCGATTCGCTCGGCAACAGCTATTACAAGGTGAAAAACTCTTGGGGCGAGCGGGCGGGACGCCACGGCTACTGGTATGCGTCGCCCGCCTATGTCGCAGGCAAAACCATCGAATTAGTACTCCCCCGCGCCGCTCTGGGTGTCGATCCAGGCGATGACGCCTTCCGTATCGAACGGTGAGAACCACCGAATCTCCGCATCGCGGCGAAACCATGTGAGCTGCCGCTTGGCATACCGACGTGAATTGCGTTTGATGAGCGTTATGGCTTCGTCGCGCGTAACCGTTCCGTCGAAATAATCGAAGAACTCCCTATACCCTACCGTTTGCAGTGCATTGAGGCTGCGGTAGGGCAACATCCGCCGCGCCTCCTCCTCCAACCCCGCCTCCAACATGGCGTCGACCCGCCGGTCGATGCGGGCGTACAGCTCCTCGCGCGGAAGCGTCACGCCGATCTTCACGATGTCGAACGGGCGTTGCTTGCGCAGTCCGGTACGCTGCGACGAAAAGGGTCTGCCGGTTTGCAGACAGACCTCTACGGCACGCAGCACACGTGCGGGATTCCGCAAGTCGACCTCCCCGTAATAGACCGGATCGAGCCTTTTCAACCGTTCGGCCAGCGCCTCCACCCCTTCGGTTTCGAGCTGCCGCAGCAACTCCCTGCGAAGCGCCCCGTCCGCCTGCGGCAGATCGTCCATCCCTTCGCACAACGCCCGCACGTAAAGTCCCGACCCGCCGACGGCGACGACCCGCCGACCTCTCCGGAAGAGGGTTTCGAGCAGTTGCAATGCCGCCGATTCGAATGCGCCGCAATTGAACTCCTGCGTAATATTATGCGACGCAATAAAATGATGCTCAACGGCATGAAGTTGATCGGAGGAAGGTTGTGCGGTACCGATCGGCAACTCCCGGTAAATCTGCCGGGAATCGGTCGAAAGGATCGGTGCGCCGTAGTGGCCGGCGATGCGGACGCTCAGATCCGTTTTTCCCGCTCCGGTAGGGCCGACGATCACGATCAGTTGCGACCTACTCATCGTCCAAACTGTCGTCTCCCTCGAATTCGCCGAAATCGTCCATCATCTGCTCGAAGATCGAGCCGTCGTCCTCGTTCGCCGCAGGATCGTACTGGTCGGGAGCCGGAGCATGTTCGAATGCCACGCGCGGATACTCCATCGTCGGCTCGGGCTTCTTCGCTTCGGTCAATTCGAGGTAAAGGGCCCTGTTGTTCAACTGATCGAAGAGATAGATCAATCGTTCCCTGTTGTGATGAAGCAGTTGACCGAGCGATACGTCCTCCATCGGAATGCTTTCGGGGTCTCCCATGTCGAGCAGCGTATATTCCTGCAATCGCTCCCATTGCCCGTCGGCCGTAAAGAACGAAGTCATGCACGCTTCATAACCGAGAATCCGCACGAGGAATTCGTGAAAACCGCGCAACGTCATATCGTAGGGCACTTCGAGATCGCGGACGAAATTATCGTTTTCGTCGCTCAACATACGGAATTTGAATACCATCGACATATTCTCTGAATCTTTAAGATCGGGAAGAATTTCGCCCGCCTCGGAACCGAACCGCCCTCGGCGAAGATTTATCCCATAGCAAAGATACGAATAAGCGAGGGCAATGTCAAATTTATTTGAACATTGCCGAGCGGGAGTATCTTCGGCAAAACCAAAGATACGAAAAGTCGAGCGCAGAAACAAGCGTCAGCTTGATTATGCCGAGACGAAGTATCTTCGGCGCAGCCAAAGATACGCATAAGTGAGGGCAAATGCAAACTCGTTTGCGATTTGCCGAGCGAAAGCATCTAAGGCGTAGCCGAAGATTAGGGAATAATCCGGAATCGCCCTCTCACGATGTTTTTCCGGATCAGATCGTACCGAGAAACCGCATCGTATCCACGTCGTCGGCATAATCGGTCAAACCGGGATGCTGCGCCCGCCCGAAAGCGACGCGGCGGGAGTGCCGCACACACTGCGAAACGACGCATTGCAACCGATCGTCATGGGCCGCCAACCACGCTTCCACATCGGCAAGCGAGTCGTAAAACGTATAGTGGATGCGGCTGAGCGCCGTCGGAAACGACCGATCTTCGCACAATACCGCCCCGTCCAGGTCGACGAACGGCATTCGGCGCATCCGCAGAAGGGCGCGTTCCCGAAGATAATTGCGGCGATATTTTTCATTGAGCGCCGTGCAACGCAGCTCCGGCAGATACCCGCGCGGCAGAAACAGCAATGATACGTTGCGGCATCCCAGCCCCGAATAGGCGAAAATATCCTCTTCCAGGCCGCTCAGCTCCGCCGCCGTCTCCCTGCCCGACAAGATCGCGACCGACTGCCGGCTTCCGCGCAACAACGACGGAATGCCGCCGAACAGCATCCGAAAATAGCGGTTCGCGTTGTCGCTTCCGGTTGCGATGACTGCATCCGGTCGCTCACCCTGCTCTGCCATCCGAAGAGGAATAGCCGGATCGATCGTTCTCAGCAAATCAACGACATAACCGATCAGAACGGTATCTTTACTCGAAGGTTTGACCCTGCACGCATGCCCGCTCGCGAGCACGCACAACAGATCGAAAAAACCGACCAGCGGAATATTGCCGGCCATAACCACCAATACCCGCTTCGGCGTCCGCACCGGAGGATATGCGCCCGCCCACGCTTCGAGCCGTTGCCGTTCGAGCATCTCGCAGCGAATAGCCTTCACGGCCCGGATGATCTCCTGCGGCAGAAACCACGGATTTTCGACTGCGGCACGGCGAACGACCTCCACCGTATCCGGCGTCTTTCCGAACGCCGCCAGCCGATGCCCCAGCACGGAGAATATGTCGATCATGCGATTCATGCTCCGGCAAAGATACGGATAAGCGCGAGCAAAAGCAAACGCAGTTTGTGTTTTGCCGAGCAGGAGCATCTCCGGTGCAGCCAAAGATGCGAATAAGCGAGTGCAATGTCAAATTTATTTGAACATTGCCGAACTAGAGTATCTTCGACGAAGTCAAAGATGCGAATAAGTCGCAAGCAAAAATAAACCTCTGTCTGCATTTTACCAGCACACCACGTCCGAAGTACAGCCAAGTATGACGAAAAATCGGATCTTCTGTCGCTCCGAATTTGGAAATCCGTTTTTTTTGTCTATCTTTGCAAACGCAATCTCCGAAAGAAGATCGCACATTTTGCGGAAATAGCTCAGTTGGTAGAGCGCAACCTTGCCAAGGTTGAGGTC
>OJPS01001672.1_pt1 | contig 14164 bp, 15 predicted proteins | sample 1598551 | NCBI WGS metagenome assembly OJPS01 (sample SAMN03922488, study PRJEB24848) | human gut metagenome | isolation source: stool sample | host: Homo sapiens | place: Germany | collected 2011-05 | reverse complement strand
TGTTTCCGGTTTATACTTCATGGTGTCAATGAGTTTTTGGAACGGCGCATAGAGGCGGGGCTGTTCTGACAGCATCCCTTTTGCGCCCATCTTTGTACCAAGATAATCGTCAAGTCCATGCCACCATTCATGTGCCAGCGAACCGGCCCCGTGCATTTTCGTAAGATTGATGACTGTACGCAAAGGTTCATAATGAGCCGCAGCATTGCCGCTGCCTCTTGCACCAAAAGCGATAGCAAGCGTTCCCTGATAAGCAATATCTTTATCGCTGATCTTAAGGGCTGACGCCAGATCCTTTAGTGCTTCAAATCCCATGTTAAGGGAGGTCTGACGGTCGTTCTGGTTCATCCAGTTTCCAAACTCGCCGCCGCGGAATCCAAATGTATCAAGATAATGCTGTCCGGTGATCTCCACGCCATTCCGATAATCCGGGCCGGTACGTTTGACATGGGCGAGCTGGGGAGGGACAAACCGGATCTTCCCATTTTTGTTCCTGCCTTTGGCAAGTTCCTGCACCCATTTCAGGGCAGCTTCTTTGGTCTCAAAATTGGTCCGCAGGATCGAATAGCCTTTTGTCACATAGTAGGTACCGGGTTTCCAGTCCTCATTTTTAGAATAGGTATGTTTCCCGTCGTTGAAGTGGATCGCATAACCTTTCGGTATTTTCTGCTCTTTGGAAACACAAAACTGTTCCTTTTTTGCTTTCTGAGTAAAGTTGCGCTCAAAATATTCAGCCGAGCGGATCAGCATAGTATTGGATAATTTGTTTGTAATCACGGGATTGTCCTGACCCTTTTTCGTTGCCCGGTAATGGATTCCGCTTCCCCAGCCCTGTACCTTTTCTAAATATCCATTGTCAACGAAAAAGCGGTCATAGGCTCTCATGGCATCCTCCACAGTACGGACATCTGAAAGCACTGTCTGCAATTCCCGGACTGTTTTTATATACTCCTTTTGCCTCGCAGTCCGTTTTTCCGGGGTGTCATCCGTGCGGTAATACTGAGGAGAGGCGTTTAAGCCGTCCCTTGCTTTTTTGATAAAATAGACCACGCCAAGAGGAATCCCTTCCTCCAGCATGGCTGCATAGTCCGGCTTTTTCCAGACATTATCCTTTTTCACAAATTTTTCGGCTTCGCGCTCATTCATGGCTTCCAGATCATCCGCATACAGCCCGCGGTCTTTCCACAGGTCTTTTTTCGCACCGCCGATCTTTTCACCGAAATCTTCATGCACTCCTGCCAATCTTCATCACCTCCAGTCAGTGTAAAATTCTTATCGCTCCGGGGCAGGGCGACGTTCTTCGTTTTTGTGAAGTTGTGGGAGGTTTCCTGTGAGCCGGTCAGTTTCCCTGCGGATCAGTTTGTCCAGAGCGCCTAAATCCTCCGGTGCAATGGCAAACTCCCGGTAATTTTCATACCACAGGCCCGTAGAGATTGCCGCGATGGGCGCAATTTTCTCCGAACCGGATGGAAGAAGGCGATACACAGGGGCTTCGTCATAAAGAAGCATCTGCTTTGCCGTTCCCTGTGGTATGCGGTACTTATCCATATCCGGGTTCTGGGCTGCCTCCATATATTGCATATTCAGGCGTTCTTCTAAATCCTGGGGCATATAACGAAATGCCTGATCCATCCACTGTCTGAACATCGTGGAATAGTGGTACTGCCATTCCGTAACTTGATTCGGGGCATAAGAAAACCCCCAACTTTTCAGAGCATCTTTTTCGTAAAGCTCCATTTCAGTCCATTCTTTCAGGCTGACCGTAGCCGCTGAACCATCTTTGCGTTCGATATTGACGCCGCAAGGATAGAGGATATTTCTTTTTATATCCTGCCGCAGCGTGTCTAAATCCATCATCAGGACATCTCCGTACAAGTGACCGCCCTCTCTGCGATCCGTATGAAACAGGAAAGCCCTCGCTCCGATAAACTCCGTTGTTGAGATCATTTGATAAAGATCCGCCGTAGAACAATAAGCAAACAAAGCGTCGGAAAGCCATATGTGATTTTTTCCCATGATGGCAATGGAATCAGCCCCGGTATTTGTCGCCAGAGAACGCATATTAAATTCGCATTCCCTAAGAAAATCTCCGGCAAAAATATGGAGCTCATACGCAAAGACGGATAAGTCTGTATCACGGATCAAATGAATCTGCGGTAGTGGTTCCTGATTCAATCAAATTCCTCCTTTCATGTGAAGCAGCTCTTTGACCTGCTCATTTTCCGCAAACGGCTGGCTATCTGTCTCCGCCATTTAATCAATCCCTCCCATCTGCCGGTAGCTGCCCGCCGGCAATCTTGCCGACAATCTCCGGACCGGTTTCATAAATCTGCATGAGGCGTTTTGCTGTGCCGCAGGGCTGTGCAGCTCCGCTGGTCCAAAGACGCACTGTGGATGGGGCAACATTCATCAAAAGCGCAAAGCCCTTTTCGTTCATGTCCAGCTTTTTCATCAGCGATTTAACCATATCGGGGCCGTAGTCTGGACACCGGGAAGCCTCGGCAATCATCTGCAAAGCGGTATTTTCAATTTTTTTCATTTTCAAATCCTCCTGTTATTTGTTTTCCAGCCTTATGCCGGGGCAAAGCTGATCTGGTTGTGTTTCATCCTTTTGGCAAAGTCCGGCATCGAATAATTTACCCCGTCAATTTCTGCATGGGTGTCATCCAGACGATGACAAACAGCAAAGTGCCTGTCCCCGTTTCCATAGAACAGGCAGAGTAAACCATTGTCGGGAATGGAAAACAGCGCTTTTCCGGCGCTGTCTGTAAAGCAGATATGTTGAGATCCATTCATGTTGAAATCCTCCCTAAATTGAAACAGCCGCCTCTTTTGGGCGGCGTTGGTGCTGGCTGGTTTGCAGTTGTTCCCGAACCAGCAGCAATTTCTCATTGTAATCTTTTCCCATCCGGGGAGGGTTGACACTTACCCGGATATGACGGAAACGTTTATCCTCGTGAAGCATGGTCTTGATTTTCCGGGCATTGACAAATCCGGCAAGGTCGTGGTCCATATAAAGGGTAACACGCCGTATCTCCGGGTGGCGTTCCAGGAAAGAAGTCAGCGCCACATGGGAAGTACCGCCCAAAGACAAGCGATAACCATTCCATTTCCATCCCTCCAGCTCTTGAAGTGTCGCATGGGAAAGCGCATCAATAGGAGCTTCAAAGACTGCCACATGCCGGCTGCCCGGACTTTGCGGGGGATAACAAAAGTTATATCCTTTGTCGCTGCCATAGACATCCTTTTTGAGATTGCCGCTGATACTGCGCATACAGGCAAACTTCGCTTTCCCGGAATCATCTTTCCCAACAAACACACAAACCGGTTCTCCATGATACCGGGCTTCGTAAAAAATCCCGGCTTGTAAACACTGGCGAATGACTTCTGAGCTGATCCCCCGTTTCTGCAAATAGGAGACCGCAGCGGTCGCGCAACGTCTGGCCCAGGGGAGAGCGAATGTTTTCTTTTCCGGCTCTTTTGATACCTGTATTTCTGCCGTACTTCGGTAAGCCGGTTCCTGTGGGATTTCGCCACCTACCAGAGCATGAACCGCATCCACAAGACCATATCCCCGAATCTGGATCAGGTAGTCCAGCGCATTGATACTCCGTCCGCGGCTGTTCCAGTACCAGTACCTTTTCCCGGTCACATATACCAGACTGTCATGCTCCTTATGCCGGAAATTAGGTCCATCCTGTTTCAGCACGCCGGGTTCATGGAATTGCAGGTAAGTAAACAAGTCAGCTTCCCGCGCTGCCTGAATCTGTTCTTTGGTTACGCCGGGCATAGTACCGGCACAGTGTTTCTTTTCATTGTGCTTTGCCTCCTTCCTGTGATGAAATGAAAAAAGACACCCAAAGGTGCCTAACAGCCGTACAGGTCGTGATTGACCTCGGCACGGTAATAGCTGTCCATTGTAGCCGGGGCATTATACAGCGCCGCCAGCAGATACGCTTTGATGTTTCCGACCTTCGTTGTGTTCTTGTCGATACAGTCAAAGACATACTCTAAGTGGCCAGAATTGATCTTCAGGAACCGGCTCTTGACGATTTCCCTCGGAAAATCATCTCCGGCAATGCGAATGTAAGGGCGTTTCGACAAAATCACTTCAAGCATAAGTTCAAGGGCTTCATCCAAACGTTCCCTGCCATACCGTAAGACCAGTAAGTCATATTCAATATTTTCTTTGATGATTTCACGATAGGCTTCTATCAGCTCTATCCGATCCATCCCATCCGTGCGGTTTGCCGCTTCCGGCTCTGCCGGATAGATTGATGGATAAGTTATTGATTTATCTTTTTTTGATTTTTTTGTTTTTAATGGATTAGTATTTAATTGTGCCGGATTTTCCTGTTCAGGTTCCGCCTGTTTAGGTTTTGCCTGTTCTGGTTTTACCTGTCTTGGATTTTCCCGTTTAGGTGAAAGCCCTGTGTTTTCGGTACTTACAGGCTGCTCATGGATCGTATATTCAATGTCTCCCAACTGCCCGTTATCATAGCGGAGGCGCTGTCTGGTGAGATAACCATGCCGCTCCAGTTCCTTCAGGGCAGTAGTGATAGAATCCACACCATCCTTGCAGATATGGGCGAGTCCCTTTGTGGTATAATCCCAATCTTCCGGCAGCGACAACATAAGTGATAAAAGCCCCTTTGCCTTTAAGGACAACTCCGTATTGCGCAGATGGTGATTGCTCATTATCGTAAAGTCCTTTGTTTTCTCTACACGGAATACTGCCATTGTACCGCCTCCTTTCTTCGACTATTCCGTTACAAGGCATGATCCCTGCGGTCATAATGGAGATGACCGTCAGAGACCTTCGCATGGTTTTTCAGTTTCACTTCGCCCCGTTCCTGGCTCTCTAAAAATTTCTGATAGCCGGCATCTGTAAGGAACAAGCGCATCTTATCGCCTTTGTCGCCAACAGGGGAATCGTAAGACAATACATCAAAGACGATCATGTGCTTTACTTCTGGATCAAAGCGTTCAAGTGCCATGATGTCATGCCCCTTCAATTTTTCTGCCCCTGATTGTTGTCTGGCCTCGGCGATCTTTTCTCCAATCGTCCGGGCTGGATAGGGCAGACGGTAATTCTTCTGAATATCTTTTACCAAGTCCATGCACTCTGCATTTGACAGAACACGAAGTTTTGCCATAAGACCTTCTGCCGCCTCCCGCTGTTCGGAATTATTTGAATACCGCACGGTCATATAAAGTTCATTCAGGATCTTTGTCTGATAATCGCCCTCCACTTGAAAGAGCAGCTTTTTTTCCATTTCGTTTAATTCCATGTGGATCTCCTTTCTCTCGAAAATGAGTATGAAAAAAGGGCGTCCACCTATAAAAGTGAAACGCCCACGGCAACCAGCGGTCAGACATAAAGCCGGACCGCTGGCACTATTAAATTTTGTCGTTAATAAAACAGCCTCCTTTTTTCTTTATAGTTTTCGTCAATTTTCAACTTGGAAAAGGAATTGAATAAAAGACGACAAACGCTCAAACCCCTTGAAAATAAAGGCTTTTTCTGTTTGTCGTTATTATACCGTAACGGCATAGCTGTGCAAGCCTGTTGTACGCAAACGGTGTAAGCCTGAAAGAAATTCAGGAGTGGTTGGGACACAGCGATATTGCGACGACTTCCAACATCTATACACACTTGAATTTCAGCTCGAAAGTGGCATCCGCCAATGCGATTTTGGGCGTATATCCCTCCGCTTAATGTGCTATGTCCCTCCAATGTCCCTCCGAAAAGCAGCCGAAAACTGACCTGAAATGGCCGGTTTCCGCTGTGAGAGGGATCGATACATAAGGCTGACAACGCAATAGAAAAAGCCCGCAAACCCAGTTATATCAAGGGTTTGCGAGCCTTTAAGGGGTGGTGCCGGTGGCGGGGGTCGAACCCGCACGGGTTATTAGCCCAACGGATTTTGAGTCCGCCTCGTCTGCCAATTCCAACACACCGGCCGATATAGTCTGACCGCGCAGGGATTAGTATCCCTTCATCTGCGCGGAAAGATGCTTGGAGAGAACGGCGAGCGAGGTCGCCATGTTTTCGTTCTGGACGAGGATCTGCGGCGGGACATCGAGGTGCGTCGGCGCGAAGTTCCAGATGGCCTTGATGCCGTTGCGGATCAGCAGGTCGCACACGCCCTGCGCGGCGGCGGCCGGGACCGTCAGAATACCAATGAGGATCTTCCGGCGGCTGCACAGGTCCTCCAGCGCGGAGAGCGGAAGGACAGGCTTGCCGCTGGCGTCCGTCCCGGCGACGGAGGCGTCGGAGTCAAAGGCTGCGACGATGTTCAGGCCGTATTCCGAAAAGCCGCTGTAGCCCAGAAGCGCGCGGCCGAGCTTACCCGCGCCGATGAGCACGGCGTCGTTCGTATTATCATATCCGAGGAACTGCTCGATATCCTCGACCAGACCAAGGCGCTGATAGCCGATCTTGGGGCGGCCGCCGTCCGAGACCAGCGCGAGGTCCTTGCGGACCTGCACCTCGCCCATGTTCAGTGCGGCTGCCAGCGTTGTGGCGGAGATGTTTTCCGGCGCGTCTTCCGGCAGCGATTTCAGGTAGGACAGATAGACCGGCAGGCGTTTTAACACGGAATTGGAAATTTTCTGCGCCACATTCTCAACCTCGTTTCTCTCATGTTCCGGAATATTATAACAGATTTTGCCCGGTATTGCAAATCCTTTTTCATCCTCCCGGGAAAACATTTCAAAATGAGGATTGCAATTCCGGGCTGCATCTGCTATAATATCTATTACCATGCAGGGTTCGTACATCGGTAGTACAGCGGCTTCCCAAGCCGCTGAGGCGGGTTCGACTCCCGTACCCTGCTCCAGTTCGGAGCAAGCCGGCCGGCTTGCTCCTTTTTGTTTTTGGGGGCTTGCACAAGCGCCTGAATTCTGGTATGCTGGGAGGCAGGAGGTGGGAGCATGAGACTGGCGCTGGCCTCGCAGCCGGTAAGAAACGGCGACGTGGCATGGAACGTGCGGTGCATGGAGGATGTGCTCCGCGCCTGCAGCGGGAGAGCGGATACGGTCGTATTCGGCGAATCGGTCCTGCAGGGCTTTGACTGCCTGCGCTGGGACTATGCGCGCGACTGCACCGTGGCGGCCGCATGGACGGACGAGCCGGTGCGGCATCTGCAGGCCGCGGCGCGGGAAAACGGCGCGGCGGTGTCGTTCGGCATGATCGAGCGCGCGGCAGATGGGCTTTACAGCAGTCAGGTCTTCCTCGGCGCGGACGGGCGGCTCATCGACGTGTTCCGCCGCGTGAGCGTCGGCTGGAAGGACGTGCGCCGTACGGACGGGCATTACCGCGAGGGCGATGGCTTCCACCTGTTTTCCTACGGCGGCATACACTTCGCCACGGCGCTGTGCGGCGACCTCTGGACGCCTGGCAGGCCGGAGGAGTTGGCAGCGCTTGGCGCGGATGCTGTGCTTTGGCCGGTCTGGTGCGATTACCCGGCGGCGGAGTGGAACGAACAGGTCAAGCTCGAATATGCCGCGCAGGCCTCGCGCTGCGGCTGCCCGGTGCTGTATGTGAATCCGTTCTGCGTCGATCCGGCTGCACCGGACGCGGCAACGGGCGGCGCGGCCTGTTTCTCAGGCGGCAGGATCGTCTGCGAAGCCCCGGCAGGGGAGAGCGGCATTTTGTTTGTGGAACTGTAAAACGGGAGGGAAGACCATGCAGGACATTCAGATCGGGCGGGTATACCGCCATTTTAAGGGAGACTACTACCTTGTGGAGGGCGTCGCGCAGCATTCGGAGACCGGCGAGCCTTATGTCATCTATCGCAAGCTCTACGGCGACGGCGGCCTGTGGATCCGGCCGCTTGCCATGTTTCTCAGCCCGGTAGACCGGGAAAAGTACCCCGACGTGCAGCAGAATGAGCGCTTTGCGCTGCAGGAGATCCAAAGCGTAAACCACAAATAATAAAGATTGGGGAGCGTGTCATGGACAAGACGGAACGGACGATCGCAAAAGTGACAAATGCCGGACGAATTCTCAGCAGGATCGCATGGATTTTTGACCTCATCGCCTGCGGATGCAGTGCCTTCCTCATTCTGGCGGCGCTGCTCTGGTGTAATACCCGCCCGGACCTGTTTACCGGGTATGCCAGCCAGACAGGTGCGCTGTTGATATGCGCCGGCGATCTGATCGGCTGCGCTGGCTCTGCGGTGCTGGCGTACTTCGCCCGGCAGCATTTTGCGCATGCGCTGGAGGCGCAGACGCCGTTTACCCTGCGCGGGGCGGCGGAGCAGAAACGGCTCGGCATCCTGATCCTGTGCATTTCGCCTGCCACGATGGTGCTGCGGGTCGCGTTGTCCGCGGCGTTCTCCGCGGAGTTTATGCCGGAGCGGCTGGCCGGGATGATCGTAGCGGACGGGGGCATGCTTGCGTTGGGCGTGATGTTTCTCGTGCTGTCGCTCGTGTGCCGCTACGGTGCAGAGCGGGAGGCAATGAAGCAGGAATAAGACAGTCAAAACCTCCGGCTTGGCCGGAGGTTTTGACTTGGGCAACCAATGCAGCGCCGCGGAGCGAAAGCCCCGCGGCGCGTATTTTTGGGTTCATTCCTGCGCCGGTTCAAACCGGAGCACATCCGCACCGATGTCCAGCACATCCTCGCCGGAGAAGGCACAGAGCTGTAAAGAGCCGAAGGATGGCTCGATCGACCAGATGGCCGTGAGCTCATTGCCATCCGGCTGCGTCAGAGAGCAGGCGCAGAGGAGGCCGCCGTCTCCCATGCCGAGCACGGTAAGCGCGCCGGTCGAGGTAACGCGGCTGCCCTGCCGCGCTTCCTCCAGCGTGCAGGCCCCGTCCTCGCCGAAGCGGAGGCGGAATGCGTCACCCTCCCGGTTCGCCTCCCAAGTGCCGGAGAGGATGGCGGAAAAACCGCTCTCCATGCTCTGCACCAGCGGCAGGAGGTCATGTTTTGCGCCGCCTGCGTCCACGGCATAGGCTGTGCCGTTTCCCGCCTCCAGCGATGTGATGCCGGAAAGACCATAGAGCGGACCCATACTGCAGAATGTCTCAAAGCGGGAACAGGCCGTCATATTCACGGCCTCGACGAAGCCGCCTGCCGTGAGGGCAAACACATAGGCGTCCGGCCCAATGTTGGCAGCCAGCAGGGCGGTGTAGTCGGCATAGCAGCCGGAAACGGGATAGTTTTTCCCGGAGCTTTCGAAGGAGACCTGCAGCCCGGTCCCGTCGAGCGTAATGGCAGCCCAGACATCACTGGAATTAGACTGGATGGGCGCTCCGGTCCCGGCCTCTGCGGAGCCGAACGAGACCGTCAGGGGCGTCATATACCATCCTGCCCCGGCGATGGAGCCGATGGAAGGGAAGATGCGCAGCGAGCCGTCCTCATTCGGCAGAAAGGGTACGGGATCACTGTTCCCGGCGGCCGCGACTGTCATGGCGCGCAGCTGCAGCAGATAGGCTGCCCCGCCGCCGATCGCAGGATCGAACCCGGCATACTGGCGGTCGAATGCCTGCGCGGCCGCGCGGCGGACGGCTGTGGTATAGTCGTCCATGGAGATGCCGAGGCGCCGCAGCATATGCGCGGAATCAAGCTCGATGCTGTTGGCACAGTCGAAGTGGTAGATGTAGTAGTGCGAGGTCCCCTCGGCGTATTCGACGATGACGGCCAGCGAAACGATGCTGTCCGTCCAGACCCGCTCCCAGCGGACGGCGCACAGCTCGGCGGGTGTGCTCTGCTCGATAGCCGTCTCCATGCTGCTGATGATGCCGGACAGGTCCCGATGGATCTTCGAATTCAGCTCCTCTGCCGCGGGCGAGTCCAGCAGCAGGCGGGGCACATGCAGAGAATAGCTCCAGTCGGAGCCCCAGGCGTCGGTGAACGTGCCTTCGTTCGTGTAAGCCTCGCCGAGCACGCTGTCGTCGAACGTCGGCGCGGGCTCCTCCGTCGGCGCGGTCGTTGCAGGCGGGACGGACGGCTCGGAGGGAACGGCCGTCTCACCGCTCGGGGAGACCGGCAGTAGGGGCGAACAGCCCATCAGAAATGCCGCAAGGATGGCGGCAAACAGAAAAATGCGGAGCGTGCGTTTCATGTTGGGACCTCCTTGTGTCGTGGTGTGGGAGCCGCGGCTCCGTTGTCGTTTTCTGGGGGATATCTCTGCTCCCAGTATATCAGTGAAAAGAACGGAAATCAAGCGTTATGCAGAAATTCAGAAAAACCATATCATTGTCATACGTTATGGCGGAAGAGACGCTGCGGACCTGCGCCGAATTTTACGCTTTGCGAAAAAAATCGCTCCTGACCGCACGGATCAGGAGCGACGATAAATGCTGTTTTGACGATCTTATACTAGAATCTGATAAAAAGCTTTAAAAGCTTTTTATAGCGCCGAGGGCGCGTCAGATTCTGCATGAGACGGCGCAGCGTGCGTCAGCACGATGCGAGTGTGCGTAGCACACGGGATTCCTGATTAAATGTTTTAATCAGGAATCAGTATTACTTCTTGAGCGCCTCTTCGACAGCAACCGCGACGGCGACGGTAGCACCGACCATGGGGTTGTTGCCCATGCCTAGGAAGCCCATCATCTCGACGTGAGCCGGGACAGAGGAGGAACCTGCAAACTGTGCATCGGAATGCATGCGGCCCATGGTATCGGTCATGCCGTAGGAAGCGGGACCGGCGGCCATGTTATCCGGATGCAGCGTACGGCCCGTGCCGCCGCCGGAAGCGACGGAGAAGTACTTCTTGCCCTGCTCGATGCACTCCTTCTTGTAGGTGCCTGCGACCGGGTGCTGGAAGCGGGTCGGGTTCGTGGAATTGCCGGTGATGGAGACATCGACACCCTCGTGATGCATGATGGCAACGCCCTCGCGGACGTCGTCAGCGCCGTAGCAGCGGACATCGGCGCGCTCACCCTCGGAGTAGCGGATCTCGTTGACGATCTTCAGCTCGCCGGTGTAGTAGTCGAACTTCGTCTGCACATAGGTGAAGCCGTTGATGCGGGAGATGATCTGAGCGGCATCCTTGCCGAGGCCGTTCAGAATGACGCGCAGCGGGGTCTTGCGTGCCTTGTTGGCGTTGCGGACGATGCCGATGGCGCCTTCGGCGGCGGCAAAGGACTCATGACCGGCCAGGAACGCGAAGCACTTGGACTCCTCGCTCAGCAGCATGGCGCCGAGGTTGCCGTGGCCAAGGCCGACCTTGCGGTCTTCGGCGACGGAGCCGTCGATGCAGAAGGACTGCAGGCCTTCGCCGATCTTCTTGGCGGCTTCGGCAGCGGTGGTGACACCGGACTTCAGTGCGATGGCTGCGCCGACGGTGTAAGCCCAGCAGGCGTTCTCGAAGCAGATGGGCTGGATGCCCTTGACGATCTCATACGGATCGAAGCCCTTCGCCTTGCACAGCTCGCGGCACTCCTCGACGGAGCCGATGCCATACTGCGCAAGAACGCCGTTGATCTTGTCGATTCTTCTTTCGTAACTTTCAAACAAAGCCATGGTGCGCTCCTCCTCTTATTCCTGACGCGGGTCGATGTACTTCGCGGCGTTGTCGAACTGGCCGTAGTGACCCTTGGCCTTCTCCATTGCCGTGGCGGGCTCATCACCCTTCTTGATGAAGTCCATCATCTTGCCGAGGTTGATGAATTCGTAGCCGACGATCTCGTCGAGCTTGTTGAGCGCGACGCGGGTGACATAGCCCTCGGCCATCTCCAGATAGCGCGGACCCTTCGCCTTCGTGGCGAACATCGTGCCGACCTGGCTGCGCAGGCCCTTGCCGAGGTCTTCCATGGAAGCGCCGACGGACAGGCCGTTCTCGGAGAACGCGCTCTGGGTGCGGCCGTAGACGATCTGCAGGAACAGCTCACGCATGGCGGTGTTGATGGCGTCGCAAACGAGGTCGGTGTTGAGCGCCTCCAGGATGGTCTTGCCGATGAGAATCTCGGAGGCCATGGCGGCGGAGTGCGTCATGCCGGTGCAGCCGATCGTCTCGACCAGCGCCTCCTCAATCACGCCGTCCTTCACGTTCAGCGTCAGCTTGCACGCGCCCTGCTGCGGCGCGCACCAGCCCACGCCGTGCGTAAAGCCGGAGATATCGGACAGCTGCTTGGCCTGTACCCACTTGCCCTCCTCGGGGATGGGAGCCGGGCCGTGATAGGCGCCCTTGGCCACCGGACACATATGCTGAACCTCAGTCGTATAGATCATGATAACGGATTCCTTTCTCTATGAATTTTGAGGTGTTTGATCCAATCAGAATGATAGCAGATATTCATCTAAAATGCAAGTAACATTCCAAACGTTTGGCTCTATTTTTTTCAGCGCGCGGCGAAGCCGATCTTGCGGTAAACCCTGCTGAGGGTCTTGTTCGCGAGGTACTGCGCGCGCGACGCGCCCTCCTTATAGATCCCCTCGAGATATGCCTTGTCCGCCATGATGCGCTCGGACTCCTCGCGGATCGGGCGCAGCAGCTCGACAACGGACTCGCCCACGGCGGGCTTGAAGATGCCGTAGCCCTGTCCGGCGAACTCTGTCTCGGCCTCGGTGAGGGTCTTCCCCGTCGCGGCGCAGTAGATCGAGAGCAGGTTGGAGATGCCGGCCTTGTTCTCCTTGTCGAACTTCACAGCCGTCTCACAGTCGGTGACGGCGCGCTTGAACTTGCGCATGATGTCCTCAGGCTTGTCCATCAGGAACACGCACCCGTCGGGATCGGACTTGCTCATCTTGCTTGTGGGATCGCTCAGGCTCATGACGCGCGCACCGACCTTGGGAATAAACGGCTCGGGCAGCGTGAACGTATCGCTGTAGAGTCCGTTGAAGCGCTGGGCGATGTCGCGGCAGAGCTCGACGTGCTGCTTCTGATCTTCCCCCACCGGGACGAGATCCGTCTGATAGAGCAGAATATCCGCCGCCATCAGCACGGGGTAGGTAAACAGGCCCGAGGTGATGTTGTCGGCGTGCTGCTTGGATTTGGCCTTGAACTGGGTCATGCGGCTCAGCTCACCGAACTGCGTATAGCACCCGAGCACCCAGCCCAGCTCCGCGTGCTGCGGCACATGGCTCTGGATAAACATGATATTCTTCTGCGGATCCAGACCGCAGGCGATGTACTGCGCCAGCTGGTTGACGCTCCGGCGGCGGAGCGTGGCCGGATCCTGCCGGACGGTAATGGCGTGCATGTCGACGATGCAGTACAGGCAGTCGTAGTCGTCCTGCAGGTCGACCCAGTTTTTAATCGCGCCCATATATGAGCCGAGCGTCAGCTCCCCGGAGGGCTGAATCCCGCTGAAAATTCGCTTTTTCTTTTCTTCCATGGTCGGTTCTCCTTTTGTGGCGATATGTGTCTATCCTACCACGCCCGCGGGCGAAAAGCAACTCGAATTCAGTGCGTTGACAATACCTGCTACGCTGCCGGTCGCTCACGCTCTGCTCCCTCGGCTGGTATTTCAGCCCTTCCTCAGCTGCTCGATAATCGCTCTCCACTCCGGATTCACCCAGCGATCCGGATCCTTCTCCTTCTCGAAGTCCGGACAGTCCGGCGTCCCTGTCTCGTCCGGCAGTCCTTCCCATTTCCTCCTGTACTGCTCCGGAATCCCGTCCGGATACCGGTCGCAGATTTTCACGCCCCGGTGCGCTTTCTCGCATCCCGCGCACACCTGATAGTGTGGGATCGGCAGTGGCTCCATTCTCATCGTTGATAACCTCCCTTGCCATCATACGGATTTTGTGCGGGCTGATAAGCTCCATAGAATCGGCGATTAGCTCGGTCGTCCTCGGCAGCAGCACCTCATTCTCTGTGTTCCGGCCGAAGCCGTCCAGACTGCGCCCCGTCTCGGACTGGATCACCATGTCGACCGTGTACTCGCCGTTCGTCCGGCTCTCGTTGGGCACTGTACTTGCAGACAGATATCCGCCGAGATTTGTTTTTTCGCCTTTCACAAACTGCGACAGGAAATCTGCCATTCTCCGCAATGGGTGCATAGCTGCCATCCCACTGAGAAGCACAGTGGAGATAGGCGGCGTACAGGTCGGGCCGCATGGCCACCGCACGGGACATGGTCTCGCCGCCTGCGGAATACCCGGCGGCATAGATCCGACTGGTATCCACGGCAAAACGATTGATAAAGTATTCCGTTAGTTCAATGGCCTGCCGGGCGGATTTTTCGCCCCAGTCAGTGAGC
>OJPS01001654.1_pt1 | contig 14252 bp, 13 predicted proteins | sample 1598551 | NCBI WGS metagenome assembly OJPS01 (sample SAMN03922488, study PRJEB24848) | human gut metagenome | isolation source: stool sample | host: Homo sapiens | place: Germany | collected 2011-05 | reverse complement strand
GGGTATAGGGGGTCCAGGGGGGCATAGGGGGGGAGGTCGGAATCCCCCCTGCCCCCCTGGCCGGCGGAGCCAACCTCTAAAAGGAAAGATTTGTTGCAATATCCGAAAGTAATTTCTCCTTTACCAGCGGAGCAACGCTCCAAAGGAAAAACCATTTCGCAATTCCCCCAAAGCATTTCCACTTCCCCAAAGATGTATCTTTCTACAGCACAAAAAACTTTCGGCCCGGACGCATACGCGTCCGGGCCGCTTTGGTAGATCCCACTGATTGATTTAGCACAGCGCCCGCAGCGCGGCACACGCCGCGTCAAAGGCCGCGTCGGAATTTTCGTAGCAGTAGGCGCCCATCTGCGTCTTTTCGCCTTCGCGCTCCAGGCCCTGGAGGCCGGAGAACACCTGCAGGTGGGGCTCAATGGTCACGGCGGTGCCGCCCTGGGCGCGGTACGCGTCCAGAATGCGCTTCACCTGACCAATGCCGTGGCCCGCGGGCACCACATTGCCGTCGGCCAGCGCATCCTTGATGTGCATGTAGTAGGTGCGGGAAGCCAGCAGCTCCCAGGCCTCCCAGGTATCCTGGCCGCACTGGATGAAGTTGGCCGGGTCAAAGACCCCCACCAGCGCGGGGAACAGATCCAGCAGCTCCTTGCAGCGGCTGGCCACGTCGCCGTAAATGCCCTTCTCGTTCTCGTGGCAGAACAGCAGTCCGCTGCCCTCGCCCACCCGGAGCATTTCCCCCATTTGATCCACCACCTGCTGGCGGCAGCTCTCCGGGGTGTGGCCCGCGGGAATGTAGAAGGAGAACATCCGCAGGTGCTTGGCGCCCAGCTCCCGGCCCACATCGAGGGTGTGGCGGAGCTTGTCCAGGTGCGCGGCGAAGTCGTCTTTTTCCAGGTCAATCTTGCCAATGGGCGAGCCCACGGACCATACCGTCAGCCCGGCGTCCTCCAGGCGGCGGCGCACCTCACGGGCCTTGTCCAGGGAGATGTCGGAGACGTTCTCCCCGTCCACCCCGCGGATCTCCAGCCCCTGGAGCCCGTTGCGCTCCATGGCCGCAATCTGCCCGGAAATGGCCGGGCTGGCCTCGTCAGCAAAGGCAAACACGCGTAGTTTTTCCATCCAGGATACCTCCTTTATCGTTTAGCCCCGCAGCAGGGGGGCGTAAATGCCGCCCTGCACGCTCCGGGCAATGAATGCCTGATAGCGGCCGGTCTTGGTGTCATACCAGTCGGAGAAGGGTACGCGGGAGGTGGTTTCCCGCAGCATCCGGGCAATGGGGGAGAGCAGCGCCTGGCGCAGGGCCTTGTCCTGGGTCAGGGCCGCGGTCCAGCAGATCCAGTCGGACTTGGTGTAGTCCGCCCGGGAATCCAGGGGCAGGCCGTAGGCGTTGATCCGGGGCAGGTAGCTGTTCAGCTCCGCGTCATAGAAGCCATCCGGCAGCAGGCCCAGGTGAAGCACCCGGTCCCACAGCAGGTTGTACTTCATGCTCCAGCCCTGGCCGTCCAGGGTCAGGGGCGTGTTGCCCTGCGCGCCCACCTTCTCCAGGAAGCGGGCGGCCATTTCCCGGGCCTTGTCCTCCCAGGAAGCGTCGCCGGTGAGCCGCCCGTAGCAGGCCACGCCTACCATGGCCTTGGCCGCCAGGTTCACGTTATGGGCCAGATGCCCGGCGAAGTCGTCGGTACACAGCTGCTCGCCGGGGTCCTCCCCGTAGGCGGTGAGGTAACCCACCCATTTGTCCAGCAGGGGGCGGTAGGCCCGGGCCAAACCATCGGAGGCCCCAAAGGCCTGGGCGGCGGCCAGCATCATCAGCATGTTGCCGCACTCCTCCACGGGCATCTGGTAGCGGGGATCGTACACCGGGGTGCCGGCGGGATACAGATAATACGGCGGATGGGTCTCCCCGTTGCGCACCTGGCGCCGGGCGGCGTACACCTGGCCCGTGGCGTTGGGATAGCGGCCCACGTCGTGGGGGGCGAAGTCATCGGTCCACACGGGCATGGAGGCAAACTCCAGCACCGGGCGGCACAGGGCGTTCACCAGCTCGGGGGCGTATTTCAGCAGCACGGGGATGGAGGGATAGCTCACGTCCACGGTGCCGATGCAGCCGTTGGAGTCGTTCTCCTTGGAGAGGAAGGCCATTTCTCCCCGGGGCGTGGCAATGAGCTTGTGGGCGGCGAAGGTCTGCCGCCAGGCCGCGGCGCACAGGTAGGCATAGTCCGCGCCGCCGGCCTGCTCCGCCTCCCCGGCCAGCTCCTGGTCCAGGGCCTGGCAACGGGCGGTGATGGCGTCAAAGCCCTCCCAGGCCGTGCGGATGGCGTCGGTAATCTGCGCCCCATGGCGGCGGTACCAGGGCTTGCACAGGTCGCCGAAATAATTGATGGAAGCGATGTCGTCATAGGCGACCACCGCCCGCAGGCCGGTCTCCTCCTTCACCGCGCCCGCCCAGGTCAGGGCCAGGCCGTCCCCCAGGGCGGAGACTTGCCCGTCCCCCATTAGGTACAGGTAGCCCCAGTCCATGGTCACATGGTCCCCGGAGTGGCTCAGGGGACGCTGCACGGTCTGGCCGCACCAGGCCGCACCATGGCCCAGGAACGCAAAGCTGTCGGAGGTCATGGCCGGGCGGATGTTGCCGTCGTAGCACAGCTTATCGGAGAGGTGGAACCGCAGGGCCACCTGATGCTCCCCGCCGTCCAGGCTGGTAAGGGAAAAGCTCACCAGGGTCACGGGCATGCTGAGCAGGTCGGGGTCCTGGGGCAGGGCGGGGGTGCGGAACACCGTCTCCAGGCGCACGCCCCCGGCCTGGTGTACAAAGCGGGTGGCCGTGGCGGTCACCTGCTGGGCGGTGAGCTCCGCCTCCGCCTCAGGGCCTGCGCCCAGGAAGCGGAAGGCCGCGCCGTCCACGGTAAGGCTGCCCCGCAGGGGCTTTTCCGGGCCGCTCCAGTGGCAGCTGTCGGTCTGGGTGGGAGTATCCGCGGGCATCCATATGGAAAAATAAGGGTCGGAGGCCACCAGCGGCAGGGCTGGAAGCCGGTCAAGCATAGCCATGGATTTTTCCTCCTTTTATTCTGTCACAAGAATTCGGCAGGCCGCGACAACGCTCCTGCCGAATGGATGATAATTCTGTATTTTTATCCCTTGAGGCCCTGGGTGCTGATGCCCTCCACCAGCTGCTTCTGGAAGAAGAAGAAGATAATCAGGATCGGCACCAGGGAGAGCACCGACATGGCGAAGGTTGCGCCGAAGTCCGTGCCCGCGCTGTCGGAGAACAGCTTCAGGGCATAGGCCGAGGTATACATGGCCGGAGAATTCAGGTACAGCAGGGAGCCCATGAAGTCGCCCCAGGAATTGATGAAGGTGAGGATACCCACGGTCACCAGGGCAGGCACGATCATGGGCACCAGGATGTAGGTGAAGATGCCGTACCAGCTGCATCCGTCAATGCGGGCGGCCTCGTCCATGTCCCGGGGAATGCCGCGGATGAACTGCATCACCAGGAAGATGTCAAAGGCGCTGCCGAAGAACGCCGGAACCGTCAGCGGCAGGAAGGTGCCCACCCAGCCCAGCTGGTTAAAGAGCACAAAGCGGGGAATCATCATCACCTGGCCGGGCAGCATCATGGTGACGATCATGCACACGAACCAGAAGTTCCGCCCGGGGAAGTGCAGCCGCGCCAGGCCGAAGGCCACCAGCGCCGCGGACAGCGCCGCCCCGATGGTGGACAGCCCCGCCACAATGAGGGAATTGCGGAAGTACACTCCAAAGCTCAGCCCCGCGAAGCCCCGCCAGCCGTTCACGTAGTTCTCCGTGGTGAAGGTCTGGGGAATCAGGCTGCCCACGGTGGTGAAGATTTCGTTGTTGGGCTTGAAGGAAGAAGAAAGCATCCAGAACAGTGGATAGAGCATGGCCAGGCTGGCGGCCGCCACCAGCACGTGGTACACCACGGTCATGGTGATCTTGCGGCGCTTGATGCTGTGATAGCGCGTTGTGGTGGTAATCATAGCTTACTTCCCCTCCGATTCATAGTAGACCCACGCGGTGGAGGAGCGGAAAATCAGCGCGGTAAAGGCGGCGATCACCAGGAGCATGAACCAGGCCATGGCGCTGCCGTAGCCCATCTCGTAATAGGTGAAGGCCCGGTTGTACAGGTGCACGCCATAGTACAGGGTGGTGTTCAGGGGCTTGCCCTGGGTAATCAGGTAGCTGGAGTTGAAGGCCTGGAACGCGCCGATGGTCTGGTTGATGAGGTTAAAGAAGAAAATGGGGGTAATCATGGGCAGCACGATCTTGAAAAAGCGCTTCACCGGGCCCGCGCCGTCCACAATGGCCGCCTCGTGGTAGCTCTCGGGGACGTTTTTCAGCGCCGCCAGGAAGATGAGCATGGAGCTGCCGAACTGCCACACGCCCAGGGCGATCAGCACCCCCAGGGCCGTATCCGGGTTGGAGAGCCACTTCACAGGCGCCATACCGAAGAGCGCGGTGATGTGGTTGATAGCCCCGTCGTAGGAGAACAGCTGCTTCCAGGTCAGGGCCACGGCCACGCTGCCGCCCATGAGGGAGGGGATGTAGAAGGCGGCCCGGTACAGGGGAATCGCCTTGGTCTTGCGGGAGAGGATCAGCGCCACGCCCAGGGACACCAGCAGCTTGATCGGCACCTGGATCAGGGCAAACTTGAAGGTAACCCAGAAGGATTTCCAGAAGTACTTGTCCTCAAAGAACATCCGCTTGAAGTTGTCCAGGCCAATCCACTTGGGCGGCGTGAGAATATCATATTCCGTAAACGCCAGGTACAGGGAGGTGAAAAAGGGAATGACCGTGAAGACGATCAGCCCGATGATGAAGGGCAGGATGAACACATATCCCGCCACCTTCTCCTGCCCCAGCGTCCTGCTGAGCTTGCGCATGCGACTCCACTCCTTTGAAAAAAAGGGAGGCCGCCGCCGGGCGGCCTCCACAGGCTGAACCGATAGGAATTTACTCCGCGGTCTGGGCGGCTTTCTTCAGGATGGCGTTGGCTTCATCCATGAATTCCTGCGCCCAGGCGGTCAGATCGTCCACCTGGCCATACTGCACGGCCTCGAAATATTCACCCATGAGGGCTTCCACCTCGCCGCTGGCGGAGGCATCCGGGGGCATGATGGGCGTGGTCTTGCCCTCCTGGCCCAGGTACTCCAGGTAAGCGGCTACCTTCTGGCTGGTTTCGTCCAGGTTGGGGGTGATGTAGGCCAGCATTTCGCTGGAGATGGGCATGGCGCGGTCGATACCCACGATGTCAAAGCAATCCTTGTCGTTGGTGAAGAAGTCGATGAACAGGGCGGCGGCATCCTTCACCGCGGAATTTTCATTGATGGACCAGTACATGGAAGCCTTGAAATAGGCGGGGGACATCTGGGCATCCTCGGGCACGGGCCAGCAGGCAAGCTCCAGCTCGCAGTCGGAACCCTCCTGATAGGCGGCCAGCTCATTGGTCCAGTGCCAGCTGGCCCAGCTGTCGCTGACCATGGCGTCAAAGGCGGTGGTGGCGGAGGTTTCGCCCACATCCAGGCACCAGCCCGCGGCTACCGCGTCCAGACGATCCTGCCAGGTGCGCACCAGGTACTTGGGATCATCAAAGCCCAGGCCGTCGTTGGTCTCGTTGAACAGCTGCAGGCCGTAGGAGCGCAGCAGGTTGCGCAGGGCATCCTTGCCCACCAGGGTATCCTGGGTGCGGCCGGTCTTTTCATACACGGTGGCGGCGATTTCGTAGAATTCATCAATGGTGGGCTCCATGGGCATCTCCACGCCGGCCTCGTCCAGCACGTCCTTGCGGTAGAAGGTGGCCAGGGCGTTGGTGCCGGTGGACAGGGCGTACACGGTGCCATTCACCGCGCCGCTGTCTATTACGCTCTGAGCCACATTGCTCACATCGATGGCCCCGGACTCAAAGAAGGGGGTCAGATCGGCCAGCACGCCGCTCTGGGCATACTGGTTCAGATACTGATAGTCCATCTGGATGACGTCGGGCATCAGTCCGCCGGCAACCTGGGTGGCCAGCTTGCTCCAGTAGCCGTCCCAGGAGGTGAACTCGGCCTCCACGGTGATGTAGGGGTACTTCTCTTCAAACTTTTCGATGGCGGCCATGGTCAGGTCGTGACGGGTCTGGGAACCCCACCAGGTCACCCGCAGGGTAACGGGCTCCTGCTCCGCGCCGGCGGTGGCCAGGGGCGCCATGGCCACGCACAGCAGCATGGCGGCCAGCAGAATGGACAGCATACGTTTCATTGTGGGAACACCTCCAATTTGTTTGGTTGTCTTCATTATAGCGTTTTCCATGAAAATCAAAATGCAAATATCAGACCCTCTTGGTCACTTATCCGTTATTCCGGAAAATTATATACCAGATTAAACAAGGTGCGCATCAGGCAGGAATCGCCTGTGCGCACCCTGGGTCATGATCTTTCATTTTCCAGACGGCTGCGGTACTCCGTGGGCGTTAACCCCGTATACTTGCGGAAAAGCTGGCTGAAATAATGCGGATTATTGCCCAGGCCCACCTGCTCGGCCACCTCGTAGCTGTGCAGCCCGGCGTCGGTGGTCATGAGCAGCTTGGCCCGTTCCATGCGGGTTTCCAGCAGGTAGGCGCTGAACTTCTTGCCCATGACCCGGCTGAACTCCCGGCCGATGTAGTCGGCGTTCATGTAGATGACGTGGTCCGCCAGGAATTGCAGGGTCAGGGATTCCTCCTGATAGTGCCCGTCCACGTAGGCGGTCATCTGCTGGATGAAGCCCCGGCCCCCGGCGCTTTCCCCCCGGAGGCGGGTCAGGCTGCGCACCAGCAGCTGCTCCAGCTTGTCCTGCTCCCGCACCGCGTCCACAATCACCCCCAGGCCCCACTCGGGCTGCACGCTGCCCAGGCTGGAGGTGACCAGGTTAATCAGCGCGCCCTGGAGCAGGCCGGGGTCCTCGGCGGACTTGGCCAGGGCATGCACCTGCTTTTGCAGCTGCTCGCCGGTGACGGCATGCTGCTGGATCTCCTGCAGGCGGCAGGTAAGGCGCTCAATGCGCTCCTGGCGCTCCCCGTACAGGTGCAGGCGCGCTCCAGGGCGGAGGTAAGCTCCTCCTGGGAACAGGGCTTGAGCAGGTATTCCATCACCCCGGTTTTGATGGCCTGCTGGGCATACTGAAAGGTATCGTACCCGGAGAGGATGATGGCCTGCAGCTGCGGGTGCAGGGCCATGGCCCGTTCCACCAGTTCCAGGCCGTTCATGCCCGGCATGCGCACATCCGCCAGGAGGATGTCCGGCATGTCGTCGGTCATGCTGTCCAGGGCGGCCAGGGCATTGGAGCAGGAGGCCGTGAGCGTCAGCCCCAGGCCCTCCCAGTCGATCATGCGCGCCAGCCCTTCGCGGATGATCTGCTCGTCGTCCACCAGCAACAGCTTATACATGGCGGTTCTTCCCTCCTGATCCGCCCGGTCGGGTGTCGGGCAAATGAATGATGATTCGGGTATGGTGGGGTTGGCTCTGGATGCGCAGGCCGTAGCGGTCGGAGAAGGCGTACTGCACCCGGCGGTGAATATTGCGCAGGCCGATGCCCATGCCCTCGGGCTTGATCTCTCCGCTCTCCAGCTTGGCCAGCATATCCTCGTCCATGCCGGGGCCGTTATCCTCCACGTACAGGTCCACGGCGCCGTCCTCCGCCCTGCCCCCAATGCGTATGACGCAGGTTTCCAGCATTTCCTCCGCGGCGTGGTGCACGGCGTTTTCCACCAAGGGCTGGATGGTCATGGCGGGGATGCGGCAGCACAGCAGGCTTTCCTCCAGGTCATATTCCACCCGCAGCCGGTCCCCGTAGCGCAAAAGCTGGATGCGCAGGTATTCCTTGGTGATTTGCAGGTCCTCCTCCACGCTGACCACGTCCCGCTTGTCGTTCAAGGAGGCGCGGAGCATCTTCCCCAGGGCGTCCGTCATAGCGGCGATGCGCTCGTCCTGGGCGTTTTTCGCCAGGCAGTAGATGGACTCCAGGGTATTGTACAGGAAATGCGGGCGCACCTGGGCCCGGAGCTGCTGCATCTGCTTTTCCTGCAAAAGGCGCTGCTGCTCGTAGTTATCCCGGGTCATGCGGTCATAGTCCCGGGTCATTTTGTCAAAGTGCCGGTGCAATTGGCCAATCTCATCCCGGCGGGTGAGGTAAGGGCCGTTGTCCTCGGGAACCGGCTTGCCGGTCAAGGCGAAGGTATCGAACTTCTCCACCAGGATTTTCAGGTGCCGCACCACCGAGGAAATCAGCAGCACGCCCAGGAGCAGGGCCAGCACCATGGCCCCCAGGAGCACGCCCATGGTCAGCCGCACGGAGCTGCTGATGGTCTGCTCAATGGCTTCATAGTCCTGCAGCGCCACATACCGCCAGCCGTTGGGCGCGGTGTAGCGGACGCAGAGCACGTCCCGGCCATCCAGGTTCATGGCCGCGTAGCCATCCTCCCCGGGGGACAGCTGGCGGATGCCCTCGTCGCTGGCATACAGGCAGGTATCCCCGCTGTAAATGGCGCAGGTAAGGGGCGTACCCCGGCGGTCCATGCTGGTAAGGTGCTTGTTTACCAGCCCCTTCAGGTCCATTTGAATCAGCAGCGTGGCCAGGGGGCGCAGGGTGAGCCATTCGACCTCCCGTATCTCCCGCACCAGATAGAGCCGGGCAGGGTCCCCGTCCTCCACCTGCCATACGGGGCGGCCTGCTTCCTCCGCGGCCTGCGCCACCTGCGCCGGGGTAATCTCCCCCATGGTGTAGGTGGTCCCCAGGGCCTGCCCCAGGGAAATGCCATTGGCCGTTTTGATCCGCAGGGCCAGCACGCTGTCGGACCATACGCTGAAGTAGCTGATCCGTTCTCCCGCGTTAGTCCGTGCTTCCATCCAGGAGGAGGTGGTGATGGGCTTATCCAGCATATCCCGCAGGCTCTCCTGAAGGACGTTATCCGCCAGCATACGGAAGGAGAGGGCCTCGATGTTCTCCAGTTCCCCCTGGATTCTGTCCGCAAACAGGGTGATCAGCTGGGTGCTGCTGTTGTACAGCTGCTGGTCATAGGCCGCGTAGGGAATGCGCATGGTGGCCAGCGTAATGGCAAACACCAGCAGCATGGCCGCCATCAGGATCAGCACAAATTTTGTCCGCAGCCGTCGGTTGGCCATCCACCGGCGCAGCCTCATGGCGCTCCCTCCTCCGGGATGGGAACGCATGGCGCGCCGCTCCCACCCATTGCTCCATTGTTATGTGTCCAAATAAAAAAGATTCTTTGCTTACAATACTGTTTGCACACAGGAAGTCAAGGGAAAAATCCTGGAAGAATATACATATTTTCGTGTTTTTCCCTATGCGTGACAAAAAAATGGGGGAGCCTTCCCCCCGAGGCTTGCGCCCCGAACGGGGAGGCTCCCCCAAATACACGGAACCGGAGAATTTACTCCCGTTCCGCTCCGGCATTTTCCTTTTCCTCGCCCTCCTGGCCGGCATCCTCCGCAGGGGCGAGCTTGCTCACCAGGGCTTCCTCCACCCGGTGATCCGTCAGCCGCTCCACGCGAATGTGCAGCCCGGCGGCGTCCACCTCGGGATGGGTACCGTCCTGGGGAATGGTGGTGAACTGGTCGAAGATCAACCCGCCCAGGGTATCGTATTCCTCCTCGGTGGGCAGCTCGATTTCAATGGCCTTGGAAAGCTCTTCCAGGCTCACCGCGCCGTTGACCCGCCACAGGTTGTCATCCACCTTGACGATGTCCGCCACGGCCTGCGGGTCCGTCTCGTCATAAATATTGCCGACGATCTCCTCCAGCAGGTCCTCCATGGTGACGATGCCGCTCATGCCGCCGTATTCGTCCACCACGATGGCCATGTGCATTTTCTTTTGCTGCATGTCCCGGAAGAGCACGTCCGCCTGGACGGTCTCGGGCACAAAGTACGCCTCCCGCAGCAGCTCGCGCACGGGGCGGGGCTGGGGCGCGTGGTTATTGAGCAGGTAATCCCGGGTATTCAGGATGCCCACAATGTCGTCCATGTCCCTGTCATAGACGGGGAAGCGGCTCAATCCCGTGTCCAGAATGGTAGCGATAATGGTTTCTTTGCTGTCGTTGACATTGAGGCTGGTTACGTCCGTGCGGTGGGTCATCACATCTTCGGCGGTGCGGTTGTTGAACTCGAAGATGTTCTCGATCATTTCCTTTTCATTTTCCTCAATGGCGCCGCTCTCGCCGCCTATGTCCACCATGGCGCGGATCTCCTCTTCGGTGACTTCCTCGGGCTCGGCGTTGGGGTTCATGCCCAGCAGGCGCAGCACGCCGTTGGTGCTCTTGCTCAGCAGCCACACCACCGGGCGGAAGAAAGCCGCCAGGGCCAGGATGAACTTGCAGCTCATCCGCGCCACGCGCTCGGGCTGCTGCATGGCGATGCGCTTGGGCACCAGCTCGCCCAGCACCAGGGTGAAGTACGAAAGTATCAGCGTAATGACAATGACGCACAGGGTATTGAGCAGCTGCGGATCCACGGTGACGCCCGCGGCCAGAATGGCCCCGGCCAGCACGCTGGCAAAGTTTTCCGCGGCAAAGGCGCTGCCCAGGAAGCCCGCCAGGGTAATGCCCACTTGTATGGTGGAGAGGAAGCGGTTGGGGTTTTCCGCCAGCTTCATCAGCAGCTTGGCTACCCGGTCGCCCTCCTCCGCCTGACGGCGTATCTTTACGTCATTCAGGGAAAGCACGGCGATTTCCGTGGAAGCGAAGTAGGCATTGATGGCAATGAGAATCACTTGCAACAGTAGCGGGCCGCCTATGGGGTCGGATGACAAAGAAATCCCTCCTTAATTTGTAAAACAATCCAATGTGAAGTATAGCACAATTTTTCGTTTTTTTGAAGTATTTTTTTTTCGCCGTGCCGCCATGGGCAGAAAACGAAATTTTTTTCTTGTTTTTCCCAGCCAGGGCCTTGACAAGGCCGGTTAGATATATTAAACTATCCAGCGGTTGGATGGTAGCGGCGTCTAACCTATATTTTCCCCCATAGGTTAGTCTTATCTAATTCATAAAGGAGGCTGCGCATGATGCCCTTGGGAATGGCTCAGGTGGGCGAAACGAACATCATCCGCAAGATTACCGGCCGGGATGAGGTTCGCCAGCACCTGGCAGAGATCGGCTTTGTGGTGGGCGAAGAGGTTCGCGTGGTAAGCGAGCTGGGCGGAAACCTGATTCTTTCGGTGAAGGACAGCCGCGTGGCCCTGGACAAATCCATGGCCATGCGCATCCTGGTATAACGCTTGAGGCCGGGGCCGCGGAAAAAACCCGGCACGCAGAAAGGAAGGATGGTCACATGAAAACCCTGCGGGATGTGAAGGTGGGCGAGCACGCGGTGATCCAGCGGCTCCACGGCGAAGGGGCGCTGAAGCGCCGCATCATGGACATGGGGCTGACCAAGGGCACGGAGGTGTATGTGCGCAAGGTGGCGCCCCTGGGCGACCCCGTGGAGCTGACGGTGCGAGGGTACGAGCTATCGGTACGCAAGGGAGACGCGGAGAACATCGAAGTGCGGTAAGCCCCACGGGGCGCCGCTTTTCACGGCTCCATCGGTTAGCGTTATCTAACATACGGACGGGAGGAACAGCGCATGGCAATCAAAATCGCCCTGGCAGGCAACCCGAACTGTGGCAAAACCACCATGTTCAACGACCTGACGGGGAGCAATCAGCACGTGGGCAACTGGCCCGGGGTCACCGTGGAGAAAAAGGAAGGCCGTCTCAAGGGCATGAACGACGTCATCATCCAGGACCTGCCGGGCATTTACAGCCTCTCCCCCTACACCCTGGAGGAAGTGGTGGCCCGGGGCTACCTGGTCAATGAGAAGCCCGACGCCATCCTGAACATTGTGGACGCCACCAACATTGAGCGGAACCTGTACCTGACCACCCAGCTGGCGGAGCTGGGCATCCCCATGGTACTGGCGCTGAACATGATTGACGTCACCCGGAAAAACGGGGACGTGATCAACCTGAAAAAGCTGGGCGAGGCCCTGCAGTGCCAGGTGGTGGAGACCTCCGCCCTGCGCAGCGAGGGCAGCCAGCAGGCCGCCCGTCAGGCCGCGGAGCTGGCCCGCAAGGGCGGTCATCGGCAGCCGCTCCACGTATTTGAGGGCAGCGTGGAGCACGCCCTGGCCCATATTGAGGACCTGATCGTCCACAACGACGGGGAGGAGCCGGTGCATCACCACCACGCGGACGGGACCGTCCACCAGGGGGGCATCGTGCCCGCACACCTGACCCGCTGGTACGCCATCAAGCTCTTTGAGCGGGACGAGAAGGTCACCGCGGAGCTGAACCTCCCCGAGGGCATCCGCAAGCAGATTGAGCAGGCCATCCAGGAATGCGAGAAGGAGATGGACGACGACGCGGAGTCCATCATCACCAACCAGCGCTACGCCTACATCAGCAAGCTGGTCTCCACCTGCGTGCGCAAGGGCAAGCCCAAGGGCAGCCTGACCACCTCGGACAAGATTGACCGGGTGGTGACCAACCGCTGGCTGGCCCTGCCCATCTTTGTGGCGGTGATGGCCGTGGTGTACTACATTGCCGTATCCAGCATCGGCACCATCGTCACCGACTTTACCAATGACGTATTCGTGGCGGAGTGGATACAGGAGCCCGTGCGGGGGTGGCTTACGGGCATCGGCACCGCGGGCTGGCTCACGGGGCTGATCTGTGACGGTATCATCGCCGGTGTGGGCGCGGTGATCGGCTTTGTGCCCCAGATGCTGGTGCTGTTCTTCCTGCTGGCCATTCTGGAGGACGTGGGCTACATGGCCCGCATCGCCTTCATCATGGACCGCATCTTCCGCAAGTTCGGCCTGTCTGGCAAGAGCTTCATCCCCATGCTCATCGGCACGGGCTGCGGCGTGCCCGGGGTCATGGCCTCCCGTACCATCGAGAACGACCGTGACCGCAAAATGACCATTATGACCACCACCTTCATTCCCTGCTCGGCCAAGATTCCCATCATCGGTCTGATTGCCGGGGCGCTGTTCCACAACGCGGGCTGGGTGGCCACCTCCGCGTACTTCATCGGCGTGGCGGCCATTGTCATCAGCGGCATTCTGCTGAAGAAAACCCGCATGTTCGCCGGGGACCCCGCGCCCTTTGTCATGGAGCTGCCCGCCTATCACGCCCCTTCCGCCCGGAACGTGCTGCACAGCATGGGCGAGCGGGGCTGGAGCTTCATCCGCCGGGCAGGCACGGTGATCCTGCTCTCCGCCATTGTGATCTGGTTCACCCAGACCTACGGCTGGGAGGCCAAACCCGTGGAGGCACCGGAGGGTGCCGAAGTGGTCGCCGCCCAGGAAGCGCCCCTGGTCTTTGGGGAAGTGGAGAACACGGACCACAGCATTCTGGGCCGGGTAGGCTCGGTGGTGGCGCCGGTGTTTGAGCCCCTGGGCTTTGGGGACTGGAAGCCCACGGTGGCCACGGTGCTGGGCCTGGTGGCCAAGGAAGAGGTGGTCAACGTGTTCGGCATCGTGTACCAGACCGACACGGACGACCGGGACACCGCCACCCTGCTGGAGGAAGGCTCCGGGGATGACATCGAAGCGGGCCTGTCCCCCATTGCCGCCGGGTTCAACGAGACCAGCAAGGGCCACGGCGCGCTGGCGGCCTTTGCCTTCATGATCTTCAACCTGCTGTGCGCCCCCTGCTTCGCGGCCATTGGCGCTATCAAGCGGGAGATGAACAACGCCCGGTGGACCTGGTTCGCCATCGGCTACCAGTGCGTATTCGCCTACGCGGTGGCGCTGATAGTCTACCAGCTGGGGCTGCTGTTTGCCGGGGCGGGCTTCGGCCTGGGCACGGCGGTGGCGCTGCTGCTGCTGGGGGCGCTGGTCTACCTGCTGGTGCGCAAGAACCCCTACGACGAGAATCATCTCACCCAACGGATCAAGGTGGGCGCGTAATCGCCCCGCCTGGAAAGGAGCATGGCTATGGCAACCTGGATCATTGGCGGCATACTTGTGATGGTGGTGGGCGCCATTGTATGGAAAATGATGAAAGACAAGCGCGAGGGCAAGGGGGCCTGCGCCTGCGGCGGAGACTGCGGCCACTGCAAGGGCTGCCACTGAGTCCGAGAAACCATTACCTCCCGGAGGAAGCCTCGAACAATCCTTCCCTGAGGGGATAAGCACAAAACGCGGGCGCGTCGCAGCAAAGCGGGGCGCCCGTCCTATTGTTTGCAAAGTATTTGATCGTATCTGTTTACAGGCGCTGAGGG
>OJPS01001650.1_pt1 | contig 14266 bp, 14 predicted proteins | sample 1598551 | NCBI WGS metagenome assembly OJPS01 (sample SAMN03922488, study PRJEB24848) | human gut metagenome | isolation source: stool sample | host: Homo sapiens | place: Germany | collected 2011-05 | reverse complement strand
CGCAGAGGCCGATGGCAAGGCCGCTCATGGCCCCCTCGGTCTCCCCCAGCTCCAGGGCGCGGGCGGTGCCCATGGCGTGGCTGCAGGCGCCGATGGCCAGCCCTGCCGCCACCGGATCCTTCACCCGGAAGAGGCGTGCCAGCGCGGGGGCGCACAGGTTGCCCAGGATGCCGGTGAAGATCACCGCCGCCACGGTGATGGAGACAATGCCGCCCTGCCCCTCCGCAATGGCGGTGGCGATGGGTGTGGTGACGGACTTGGGCAGGAGGGAGACGGTCAGTGTCCGGTCCAGGCCGAACAGGCGGCACAGGCCCCAGATGCTGAGGACCGAAGTCACCGCCCCGGCCGCGCATCCCGCCAGGATGGGCAGCAGGTTCTTTTTCAGCAGGTCGATCTGGGCGTAGATGGTTACTGCCAGGCAGACCGTGGCCGGCCCCAGAAAGAGGTTGATGAGGCTGCCGCCGGCGTTGTACGCTGCATAGGGAATGTCAAACACCGCCAGCACCGCGATAATCATCATCACCGCCAGCACCAGGCCGTTGCAGATCACAAGCCCGGTCCGCTTCTGGATTTTGCAGCCTGCCCAGTAAGCCAGGATCGTCAGCGTCACCCCGAAAAAGGGGGACTCCCACAGCGCGCTCATCTCCGCTTCCCCCTCTCCAGCAGGCGGCAGGTGAGCCGCACCGCTCCCACTGTAGCGGCAAAGGTGGCAATCAGCGAGACCGCGCAGACGACCACCAGGGCAAGCAGGTTCTCCCGTAACACATCTGCATAGTTGATGATGCTGACACTGGCCGGGATGAAGAAGAAGGGGAGATTCCCCAGCAGGTAGTCCGACTTCTCCCGGATGTGTTCTGTCTTGATGACGCGTGCCAGCAGCAGCGCCAGAAGCAGCAGCATCCCGATGATGCTGGCAGGCAGGGTGAAGGGCAACACCCGCTCAATACAGGTGCTGATCCAGCAGATGCCGAAGATGATGCCGATCTGCGTTAGAAGTTTCAAAGTGAACCGCCTCTCCCGGCGGTCCCCCGCCGCGTTACTCTGCGCCGTATTCACACAAGGGCGCGGATTCTTTTCAACTTTTTTATTCTACGGAGACGGCCGGGGAATGTCAAATCCTTCCGGCTCCTTTTTCTGCCGCCGCCGCAAAATTCGGCAAAACAGTACAAGGCCCCGCCGGGAAAGAGCGGGACCTTGTCCAGGTCATCCAAGCATCCGCAGGAGGCCGGGGGACTCAGAGGGGCATTTGCCGCTCCAGCTCCCGGCGGAAGTCCGGGTGGGCGATGGCAATCAGCGCCCGGGCCCGCTCCACGGTGCTCTTGTATTTCAGATCCGCCACGCCGAACTCCGTCACCACATACTGGACGCAGGTGCGGGGGGTGGTCACCACGCTGCCGGGGGCCAGCTGCGGCACGATTTTGGAGTGGAGGACCCCCGCCTTGTCCCGGTAGCTGGACCGGAGGGCCAGGATACTCTTTCCGCCCTTGGACCACTGGGAGCCTACCACCCACTCCAGCTGTCCGCCGGTGCCGGAGTACTGCCGGGGGCCGATACTCTCGGCATTCACCTGGCCGGTGAGGTCGATCTCCATGGCGTTGTTGATGGAGACCACATGGTCGTTCCGGGCGATGTTCCGGGCATCGTTCACCCAGTCGATCTCCTTCTGGCAGAAGGCGGGATTCTCATGGGCGAAGGCCCACAGCTCCGGCCCGCCCACCATGTTGGCGTATACGCTCCGCCCCGGGCAGGTCTGTTTGCGGCTGTTGTTCACCACGCCCCGGCGCATCAGCTCCATGACGCCGGTGCTCAGGATCTCTGTGTGGACGCCCAGATCCCGCTTTCCCGCATGGGCCAGACACTCGCCCACGGTATTGGCCAGCCCTCCCAGCCCCAGCTGGATGCAGGCGCCGTCTGGCACTAGATCCGCGATGTAGCCCGCGATGCGGCTGTCCGTCTCGTTTCCCGCTGCGATGGGCGTCTCTACCAGAGGACGGCTGGATTCGATGATCCCGTCCACCTCTGATACATGGATGCGGGTGTGGGCCTCCCCATCACTGGGAATATTGGGCATTCGGGGGTTCACCTCCGCCAGCACCAGCTCGCACTGCTCCAGCACCTTCCGGCTCAGGGCCGTGCCCCACAGGGAGCGGCTCATCCACCCGTTCTCATCCGGGAGCGAGCAGGTCAGCGCCGCCACCCGGGGGCGCCGGGCCAGGAGCCACGCGGGCGTCTGACTCAGGTTGGAGGGGGCGTAATGGACGTTGCCCATGGGCTCCAGGCCCCGCTCCACGCCGTAAAAGTTGGAGTCATAAGTCACCTGTCCGGCCAGCTCCGGCGTCAGCAGCCGGGTCCCGGCGGGGATGAAGTGCCCGTAGATGGCGATATGGCCGCCGGTCTCCAGCAGGCGCTCCGCCAGCGCCCCGTCCAGCTCCCAGGGCCAGTTGGACATGGCGGCGAAGGCCGCCGTGTCCCCGTCCCGGATCAGCTCCGCCGCCTCCCGGGCGGTCATCTGCAGGGCCTGATACTGGGTCTGCCAGTTGCCCGCTCCCGCGCAGCGTCCCCGGCGGATGGGTGTCAGTTCTGTCATCGTCATTCTCCTTTGCCGCGCCCCTCTGCGGGGCGGTGTCTCCGGCGGTTTGTACAGCCCGCCGTGGGGGCCGCGGCCGCCGGTTCCCTTTCCCGTCTATTGTACCGCACATTCCGCTTCCGCACAATCCTCTTTTCCGCGGACGAGTTAATAGAAATTTTGTTTTTTTCTGCTTGCGCCCGGCCGCTTCGCCGTGCTATACTGGCGTTGTTCTTGATTTTTTCCATGGAGGTGCATCTTGCAGAAACGCAGTCACAAACTGCTGGCCGCCACCCTGCTGGAGAATACCCAGGGATTTCAGGCCAGACGATTCGAGCTCGCCTTCCTGTTCGGCTCCTTTCAGCCGGACTGCAACCCCCTGACCTATTTGAAGGGCTCCCTGCGGGCCTATAAGTTCCGGGGGCATAACTACTCCAACTCCCAGCACTACATCTACTCCCGCATCTCCCGGCTCCAGCGCCGCCAGCGCTGGACCATCTGGCAGTATTACACCCTGGGCAAACTGACCCACTATCTGGCGGATGCGTTCACCTATCCCCATAACGAGAATTATCCCGACAGTATGCTCTGCCACCACCAGTATGAGACGGACCTGCGGGCCTATCTGGAGGAGTATCTGGCCACCCGCGCCCTTCGTCGGGAGAAGTTCCGTCAGGACGTGGCGGACGCCCTTCAGGAGCTGCACCGGCAGTACATGGCCGGCGTGGCCGATATGCGCAAGGATGTGCAGTTCATCCTGAAGGCCACCTCCCTGCTGATGGCCGGCTGCCTGCCTGCCAGCGCCGCAGCGGCTGTCTGAACCCTGTTTTGGGAAAAGCGCACAGCAGCGGTTTCCCTTTCGGCGCATTCTTTGGAATCATTGTCAATTTCCATTTGCTTTTTCTGGTGTTATCCTGAAACTATCAAAGGACTCGGAAAGGAACCCAGTCATGACCAACATCACCCGTTCTGCCGAATACCGTTACTTTAGCTTTACCTATTTTTATGGTAAGGCTTATTTCGGTTTGGCTGAAAATGTGTGTGATCGTGTCTGACGCCAGGAAAAGGCTATCAGTGCATGACGACCCGCAGCCGAACCGGCTGCGGGTCTTTTTTGTACCAGCCCCATCATTTTTAGGAGGAATACAGTATGATCGTCGTTCTGAAACAAAACCCCAACCGGCACCAGCTGGAGAGCCTGATCGCCTGGCTCCAGGAAAAGGGGATCATCATCCACACCAGCATCGGCGAGGCCCACACCATCTTAGGACTGGTGGGTGATACCAGCCAGCTGGACATCGACCTGATTGCCGCCCTGGACATCGTGGAGGATGTGAAACGGGTCCAGGAGCCCTACAAGAATGCCAACCGGAAGTTCCACCCGGAGGACACGGTGGTGCAGGTGGGCAACACCCAGATCGGCGGCGGCAATCTGACCCTGATGGCGGGTCCCTGCTCTGTGGAGAGCGAGGAGCAGGTGGTGGCCATTGCCAAAGCGGTGAAGGCCAGCGGCGCCACCATGCTGCGGGGGGGCGCCTTCAAGCCCCGCACCTCCCCCTACTCCTTCCAGGGCCTGGGGGCCACGGGTTTGGAGTACCTGAAGGTGGCCCGGCAGGAGACCGGCCTCCCCATCGTGACGGAGCTGATGGACCTGAGCCAGCTGCCCCTCTTCAAGGATGTGGACGTGATCCAGATCGGCGCCCGGAACATGCAGAACTTCGATCTCCTCAAGGCCGTAGGCCATCAGGACAAGCCCGTCATGATCAAACGGGGCATGTCCGCCACCTACGAGGAGTGGCTGATGAGCGCCGAGTACGTCATGGCCGGGGGCAACGAAAAGGTGATCCTCTGCGAGCGCGGCATCCGCACCTTTGAGACGGCCACGCGCAACACCCTCGACCTCTCCGCCGTGCCCATGCTCAAAAAGCTCACCCACCTGCCGGTGATCGTGGACCCCAGCCACGCCACGGGCATCTCGTGGATGGTCAAGCCCATGGCGCTGGCCGCCACCGCCGCGGGCGCGGACGGCCTGATGATCGAGGTGCACAACGATCCCAAGCGCGCCCTGTGCGACGGCGCGCAGTCGCTGACGCCGGAGGCGTTCCGCGACGTGATGGAGGGCGTGCGCGCGGTTCTGCCGCATGCCTGGCATATGCCGAAGGAGGGCGTGTGACATGGACATCGGCGTGGTGGGCCTGGGGCTGATCGGCGGCTCCATGGCAAAGACGATTCGCAGGAGCACCCCGCACACGGTGCTGGGCACGGACACCGACCCCCAGGTGATGTACAAGGCCCGGCTGCTGGAGGCCATCGACGGCGATCTGACCGACGAGCGGCTGGCCATCTGCGACATCGTGTTCATCGCCACCTGGCCCCGCGCGGCGGTAACCTACGTACAGGAGCACGCCGCGGCGTTCAAAAAGGGCGCGTGGGTGATCGACCTGTGCGGCGTCAAGCGCGCGGTGTGCGGGCCGCTGTTTGAGACGGCCAGGGAAAACGGCTTTACCTTCATCGGCGGGCACCCGATGGCGGGCATCGAGTACTGGGGATTCGACCATGCGACGGCAACGCTGTTTGACAACGCCTCCATGATCCTCACCCCGCCGCCGGGCACGGACATCCGCACGCTTTCGGACCTCAAGCACTTCTTCCGCGGCCTGGGCTTCGGGCGGGTGGTGATGACCACGCCGGAGGAGCACGACCGGCTGATCGGCTACACGTCGCAGCTGGCGCACGTGGTATCCAGCGCGTATGTGAAAAGCCCGGAGGCGATGAAGCACCCCGGCTTTTCGGCGGGCAGCTTCAAGGACATGACGCGCGTGGCGCGGCTGAGCGAAAAGATGTGGACGGAGCTGTTTTTGCTCAACCGCGACGAATTGCAAAGCGAGCTGGACGCGCTGATTGAGCACCTTGAGGAGTACCGCGCGGCGCTCTCCGCCGGGGACGCGGAGGGGCTTGAAAAGCTGCTTCGCGAGGGGCGCGAGCGCAAGGAGATCGTGGACCGGAAGGAGGACGAGCCATGAGATGCGTGGAGGTGCGGGCCGGGCGGCCCTATGAGGTATTCATCGGCCGGGGGCTGATGGACGCGGCGGGCGGCATGATTGTCGAGGCGCTGGGCGGGACGCGCATGGCCGCCATCCTGACCGACGACACCGTGGATGCGCTCTACGGCGCACGGGTGGAGCAGGCGCTTTCCGAAAGCGGGCTGCGCACCTGCCGCTTCGCCATGCCCCACGGCGAGGCCCACAAGACGCTGGCAACGTGGGAAAAGATGCTCGCCTTCCTCTCGGAGCAGGGCATGACGCGCGCGGACGCGGTGGTAGCGCTGGGCGGCGGCGTGCCGGGCGACGTGGCGGGCTTTGCCGCGGCGTGCTACCAGCGCGGCGTGGATCTGGTGCAGATCCCCACGACGCTGCTTGCCATGATCGACAGCAGCGTGGGCGGCAAGACGGGCGTGGACCTGGGGGGACTTAAGAACCAGGTGGGGGCGTTCCATCAGCCGCGGCTGGTGCTGATCGACCCGGACGCGCTTTCCACCTTGCCCGCGGCCACGCTTTCGGACGGCGCGGCGGAGGCGGTCAAGTACGGCGTGCTGGGCGATACGGAGCTGTTTGAACGGCTCTCCCGCGGCGGATGGACGGAGGACGCCGAGTGGGTGATCGAGCGGTGCGTTTTCCACAAGGCCGCGCTGGTGGCCGCCGACGAGCTCGACCGGGGCAGCCGACAGCTGCTCAACCTTGGCCACACGCTGGGACACGCCATTGAAAAGTGCAGCGGTTTCCGCTTCTCGCACGGGCAGGCGGTGGCCGTGGGCATGATCTACGCCGCGCGGATCGCGCGGAGCATGGGCCTGTGCGGGCCGGAGGTGGAGGCGGACATCGCCGCCGCGCTCACGGCTGGCGGCCTGCCCCTCTCCGCGCCCTACGGGGCGGCGGAGCTGGCCGCGGCGGCCATGGCGGACAAGAAGCGCGCGGGCGGGGAAATCACGCTGGTCCTGCCCCGCGCGATCGGCCGGTGCGAGCTCAGGCGCGTGCCGGCGGCGGAGCTGGAGGAACTGGCGCGCGTGGCGGTGGGGGCGTAAGGCCCCGGCGGCGCAGGCGCGCGTGGCGGCGGGGGCTGAGGCCCCTGACGATCAATCAGACGAAAGAAGGACGATTGCGATGGAGATTCAGGAGATCAGGAAACGGATCGACGAGGCGGACGAGCAGCTGGTGCAGGCGTTTGCCAAGCGCATGCGCGCGGCGAGCGACATCGCCGACTACAAGCGCGAGCATGGCCTGCCCGTATGGGACCCGGCGCGCGAGCGCGAGGTGATGGCGAAGCAGACGAAGGCGGTGGACGGGGACATGGCGATGTACGTCAAGCTCCTCTACAACACCATCTTTGACATCAGCCGCAGCTACCAGCAGCGCAGGCTCCATCGCGGCGGGGAGCTGGGCAACCGCATTGCCCGCGCCATCGCGGAAACGCCGAAAACCTTCCCCCGCGAAGCCGTGGTGGCCTGTCAGGGCGTGGAGGGGGCGTATAGCCAGCAGGCATGCGACAAGCTGTTCGCGCTGCCGTCCATCATGTATTTCAAGCGCTTCGAGGGCGTGTTTCAGGCCATCGAAAGCGGGCTGTGCCGCTACGGCGTATTGCCGATTGAAAACAGCTCCTACGGCTCGGTCACGGAGGTCTACGACCTGATGCGGCGCTACCGCTTCTCCATCGTGCGCAGCGTGCGCCTCAAGATCGACCACCGGCTCGTCGCCCGGCCCGGCGCGACCCTCTCCTCCATCCGCGAGATCGTCAGCCATGAGCAGGCCATCGGCCAGTGCTCCGCGTTCCTCAAGACCCTCAAGGACGTGAAGATCACCGTCTGCGAAAACACCGCCATGGCCGCCCAGATGGTGAGCCAGAGCGGCCGCGACGACATCGCCGCCATCTCCTCGCCCGCCTGCGCGGGCCTGTACGGCCTGCGCGTGCTCAAGAGCGACATCTCCGACTCCGACAGCAACTTCACCCGCTTCATCTGCATCTCCAAGGAGCTGGAAATCTACCCCGGCGCGGACAAGGTGAGCCTGATGCTCAACGTCCCGCACCGCCCCGGCGCGCTCTACGGCATGATCGCGCGCTTCGCGGCGCTGGGCCTGAACCTGACCAAGCTGGAGAGCCGGCCCATCGCGGGCACGGACTTCGAGTTCATGTTCTACTTTGACCTGGACGCCTCGGTCTACGACGAGGACGCGCTGGGCCTTCTGTGCGAGCTGGACGAGGGCCCGGAGGCGTTCACCTACCTGGGCAGCTATTCGGAGGGCTGAGATGCGCTGCGGACTGATCGGCGAAAAGCTGGGGCACAGCCATTCCAAAACGCTGCACGGGCTGCTCGCGGACTACCGCTACGACCTGATCGAGCTGGCGCCGGAGGAGCTGGGGCCGTTCCTTAAAAAGGGCGAATTTGACGGGCTAAACGTGACGATTCCCTACAAGCAGGCGGTGATCCCGTATCTGCAAAAGCTCAGCCCCACGGCGCAGGCCATCGGCAGCGTCAACACCATCGTCCGGTGCGCAGACGGCAAGCTGGTGGGCTATAATACGGACATCGACGGGTTCCTCTATATGGCCTGCCGGGCGGGTATCTCCCTGTCAGGGAAAAAAGTCGTGATTTTGGGCAGCGGCGGGGCGTCTCTGACGGCCCAGACCGCCGCCCGGCAGGGGGGCGCGGCGGAGGTTGTGGTGGTATCCCGTTTCGGTCCGGACAACTATGACAACCTCTCTCGCCACGCTGACGCGGAGATCCTGGTGAACGCCACTCCGGTGGGCATGTACCCCGGCAACGGCCAGTCTCCCGTGGACCTGTCCGTATTTCCGGTCTGTCAGGGGGTGCTGGACGTCATCTACAATCCCCGGCGCACGGCCCTGCTGCTGCAGGCGGAGGCGCGGAGCATCCCCTGCTCTGACGGACTGCCCATGCTGGTGGCCCAGGCGGTGGCGGCAGAGGAGCGGTTCTTCAACAGGTCCATTCCCGCCGGTGAGAATGAGCGGATTTTGGTTCAGCTCCGGCGGGAGATGACCAACCTCATCCTGATCGGCATGCCCGGCAGTGGCAAGACCACGGTGGGGGAGGCGCTCTCCCGCCTCACCGGCCGGGAGGCCGTGGATCTGGACCAGATGATCGAAACCACCGCCGGCTGTTCCATCCCGGAGATCTTCCAGCGTGAAGGCGAGTCCGGCTTCCGGGCCCGGGAGCGGGCCGCCGCGGAGGAGGCTGGGAAGCGCACAGGCGTCATCCTCCTCACCGGCGGCGGTATCATCAAGACGGCGGAAAACTACGCGGCCCTCCATCAGAACGGCCGCATCTATCAGCTGGTGCGGGACCTCAGCCTGCTGCCCACAGAGGGCCGGCCCCTGTCCCAGGGGGCGGATCTGGCCGCCATGTGGCGGGAGCGGGCGCCCCTGTACGCCCGATTCCGGGACGTGGAGATTGACAACAGCGGCACGGTGGAGGACACCGCCGCCGCCATCTGGAGGGATTTTTGTGCACATTCTGGTAGTTAACGGCCCCAATATGAACATGCTGGGAATCCGCCAGCCGGAGATCTACGGCCATGAGACCTATGAGGACCTGAAGGCGCTGATCCGGGCGGAGGCGGACCGGCTGGGCGCGTCCGTCTCCTTCTTCCAGTCCAACCACGAGGGGGCCCTGGTGGACGCCATCCAGCAGGCATACTTCGACCATGTGGACGGCATCATCATCAACCCGGCAGCCTACACCCACACCAGTGTGGCCCTGCTGGATGCCGTGAAGGCGGTGGGGATCCCCACGGTGGAGGTCCACGTCTCCGACCCGGACAGCCGGGAGGAGTTCCGCCGTGTCTCCTACATCCGGGCCGCCTGCGCGGCCACCATCCGGGGCCATGGGCTCCAGGGATATGTGGAGGCCCTGCGGTTTCTCTGCGGCGCGGACGCTTGACAAACGGCGGTCTCTGACGGATAATATGCCCATACCCCATTGGGTATCCGGGAGGTGTCGGCATGAGACAATGTATGGATGCGGACAACCTGCACCGGCGGCTGAAGAAGATCGTCGGCCAGGTGCAGGCTATTGACCGCATGGTAGACGAGGACGTGCCCTGTGAGGATGTGCTGTCCCAGATCAACGCCGCCAAGTCCGCCCTCCACAAGTGCGGGCAGGTGGTGCTGGAGGGGCACATCCAGCACTGTGTCCGGGACGGCATCCAGCACGGGGATGCGGACAAGACCATCGAGAGCTTCACCAAGGCGGTGGAGCGGTTCTCCAACATGGGTTGAAGGCAAGGGGATCGGCTGAAAAACCGATCCCCTTTGTATATGTTACAGGATTTTCTCCAGAGCGTAATTGGTCAATACCTGTCCGCGGCAGGGCACCTGCTGTTCCCGCTCTATCGCATAGCCCCGGCCGAGGAAGAAGGGCAGGGCGGTCTTGGAGGCGTGGACAGTGACGGCGTCCACCCCCAATTCCCGGCAGTGGGCCTCCAGCGCGTCACACAGGGCTGCGGCGATGCCCTGTCCCTGGCAGTCCCACCGGACGAACAGGTGGTCCAGATAACCGGTATCCTCCACATTGCCGTAGCCCACAATCCGCCCGCCCGCCTCTGCTACCAGGGTGTACAGCCGCTGAAACCAGCTGTCCCGTGTCAGCAGATCCGCCTCTCCGGCGGCCCAGGCTTCCACCTGGGGCAGGGTGTAGTCCCGGCAGTTCACCTGCCGAACCGTCTCACCGAACAGGCGGGCCAGAATGGGCAGGTCTTCTGTCCGGTAGCGCCGTAGTCGCATTTCTGTTCTCTCCTTCCTGTTTTGTGGTCATTTTACAGGAAGAATCTGTGTGCCGCAAGGTATTTTGCCTGAAAACGGCGGCACTTTTTCTTGACAGGCATACCCCTATGGGTATAATATACATATACCCCCATAGGTATAAAGAGAGGATGTGAGCCATTTGATCCATACTCTGGAGCGATTTCTGGAGTGGGGCGGCGTGAAGAAGGCCGTGACCTGCCTGGTCTTCTCCGGCATCGCCCTGCTTGTCAGCATCTTCGACCTGCTGCCGCAGCTGCCCTTTGACGCCGCCTGGGCAGCTGTCGTCCTCTGCGGTATCCCCATCATCTTGGAGGCAGTCATCGGCCTGGTGACAGCCTTTGACATCAAGGCGGACGTGCTGGTGTCCATCGCCTTGATTGCCTCCCTCATCATTGGGGAGGACTTCGCCGCCGGCGAGGTGGCCTTCATCATGCAGCTGGGCGCCCTGCTGGAGGATCTCACGGTGGCCCGGGCGCGGGCCGGCATCGAGAAGCTGGTGCATCTGACGCCCCAGACCGCCCGCCGCCTCACCGGCGGCCGGGAGGAGGCCATTCCCGCCGAGCAGGTGGCTGTGGGCGACGTGCTCCGGGTGCTGCCGGGCGAGACCGTGCCAGTGGACGGAGAGATTCTCACCGGACAGACCTCCATCAACCAGGCGGTGATGACCGGCGAGTCCCTGCCTGTGGACAAGGGGCCCGGAGACGAGGTTTCCAGCGGCACGGTGAACCAGTTCGGCGCCTTCGAGATGCGGGCGACGAAGGTGGGGGAGGACAGTTCTATCCAGCGGATGATCCGGCTGGTCCAGTCCGCCGATGCCGGCAAGGCCAGGATCGTGGGGCTGGCAGACCGCTGGGCCACCTGGATCGTAGTGGCGGCCCTGACCGCCGCCGCCTTGACGGGCCTCATCACCCGGGATCCCATCCGAGCGGTGACCATTCTGGTGGTATTCTGCCCCTGTGCCCTGGTGCTGGCCACTCCCACTGCCATCATGGCCGCCATCGGCAACGCCACCAGGCACAGCTTTCTGGTGCGGGAGGGAGACGCTCTGGAACGGCTGGCCTCCGTCTCCCAGGTGACCTTTGACAAAACAGGCACTCTGACCCTCGGCACCCCCCAGGTGAAGCTGGTGGAGAGCCTGCTGCCGGACGTATCCCGGGACGCGCTCTACGCCTGGACTGCGGGGGCGGAGCTCCGGTCCGAGCACCCGTTGGGCCGTGCCGTTGTTCAGGGCTGGCGAGCCGAGACCGTCGCGGCGCCGCCGGAGACAGCGGACTTCCAGATGCTCCCCGGCCGGGGTGTTTCTGCCACTGTGGCGGGTCATCACCTCGTCGCCGGTAACCGGGAGCTGCTGACAGAGGAACATGTCCCCTGGGAATCCTTGTCCCAGGCTGCCGTCCCTGCCCTGGAGCAGGGCTGCACCGTCATCTATGTGGCGGTAGACGGCCGCCCGGCGGGCTTTCTGGCCCTGGCAGACACCCTGCGGCCGGACGCCGCCGGGACCATCCGGGATGTCCGGGCCACCGGCGTGACCCCGGTGCTGCTCACCGGCGACCACGAGAGGGCCGCCCGGCATATTGCCGGAGAGCTGGGCATCGGCACCTTCCAGGCGGAGTGCCTGCCGGAGGATAAGCTAACCTGGATCGACCGCAGCCAGCAGAGCGGCCATCTGGTCTGCATGGTGGGGGACGGCATCAACGACGCTCCAGCCCTGAAGCGGGCCCATGTGGGCATTGCCATGGGCGGCGTGGGCAGCGACATCGCTGTGGACGCCGCGGACATCGCCCTGGTAAACGACGACATCCGGGAGCTGCCCCATCTGCTGGCACTCTCCAAGCGGATGATGCGCACCATCAAGAGCAATCTGGCCTTCTCCATGACCTTGAACTTCATCGCCATCGCCCTGGCTATCACCGGTATCCTGAACCCGGTGGTGGGCGCCCTGGTCCACAACGCCGGGTCCGTGCTGGTGATTGTCAACTCCTCTCTGCTGCTGAAGTGGCGGAAGCGCCCGTGACAGCGGCAGGCCATGGGACAGAAGATTCTGCGCCCTCCTACAGCAAAAAGCCCCCCGGCCTCTGCCGGGGGGCTTTTTAAGTCCTGGCTTCTCACCCCTTCAGGGTGTTCAGCAGGTGCCGGATGTGAATGCTCATGGCGTGGCGGGCGCCAGCCTCGTCCCGCTGCATCAGAAAGTCCAGAATCATGTAGTTGTCCGCGATGGCGATGCTCTGCATGTGCGCCCGATTTACGGAGACCTGCAGGATCTCGTTCACCGCGCCGTTGATGATCGGGTACAGCCGCCGCATATATTCGTTGTGGGAGGCCTTGATGATGGCCATGTGGAACTCCTGGTCCGCCAGGGGCCAGTCTCCGCCCGCCTTTGCGATGCGCTCCATCCGCTCCGCTTTCTGGCGGATCTGCGCCAGTTCTTCGTCTGTGGCACGCTGACAGGCCAGCGCCACGGTGGCGGGCTCAAAGATCAGCCGCATTTCAAACAGGTCCCTGGCCCGGACCCGGGACCGCAGGTTGGACAGCGCCGTCAGATCCACCGCGCTGGCGGGCAGATCCTCCGTGACAAACGTGCCCTTGCCCCGGCGGATCTCCAACACGCCCTGGGCCACCAGAAAGGAGATGGCCTCCCGGAGCGTGGTGCGGCTGACGTGCAGCGCCTCACTGAGTTCGTTTTCATTCGGGAGCTTGCTCCCCGGCGTGAACTGCCGTTCGTCCATGATTAGCTCGCACAGCCGGTCGGCCGTCCGCTCCGACAATTTGACTTTCCGTCCCTCACCCATGCGCATCCCTCCATCATCCGTGGTGAGGTCAGGCATTTCTCCACTGGATTTTCCGGCCAGTACGGAAATGTCCTTGACATCATATCTCTTTTAGAGTACAATGACATCATACAACAAATGAAAAAATAATACAACTATTTTGTGAAAAAATGAGGTGAACCGCTTGTGACGGCCAAGGACATGTTTTCCCACCGCGTCTCGATCCTCACCGGCCACTACGGCACCGGAAAGACGGAGGTCTCCGTCAATCTGGCCCTGGCGCTGGCCGCTGAGGGGGAACAGGTAATGCTGGCGGATCTGGATATCGTCAACCCCTATTTCCGCTCTCGGGAGCGGCGGCCCCTCCTGGAAAAAGCCGGTGTGCGGGTGATTTCCTCCTCCCAGGCCTGTTCGGACGCGGATGTCCCCGCCCTGCCGGCGGAGCTGCTGACCATTCTGGAGAACCGGGAGATCCGGGGCATCCTGGATATCGGCGGCGATCCGGTGGGCGCCCGGGTGCTGGCCCGGTTTCAGCCCAAGATCGTACAGGAGGATTACCAGCTGATCTTCGTCCTCAACGCCAACCGGCCGGAGGTGCGGGATGCGGAGAGCGCCGCCGCCTACCTCCGCTCCATTGAGGCCGTCACCGGCCTCACCTGCTCGGGCCTGGTGAACAACACCCATCTGTGCGGCGAGACCACGCCGGCCGAAATCCGCAAGGGCGCCGCCCTGGCACAAGAGGTTTCCCGGCAGACCGGAATCCCGATCCTCTGCCACACGGCGGAGCGGCGGTTCTTAGAATCCCTGTCAGACCTGGGGGAACCCGTGTTCCCCATTGCCATCAATATGAAAAAGCCGTGGGAGCGCTGACTCCGCGGCAGGAAAAAAGGAGGCATCCTGCAACCATGACAGCAAAGGTAACCTTCAACTCTGACCGGTGCAAGGGCTGTGAGCTGTGCACCACTGTGTGCCCGAAGCACATCGTCGCCATCGATCAGGCCGTCATCAACCGGAAGGGGTATCACCCCGCCCATGTGACGGACATCAGCCAGTGCATTGCATGCGCCAGCTGCGCGAAGATCTGCCCGGACTCCATCATCACTGTGGAAAAATTCTG
>OJPS01001593.1_pt1 | contig 14622 bp, 13 predicted proteins | sample 1598551 | NCBI WGS metagenome assembly OJPS01 (sample SAMN03922488, study PRJEB24848) | human gut metagenome | isolation source: stool sample | host: Homo sapiens | place: Germany | collected 2011-05 | reverse complement strand
ATGTGTCACTTGAAATCAAGGTGCCGTCTAAATCGGTTGCAATAATCATTGCAGACCCTCCGTTTCACACTGCCTCTGCGACAGTTATTTGCGGCAATGGCTTTTTGCGCTTATGAATAACAAATCGGCTGAGAGGATAGGTCCACAAAGTCGGAACAGTCATAACCAAAAGCTTTGTGAGCATTTCAACAATAAAGTTATCATAGCCGCTGTTTTTAACAAGCGTGCCGAGAAAGGCGCCAAACCAAGTGTTAAACGCTATTGTGCAGGCAACCATTACTGCATAGGCAACGGTTGAAAACACGGGATTAACATCAGCCTTAAAGGTGAGCTTGCGATTCATAATATACGCCGCCGCATATCCGATGATAGCAGAAATTGAATAAGAATACAAGTAGCCCTTATACTCTATTTTCAAAAATGAAAGCACTGCATTATCGGTTACGGGCACATTGTTTAGATTTTTAAACACAACATATTGCAGCAATGCAAACACTGCAAGTTCAAGCACGGATGTGCTGGCACCGGTGAAGGTAAATTTGATAAATTTCCAAATTTCGGAATGCTTTGTAATAAACGATTTAAATTTTTCTTTCATCTAATCATCTCCTTGACTGATATTATGCTGTTCCAACATCAAAAAAAGATGATTTAAATGCCAAATTTATGCTATTTTTTTAGCCGATTATCAAATTTATGTTTCAATTATCGATTTTGCGCAAAAAAACGCCCCATGCACAAAGTGCACAGGGCGTTTAATCGCAATCTTAAATTATTTGCCGAGGAATTCTTTTGTTTCCTTAACAATATTTTCTGCCGAAAGGCCGAATTGCTTGAGCAGATCCTTTGCGGGACCGCTGTGGCCGAACACATCGTTTATACCTATGCGTTTAACCGGTGTTGGGCAAGACTCCGAAAGAGCCGAGCAAACAGCCTCTCCGAGACCGCCGATAACATTATGTTCCTCCACCGTAATAACTTTGCCTGTTTTCTTTGCCGATTTAACAATGAGTTCCGTATCAAGAGGCTTGATGGTGGCGATGTTAATAACCTCGGCGTCAATACCCTGAGCTTTAAGCTCTTTTGCGGCATCAATTGCCTCGGCAACCATAAGTCCGTTTGCAATGATTGTTACATCGCTGCCCTCTTTAACAAGCTCGCCTTTTCCGATTTCAAATTTATAATCGTCATTGTGGAAAACGGGCACAGCAAGCCTGCCGAAGCGAAGATAAACAGGGCCGTCGTAATGATAAGCGGCAATAACAGCCTGCCTTGCCTCAACATCGTCTGCCGGGCAAATAACAACCATTCCGGGAATTGAACGCATAAGCGCAAAATCCTCGCAGCACTGGTGGGAAGCGCCGTCCTCGCCGACGGAAATGCCGGCATGTGTGGCGCCGATTTTAACATTAAGATGAGGATAGCCTACAGAGTTTCTGATTTGCTCAAAGGCTCTGCCTGCGGCAAACATTGCAAAGCTTGAGGCAAAAGGAACATAGCCCATTGTGCTGAGACCTGCCGCAACGCTCATCATATTTGATTCCGCAATGCCGCAATTGATGTGGCGATCCGGAAAAGCATTTTTGAAAATTGCCGTTTTGGTGGCTGCCGAAAGATCGGCATCAAGAACAACAAGATTATCCGCGCCGTTTTGCGCAAGCTCCTTTAAAGCATTGCCGTAGCTTTCTCTTGTTGCAACACATTTAACCTCTGCCATATCTTACGCCTCCAATTCTGCAAGAGTTTCATTAAGCTCTGCCATTGCAATTTCATATTCTTCCGTGTTGGGAGCTTTGCCGTGCCAGCCGACTGCGTTTTCCATGTAAGAAACGCCCTTGCCCTTAACGGTTTTCATAATAATGGCAAAAGGCTTATCACTGTTGTGGAAAGCATCAAAAGCTTTTTCAAGCTCATCAAAATCATTGCCGTCTATCGTGATGCAATCGAAGCCGAAAGCCTTAACCTTTTCATCAATCGGCTCTGCGCTCATAACATCGCTGCACTTACCGTCTATCTGAAGACCGTTTACATCAATGATAACGCAAAGATTATCCAGCTGATACTGAGAAGCAAACATCATAGCCTCCCAAGCCTGACCCTCTTCAATTTCACCGTCGCCGAGGATGGTATAAACTCTGATATCGTTTTTGCCGAGCATTTTTGCACCCTTTGCCATGCCGCAAGCCGCGCTTACACCCTGGCCGAGAGAGCCTGTGCTCATATCAACGCCGGGAACGGTATTCATATTCGGGTGACCCTGAAGATATGAGCCGATATGGCGAAGTGTTTTTAAATCCTCAACAGGGAAAAAGCCCTTGTAAGCAAGTGCGGCGTAAAGAGCCGGTGCAGCATGGCCTTTTGAAAGAACCAATCTGTCCCTATCCTCCATTTTAGGATTCTTTGCATCATATTTCATTTCCGCGCCGTAAAGATAAGCCAAAGCATCTGCCGCGGAAAGGCTTCCGCCCGGATGGCCCGCTTTTGCATTATATGTGCCTTCAATTATGCCGATTCTTATTTGAGTGGCATAAACGGACAGTTCTCTTTTTAATTCGCTGTTCATCAATTGAGCCCTTTCTGCTGCATTTATTTTTCACGGGCCTCCCGCAGCACTGAAAGCCGAAATTTAAGCCGCAAGCGGCAACATTAACTAACCTGCTGATAGAAGCAGTTGAGCACGATTTCCATAACGGAATCGCTGTCTGCATAATACTCGGCAAAAACATCCTCCGAAACCTCGGAAGAAGCTTTCATTTCACCGTCTATCGTATATTGGTTAACCTCCGTTACTCCGTGCTGAAGCACAACGGAAGCAAGATAAGTTACATCGCTGAGTGAAATATTCGTTTGGCTGTATTTTGAAGCCGTGTTATACAAATTTGAAATGGTTGAGAAATCGCTTGTAACGGCTTTTCTGAGTTGCTCGGCATACGCCTTGATATATTGCGACTGACGCGCTGTTCTGTTAAGTGAAGCATTGATCGTGTTTGTATCTCTTTTGCGAACATAGGTTTCGGCAAAATCGCCCATAATCGTTACCTTATCGCCCTTTTTGATATTTTGATCTGGAAAATCATAAAGCGATTCCACGGTCACTCCGCCGATTGCGTCATTAAGCGGAGCAATGCCCTTTAAATCAAGCACGAAATACTTTTCAATCGGCACATTTGCAAGAATTCTGCTGAGAGCCGTGGTTGTGTTTTTGCACGAGGATTCTGCGCCGTCACCGTAAGCATAAGAAAGGCAAACCTGCATATTCTCGGTGCGCAGGAATTTACCGTCCGTCGAATAAAGGTCTATATCAACCATTGTGTCTCGCGGCACGGTTATGATGCTTACCTTTCCGGTAGCGGTGTCAACAACGGCAACCATATCCGTATCCGCCTGACCCGATGTGCCTATAAGCCCATCGTTTTTGCCAACCTTTTCGCTGTCCACGCCTATAAAAGCAAAGGCAACCTTGTTTTTATCATAAATATATGTGTGGCCGTTATATTCAACGGTTTCTTCATATTTGGGATTTGCCTGTTCAACCACAAGATCATTCTGCCCTTTTTCACGAAGCCCCAAATATGTGCCGCCGATAATGGCGACCGCAGCAAAAAGAATTGCAAAAATTATTATAAGAACGCGTGCCCAAACGGGAATTCTTCTTTTTGAATGGTGATGGTGCCGGCTGTGATGATGACTGCCGTGTGACGAGCCGGATGAATGATGATGGCTGTGAGATGCGGAGGAACTGTGATGATGATGCTGCCCATCGGCAGAAAAATCACCGGAAGACGAAGCTTCATCCGCTTCACTCTCTTGAATTTTAAAAGGCTCGGTGCTTTCATGAGACTCTGACAAGGGCGCTTCCTGCGCGCCCATAAAAAGAAGTTCATCGGCACTGCCCGATAAATTTGGATCAATTTGTTTTCTCATCTTTTACAAGTACCCCGCAAACAAGGAATCTGTTGCTTTTTTGATTCGTAATACATGTAGATAATACCACAATTTTGCTGTCTTTATCAATAGTTGTGTCAAGATTTGTGCGAACATTTTTTAAAGCGGATGAAGGATTGGTGATTTCCGCTTGAAAATTCGCCAAGTCATTTTCATCATAAAAATTAAACGAGTTCATAATATGCCGATCGTCATATTTGAAAGCCGAAATAATTTGATAAGTCAGCTTATGCTGCGGCATATAGATATAAAAATATTCGTGCGAATTAAAGAAATCGGAATCTTCAAATTTATGAAGAGTTGTAAACATGGTTTCTTTATAACCGTTGTGGCCGTAAACAACCGTTATCGGATCGGTAAAATCCGTGCGGTTTACGCCTTGTGTGTAAATTGCGCCGCTTGAAAGATACTTTTTATCAAAAGCGCTGTGGCGCAAATAAAAATCATCATCGCTGCCGCTTTGCACTATCGGGTAATCAACATCGGTGTCATCAATCTTAATCCAAGCATAGATTTCGCTGTTTTGGGATTGCAGCGAGGCAAAATCAACGGGGTTTTCGGCAAGCGGCCCCTCTGTGGTTTGAGTGGTTTGCGGCGCAGAGGTGGTTTCATTTTCCGCCGATTTAACATTATAAAGATAAAAACCTATATAAACACAAGCGCAAACAAAAATAATTACGGCAATAATAAGCAAAACCGTTCTCGCCTTGTTTTTATTGTTCTTTTTTTTACCGGCATCATTCTTATTTTCCGGTATTTGATTATTATTTATATTTTTTTCATTCATAATATCACCGCCGATATAGTGAATCGCAAATTCTTGCACGGCAGGCTTTCATTTGCCGCACACAGTAAAAAAACCTGTTGCCCGGGGGAAACAGGTTTTTAAAAATCATTGTTAAAAATTATTCAGCGTCTTTCTTCTTTGCAAGAGCAATAACTGCAATGCCTGCGCCTGCTGCCGCAACGGATGCTGCTGCGATTGAAACCGCACCTGTGCTGGGAGACTTAGAAGAATTGTCCTTTTTGCCTGTTGTGGATTCGGATTCGCCGTTCTTAACTTCAACATTAGCATTTACGGTGTAGCCGTCCGGAGCCTGGAAAGTATCAAGATTGGTGATTTCGATAACAAGTGTATTGCCTTCCTGGCTGATGATTCTGCAGCTGTCTGAAAGGGAAGCAAGAGAAACCTCTTGACCTGCACCGTTTACAAAGCTCCAGCCGAGAAGCTTGGAAGAACCGGAATATGTGAAAGTGATAACCTTGGAGCCGGGCTCTTTTTGAGCGCCGGTAAGCTGATTGGAAGGTTTCTTATTAACAAGCGGATCGTTGATTGAGCAAATGATTGCAACACCCTGAGGACTGTAAACGCTGATTGCAGCCATTGCCGGAACAGCAAATGCAGTGCAAACGGAGATTGCAGCGATAACAGAAATAACTGCTGCCAATAACTTCTTTTTCATAATTAACACCTCATAAATATTTTTCGAGATAATATTCTCATTTACAATTCATATGAATTATAACATTAAAGCGAAGAATTGTAAAGCGTTTTTAAAAAAAACTTTTAACAATTTATTAAAATGTTTATTACACAGTTATTACAATTATTCATTTTCAGGCACTTTTTTTGAATATGTGTGCTTCAAAATCAGGTGAGCTGTGCCTTGCCCGTGCAAAGCTCGTAATATCTGCCATTAAGCTGCAGCAAATCCTCGTGATCGCCGCGCTCGGTAATTTCGCCGTTTTCAAGCACCATAATTGCATTTGAATTGCGAACGGTTGAAAGCCGGTGAGCAATAACAAACACCGTTCTGCCCATCATAAGCCTGTCCATACCGTGCTCGATATGAAGCTCGGTTCTTGTGTCTACGGAAGAGGTCGCCTCATCCAAAATCAGCACAACAGGCTTGGCAACCGCGGCTCTTGCGATTGCAAGAAGCTGGCGTTGACCCTGCGAAAGATTATCGCCGTCGCCGCTGATTTGGGTGTTATATCCCTCGGGCAGGCGCCTGATAAACGAATGTGCCGAAGCAAGCTTGGCCGCCTCGATGCATTCTTCGTCCGTGGCTTCAAGCCTGCCGTAGCGGATATTATCCATAACGGTGCCGGTGAACAAATGCGTATCCTGAAGCACGATGGAAAGCGTGCGGCGCAAATCGTCTTTTTTGATGCGTTTAATATCAATTCCGTCATAAGTTATCGTGCCGCACTGAATATCGTAAAAGCGGTTTATAAGGTTTGTGATGGTTGTTTTCCCTGCACCCGTTGAGCCCACAAAAGCAATCTTTTGTCCGTGCTTTGCATAAAGGGAAATATTTTTAAGCACCGGCTTTTCGGGAACATAGGAAAAATCAACATCATCAAAAACAACGTTGCCCTCAACAGGGCTGATTTTGCCGCCGTCGTTCCAAAAAAGCTTTCTTTCGCCGTTTTCAAGCTTTTCTTCAAGAGTAACGGTGCCCTCGTCAACTTCCGGATCCATATCCATTATTTCAAACACGCGCTCTGCGCCCGCAAGGGCAGAAAAAACAGTGTTCATTTGGTTTGCGATTTGGTTAATCGGCTGAGTGAATTGCTTTGAATAGCTGAGGAAGGTGAAAAATGTGCCGATATCAAGATTGCCGGAAAGGGCAAGAATACCGCCCACAAGAGCAATTGTTGCATAGCTTGCATTATTGATACCCGTGGAACACGGACCCATAATGCCGGAGAAGAAGTTTGCATTTGTTGCCGCCTTGCGGAAATTTTCGTTTGTTTCGGTGAAATCGGCAATCGCCTGCTCCTCGTGGTTAAAGACCTTAATAACCTTCATGCCCTCGATGGATTCCTCGATGTTGCCGTTCATTGCTCCCAGATTTTTTTGCTGCGCCCTGAAATATTTTCTTGACTGCTTGCCGATTTGCGAAACGACTATCATCATAACAACAAGGAAAATAAGAGCAAAGCCGAAAAGCATGGGGCTTAAAACAATCATCATCGCAACAATTCCCACAAAGGTGAATGCAGATGAAACAAGCTGAACCATGGATTGCTCCAGCATCATCTGAACATTATCCACATCGTTTGTGAAGCGGCTCATGATTTCGCCGTGCGTTTGTGAATCAAAATAGCGAAGCGGCAGGGTTTGCATATGGTCAAACAAATCCTTGCGCAAAAGATTTGTGGTTTTATACGCCACCTTAACCATTATTTTGCTTTGAATAAATGTAAAAAGCGAAGCGCCGATATAAAGTGCGGAAAGGCGCGCAAGGTTTTTGATAAGCGTGCTCACGCCGTCGCTTGCGAAATTGCCTGCTTTGACAGAAGAAGCCACATCGTTTAAAATCGGCTTCAAGCAATACGAAGCGCCGATGCTGCACACGGTGCTGAGAACGAGCGAAACAAACACAACCAAAAGCAATACCTTGTTTTTGCCCATATATTTTAAAATTCTGCCGAAGGTCTTTTTTGCATTTTTCGGCTTTTTAAAATCGCTTTTTCCCGGAGGTCCTCCCATTGGCATTATTCGCTCACCCCTTTCTGCTGTGTGTTGTAAATTTCCTGATAAATTTCGTTTGTTTTCATAAGCTCATCGTGCGTGCCGGTGCCTTTGATTTCGCCGTCGTCCACAACAAGGATTTCATCCGCGTCCTTAACGGATGAAATTCTTTGAGCAATTATAAACACGGTGGTGTTCTTAAATTCGTTATAGAAGCTTTCCCTGATTTTTGCCTCCGTTGCGGTGTCTACCGCACTGGTGGAATCGTCAAGAATAAGGATTTTCGGGTTTTTAATCATTGCGCGGGCAATGCAAAGCCTTTGCTTTTGACCGCCCGAAAGGTTAAGACCGCCTTGTGAAAGGTTTGTTTTATAGCCGTCCGGCTGCTCGGTGATAAATCCGTCTGCCTGTGCAGCCTTGCAAACGCGAACGATTTCTTCCTCCGTGGCATCCTTTTTGCCCCATCGGATATTATCCTCTATCGTGCCGCTGAAAAGAACATTTTTTTGAAGCACAACACCCATCATATCGCGAAGCGCGGTAAGATCGTAATCCTTAACATTAACGCCGTCAACAAGCACCTCTCCGCCGGTGGCATCATAAAGGCGGGGAATAAGATTGACAAGGCTTGATTTGCCACAGCCCGTACCGCCAACTATGCCCACGATTTGCCCCGGCTTTGCCTTAAAGCTTATATTTTGAAGCACATTATCGCCGTGATCCTGAGTGTCATATTTAAAATCAACATTTTTAAATTCAACCTCGCCCTTGGGATTTTCGGGAACGAATGCATTTTTCGGATTAACAATATCGATATCCGTATCAAGCACTTCAACAACACGGTCACCGCAGGCTTTTGCTCTTGCAAGCATAAGCAGCATCATTGAAATCATCATAAGATTCATAAGAATTTGCACGATATACGAAGCAAAAACGGAAATTTGACCGACCTGCATTGTGCCGGCGTTTGCCGAAAGCGCACCTTTGTAATAAACAAACACTATAACGGCATTAAAAAGAAGCATCATAACCGGCATAACCGTTACGATAAGCCCCGATGCCGTTGCGCCCTGCTTTGCAAGCTCGTCGGACGCGTCGTGGAATTTATCCTTTTCGTGATCCTCGCGCACAAACGCCTTAACAACGCGCATGCCGATAAGATTTTCCTGCACAACGCGGTTAACATTATCAACTTTTTTCTGCATTTTCTGAAACATCGGGAAGCCGAACTTCATTATAAGCGCCACAATAACAACGATTATCGGAAGCATAACAAGAAGAATTGCAGACATACCCGGATTGATTCGAACGGCAAACACCGCCGAAATTATGATAAGCGCCGGTCCCCTTACAAGAATACGAAGCGACATCATAACGGCGTTTTGCAGCATGGTGATATCATTCGTCATTCTGGTTGTGAGCGAAGCCGTTGAGAACTTATCTATGTTTTTAAACGAAAATCTGCTGATTTTTTTGTAAACATCATTTCTGAGCCTAAAGGCAAATTTCTGGCTTACAATGGCAGAGCTTTTCATCGTGGCAAGGCCGCCGCACAAGCCGATAACGGCCAGTGCCAGCATGCCGAAGCCCATTTTAAGTACATAGACCCGTGTTTCCTCAGGCGTGGTGGAAATGCTAACATTATTATATATATTGTTTGCAAGGGTTGGCATTGCAAGCTCGCAAAACGCCTCGATAATCATACCAAGCACACTGACAATCGAAAGCCAACCGAGTCCTTTCATATATTTGCCTAATTTTTTTATCATTTATTTTCATCTCCTTCAATATTATCGCCGCCGGCAAGGCATTGCCCGCTTTGCTCGCAAAGATTTTTAATTGCAAGCTGCAAATAGGACGAAAACCGCAAAACATCTTTCCCGCTCATGCCCGCGCAAAGCGTTTCTTCAAGTGCGTTCATTTTATACCTTATGTTTTCGGGAAGTGCCCGTGCCTTTTCCGTGGGATAAAGGCGGCTTATTCTGGCGTCATTTTCATCCGCTTTTTTAATTATGAAGCCCGCTTTTTCCATTCGCTTAACGGAAACGCTGATTGTGGCTGCCGAAACGCCCGCCATAGAGGAAAGCTCGCTTGAGGTAACGCCCTCATTATCAACTATTGCAAATAAAATATCCTGCTGGCCGGAAAACAAACCCTCCTCCGCAATAACCTCGTTGAATCTGCGGCGAACAAGCCTTGAAAGATAATTAACTCTTGGGCCTATTATACCTTCGGGAGGCGGGTCCTTGTGTTTACAATACATTTTATCACTCCGATCCGATAGAAAAATCGCCTTTCGGCTTAAATGTTAGCCAACTAACATTAGCCGACTAAGCAACATTTTAGCACAATTTAACAATTTGTCAACAGAAATATTGTAAACTGTTTTTTTATGTGTTAGAATAGCACCGCCAAAGGGAAAAATGGGCCTTCTGCGCCTTTTTTTCATTATATAATACATCATATTAAACATGCGGCTTTTTATTATTTGAAACGGCAGGTAAATTATGAATCTTTATGATATAAACACCGTGAATAAAATATTATCCCGCCACGGCTTTACATTTTCAAAAGCACTTGGGCAAAACTTTTTGATAGACCCCGATGTGTGCCCCGAAATGGCGGCAAGCCTTAACGCAAACAATCAAACCGCCGCGCTTGAAATAGGCCCCGGAATCGGCGTGCTCACAAAAGAGCTTTGCAAGACCTGCGGCAAAGTGGCATGCATTGAGCTTGATAAAAGACTTTTCCCCGTTTTGGATGAAACGCTCGGCGAATTTGATAATTTGCACATTATTGAGGGCGACGCACTTAAAATGGATTTAAAGGCGCTGATTGAAACGGAATTTGCAGGAATGAGCAGCGTTAAGGTTTGTGCCAACCTGCCTTACTACATCACCTCTCCGCTTATTATAAAGTTGCTTGAAAGCAAGCTCCCTATTGATGACATTGTGGTTATGGTGCAAAAAGAAGCCGCAGAAAGGCTTTGCGCGCCGATAGGCTCAAGAGAATGCGGAGCGGTTACCGTGGCTGCAAACTACTATGCCGAGCCGCAAATGCTTTTTGAGGTGGGCAAAGAATCGTTTATGCCCTCTCCAAAAGTTGACAGCGCCGTTATGCGCCTTAAAATCAGAAAAGCACCGCCCGTTGAGGTTGCGGACGAAGCAAAATTTTTCAAGGTGGTTAAAGCGGCGTTTTTGCAGCGCAGGAAAACCGCGGCAAACTGCCTTTCGGCGGGACTTGGAGTTCCGAAAAGCGAGGTTTCGGCGGCTCTTTGCGAAATAGGCCGAAATGAAAAAGACAGAGCGGAAAGCTTTACCATGCAGGAATTTGAAGCGCTTGCGCGCATTTTGCCGATTAAATAACTGATTAAAACAAACGCGGGACGCTTTTTGCTCGCCGTTTTCCGCTTGTATCGGGAGAACATTTTTACATTCCGGCGAATATAAGGAAAGGACGATAATAATGGCATCAAAAGAAAAAAGAGAAAAAATATTTTCATCATACCCTATACCGAAAGCCGTTGCGGCGCTTGCGTTGCCGAGCGTGCTTTCAAGCATAGTTAACGTTATATATAATATGGCAGACACTTATTTTGTGAGCCTTATGAAAAACACAAATGCAACCGCCGCAGTTTCGCTTACCATGCCCGTTTTTCTGTTTTTTGTGGCATTCGGCAACATTTTCGGCGTGGGCGGAAGCGCCTATATTGCAAGATCCATGGGCGAGGGAAAAAAAGACAGAGTTAAAAAAATAAGCTCCTTTGCGATTTTTTCCTCCATCGTGTGCGGCGCGCTGCTCATGGCGGCGATTTTGCTTTCAATCAACCCGCTTATCAAAGCGCTCGGCTCAACAAGCGAAATCGTTACCGAATATTCAAGAGATTATTTAAAATATATTGCAATCGGCGGTCCGATGATCGTAACCTCCATCGCGGCAAGCAACCTTGTGCGCGGCGAGGGCGCAGCCAAAGAATCAATGACCGGACTTATGATAGGCACGATAACAAATATTGTGCTTGACCCGATTATGATTTTGGCGCTTGATATGGGAGTAGGCGGTGCGGCAATAGCCACCGTTATCGGCAATGTGGCATCCGTTGTCTATTATGCATTTTACCTTATCAAGGGCAATTCCATTCTTTCCTGCAACCCTAAAAAGTTTTCTTTCGGCGACGGAATTTTGAAAAATGTTATCCCCGTAGGCATACCGGCCGCCATAAATAATCTGCTTATGAGCTTTTCAAACATTTTGCTCAATAACTATATGAAGGATTACGGCGAAGCCGCCGTTGCCGCACTCGGAATAGCAATGAAGGTTAATATGCTGATTGCATTTGTGCAAATGGGCATAGGAATGGGCGTTCAGCCGCTTATAGGATACTCCTATGGCGCGCGAAACGCAAAGCGCCTTAAAGGCACAATGAAATTCACTATGCTGTGCACATTTATCATAGGCACCGTGCTTTCGATTATTTATTTGATATTCGCCTCTCAAATCATAAATGTTTTCAACGGCGAGCACGACCCGCAGGTTACGGAATACGGCGTTAAAATTTTAAGAGCACTTATGATTTCCGGCCCGTTCCTCGGCATAATGTTCACCTATAACTTTGCATTTCAGGCAATGGCAAAGCCGCTGCCCAGCCTTATAATCTCAATCGGCAGGCAGGGCGTTGTGTTTTTCCCGCTCGTTATCCTTATGAATTCGCTGTTTCAATTCAACGGCATTATATTCGCCCAGCCGGCGGCAGACCTTTTCTGCGTTGTGCTGGCAGCGCTGATGTTTGCCATTATTAAAAAGAATCTGAAAAAAGACCCGGATTTCAATATGGAAGTTCAAAAAAAATAATTTGATTGCAAAATCGGCCAAAATATATTATCATAATAAATGTAATAGTCGATTATTAGTTTAATTGGCTGTTAAATCAGTAATTTTGAAAGGCTGAATTAAGCATATGAGTTCCCTTGAAAAGGCAAACGGAGAAATTCTTGTTTCCAAATTTTCAAGAATACTTTTGAAAGACCCGTATTTTATGTTTCTTTGCCCTGATTTAAACGGCAGGGCAAAATTTATAAGCAAATACTTTTCCTACTACATAAATATTTGGCAAAAAAACGGCGAATTGTTTTTTAGCAAAAGCAAAAACGCCGCCGCAACACTGATAGATTCAACAGCTTATAAATTCAGCTTTAAAGGCAAAAAAGGTCTTTCGCTGAAGATCAGCAAATATTCCCGCAACATTCTCATTCACCGTGAAACCGTGCAAAGAATATCCGAAATAATTTTGCCGGAGCAAACAAAGCGCAGGGTGATGACAATTTATGCCGCTCCGCAGGCGGAAAATGCCGATATTGCCGAGCTTATAGCACAATCTAAGGCAAAAGCCGAAAAAGAGGGCTTTGCCGTTTTATACGAAACCCTTTCGCGCAGGCTTGTGCCGGAATTTGAAAAAAGCGGCTTTGAAACCGTTTATGCCAAGCAATTTATAGGCACCCAGTATTTTCAAACGGTGATGGCATACAATATAAAATAATTTTTGTTCAAAACAAAATTTCGCAAAAAAAAACAACATTCCGCCTAAAACAAACCAAACACAAACAATGCACGCAAAAGCGGCGTACGGATATAACTTCCGCACGCCGCTTATTTTTAGGCACATTTCGTAAAGGCAAATGCCTTTTAACTTTATTTAGTTATCGCCGAGGCTTACCAGCTGCTGCCTCCTCCGCCGCCGACACCGCCGCCGGAAAATCCGCCGCCCCCGCCGATAAACGAGCCGCCGCCGAATGACGAACCGCCTTTTCCGCCGAAGCCCTCTCCGGAGGGAGGCGTGAGCATTGCGTTTGTTGCGCTGCGCATTGTGGAATCCACAAAGTGCCAAAGCATTACATTATTATATGTATAAGCTCCTCTGTACCATTGCGGCGGAGCAACCGCTATGCTTTCAAACTTTTTAATCCATTTATCTGAAACGCCGAGCACATAGGCATAGGGCAAAATATTATAAAAATATTTAGGATCTTCAAACACAAGCTGCTCCAGCTTTTCTTTTTCCGCCGTTTCAAGAAACATTTTAAAGCCGTGAATTTGCTGCTTTATTTTGGCTCCCTCATCCGTTCTGCGGCGAACAAAAAACGCAAAGCCGGCAGCCGCAGCGGTGACTGCAATCGAGCACGCCAAAACAGCGAAACGCGCCTGATAGAAGCAGGCATTACAAATAAGAATTTGGCCGAAAATGCAAAGCGCGCAAACAACCCAACACATTATTCGCATAACAATCGAATTTGAAGCAAACACTCTGCTGTGCTTATCAAGCATATTATATTTATCCGCAATAAAGCCGATCACATCGCAAATCGAGCCTTCCATATCAGCGCGGTAAATTTTGCTTTTGCCGCTTTGGAACAGCGCGTTAAAGAAACGCTTTTTATCCTCGTCCGTTCCGTCATATTCTTTAAGGCGAGCCACGGCATAATTCGAGTTCATCGAATCCGCGGCGTTTTCCTCAATTTCTATATAGCCCTCGTTTGCCAATTCAATAAGAAGCGGCACAACATCCTTGCTCGATGCCGAGCCCTTATACCAATACGCAAGCTCAACGCAATTCATATTTTCTGGCGGGTAAAATTCAACTATATCGAGCATCTTTTTATCTCTGCCGAATTTAACCCATGCAAAAGCGGTGAACAAAGCGGCAAAAAGCGCAAGCACGCCGATTGCGGCAAGCCTGCCGTATTCCGCTTTTTCGTTAAACACAAAATAGCCGTTCGGCAGTTCAAGGCGCGCAGTAACGCCCTCATATGGATAAAGCGTGCGCAAAATCTTGCCGGTGATTGTGTTTCCCTCTGCAGAATAGGAAATATTCGTTGTGCCCTCCGCACCGTAAGACCCGGTTGAAAACCCGAGCTTATCCGAATCAAATTCCTTGGGCATTGTGATTGTGAACGAAGCGTCCTCAATATATGTATCCCACTCCGTGCCGATTATGTTGTAATAAAATTCATCGGCATCGTCAAGTGTGTCCGCTCCCAAAACATAATCATACGAAATCACATAATTAACCGCGCCTATCACGGTTTCGTTTTCATCGCCGATTTGGAGCGAGAGCTCGCCGTTTGAATAGGATTTTGAAAAGTCCTCGTTGCACCTGACATTTTTTATTTTCGCCCTGACGGAAGCAGAAGAGCCGTCCG
>OJPS01001591.1_pt1 | contig 14625 bp, 10 predicted proteins | sample 1598551 | NCBI WGS metagenome assembly OJPS01 (sample SAMN03922488, study PRJEB24848) | human gut metagenome | isolation source: stool sample | host: Homo sapiens | place: Germany | collected 2011-05 | reverse complement strand
CGCTATGAAGCTTGTTGCAAGTGACTTGATTTCATCTGTTGTGTTATATATCTGAGGGAAAAATCCGCCTACCAGAAGCATGACCGCCGCCATTATAGAACAGCAGAACACACTGAACACTATCATCTTGTTATCCGCATCCTTTGCCTTTTCAAGCTCACCGGCTCCAAGATACTGCCCCACAACTATGCTGATGCATGCGCCAAGCTGTATAAACACGATATTGAAAAGGTTTGTTATCGTTGTCGCAATGTTTAAACCTGCGATTACCGAGAGCCCACGTACTGAATAGCACTGTGTAACCGTTGTCATGCCTGCTGCCCAGAGCAGCTCATTGAGCATGAGTGGCAGTCCCTTGATGAATATAGTCTTAAACTCACCAAACGGCATTCCTATTCCTCTGTAAGCGCCCTCGAGATATCTGTTCTTATCCCTGTTTTTATGTGCCCACAGCACAACTATTATTGTCTCAATATATCGCGACATCACAGTGGCAATAGCGGCTCCCGCCACACCCAGCTTTGGTATCGGTCCTATTCCAAAGATAAGCAGAAAATCAAGCACCGCATTGCTTCCAACTGCTGCAAAGCTTGCAACCATCGGTACAAAAGTCTGTCCTGTTTCCTTTATGTTTGTCGCATAGGCCTGTGTCACCGCAAACGGTATGAGACCTATCATAACAATTTCCAGATATTCCTTTCCATATGCCAGTGCTACCTCCGTGGCACCGTTTCCTGCCGTATCTGTCAGATAAAGTGATATGAAACCTGTTCCGTTCGTGATAAACAGTGTCATCGCTATTGCTGTAACAAGCAGCGCTGCATACAGCTTGAATCTGAAGGAATACATATGCCCCTTATGATTTCCCTTGCCAAAATACTGTGCTCCGAATATACTTGCCGCTGACACCGCCCCAAATACAGCCAGATTGTACACAAATATGAGCTGGTTTACGATTGCTACTCCTGACATCTGCTCTGTACCAAGCTGTCCTACCATAATGTTGTCCAGAAAGCTTACCAGATTTGTGATTGCATTCTGGATTATCATTGGTATGGCCAGCATGAGATAGCGCTTATAAAATGCCTTGTCTCCTATATATTTTTGTCTGAATTTATGCATGTTTGTCCCCCTTTCGATTTCTCCATGGTTCTTTCGTGTAATGCTACTATTCTACTACGTCAGACTTTATTTTTCAAATATTTTATGTGTTTTTCCTTAACTTATTTTAAATAAAAAATACATTAAAGCTCCCGGCTGACAACACTATTTGTGCTGTCACTCGGGAGCTCTTAATTTAATTCTTTATTATAGTTTTACTTTTTATGTCAATATCCTGTTTATTTGTTTACTGCCGGTTCATATCCTGTGTTTCCTGATATTTCCTGATTACGAAAAACATTGTAGTTCCATCACCCTCTTTGCTGGTAGCCCATATCTTGCCGCCGTGATCCTCTATAATCTTCTTTACGATGGAAAGTCCTATGCCGCTGCCTCCGGTAGCCGAATTTCTCGACGCATCCGCTCTGTAAAATCTGTCAAAAATATATGGCATATCTCTCTGGTCGATTCCTCGTCCATTGTCCTCGATTTCAACCTGTATGAAGTCACCAACATCATTTATCCTGATATTTATATAGCTTTGTGTCTTGTTCATATACTTCACCGAATTGCCGACTATATTATTAATCACACGGCGAAGCTGCTCCGGATCAGCAATGATAAGCACGTTGCTATCCACATGATTCTCATATGAAAGCCTGATATTTTTTGCCTCAAGATCGAGTCCTATTTCCTCAACACAGTCGTTAAAATAATCTGTGACATTTATCTTCGCAAAATTGTATGGAATCCTGTTCGTATCAATCTTCGAGTAAAGTGTCAGCTCATTAATGAGCTTATCCATATCGTTTGCCTTATTGTAAATGGTTCTGACGTATTTATCGACCTTTTCAGGGGTGTTTGCCACACCGTCAAGTATGCCCTCGGCGTAGCCCTTTACCGCAGTAATAGGAGTCTTTAAATCATGCGCGATATTGCTGATTAACACTCTGTTTTCAGACTCATTCGTCACCTTTTCCTCGGCATTTTTCTTGAGGCGGGCACGCATCTGCTCAAACGCAGTACACAGCTCGCCAATCTCTCCGTCGCTCGGACTCGTCTCAAGCTCAAAGTCCAGATTGCCATCCTTGATATTTTCAGCGGCAATACGCAGCCTCTCTATCGGTGTGATGATACTCCTGTATATCCACACTATAAGCATGGCAGCCGTAGTAAGAAGTATCAATACAAGCGCAAATGCTCCCTCTATCAAAACAGTCCTGACCTCAGGGATCACGCACGCGGTTGATGTCACTATGTAAAGACTCGCCTCGTCACCATCACTGTCACGAAAATTAAGCTGCTTTATGAGCACCTTGTCATCACTGTCCATATAGCTGCTCACATCAGAGCTGCTCTGCTTATTGGATATTCGCGGAAGCTTTCTCAAAATATCATCATTGTCAATTCCACCATTGAAAATGAGCTCTCCTTCACTTTTCACTATGAGATATGAATACTTCTTCTCCAGCTTCTTATTTATCTTAGTCAGATAATCACTATCAAGAAGCTTGGATGGTTCTATGAGCGATGTCTTCTCGAGCTCATCATATGTGCGCCCTGTCACCTTGTTCAGAAACTGCACCGTGTCACTGAGCGCGAGCATGCCCGCATCCTCCATGCCATATGTCTTGTTTATGGCCTTTAGCTGAATCTTATTGAAACCCACAAGCACTATACTGGTGAGCACAACAGGCACAAAAATAATTATGCAGAATGATATAGCAAGTTTTGTTTTTATCTTCATAGTATTCTCCATTTGAATAAATTAATAAGCCAATTTATATATACAACAAGGACATATCCTTTTGAATTTGATATGTCCTATTAATACTACAATATCTACTATATTTTTTAAAAATCACTACAGCTTAAAACGGTATCCAACACCCCAAATAGTCTCAATATACTGTGGCTTTGCAGTGTTCATCTCGATTTTCTCACGAATCTTCTTGATATGTACAGTGACTGTCGCGATATCTCCGACCGAATCCATATTCCAGATTTCCTTGAAGAGCTCCTCCTTGGTAAATACATGGTTTGGATTCTCAGCAAGGAATGTGAGCAGGTCAAATTCCTTTGTGGTAAACTGCTTTTCCTCTCCGTTTACCCAAACACGGCGGGCTGTTTTGTCAATCTTGATGCCACGAATCTCAACGATATCATTTTCAGGTGTAGCGCTTCCGATCAGGCGCTCATATCTGGCCAGATGAGCCTTTACCCTGGCAACAAGCTCTGATGGTGAAAACGGCTTTGTGACATAATCATCTGCACCGAGTCCGAGTCCTCTTATCTTGTCGATATCATCCTTCTTGGCTGAAACCATGAGTATCGGTGTATTCTTTTTCTCACGAATCCGCTTACAAATCTCAAAGCCATCAATGCCCGGCAGCATAAGATCCAAAATAAACAAATCAAAATCCTCCGCCAAAGCCCTTGCGAGACCGCTTGTGCCATCATTCTCCACCTCTACCTCAAAGCCGCTCAGCTCCAGGTAATCCTTCTCAAGATCAGCAATTGCAACCTCGTCCTCTACTATCAAAATTCTGCTCATATCCGTTCCTCCTGAAAATTTATTCGTTATCGTCTGCCTATAGATATGTTTATAGTTACATTTAAAATTTTATTATTCGCGTATCACTTATACCTTCGATATGTTACCTAATAATCTCAGGTTATTATAAATCATTATAATCATCATTTGATTAATCTCTTACGACTAAACCATATATAAAAAAGCCATGGAAACCGACTCAATGTCAGTCCCATGACTTGATTATATCATATATCCGATAACTTCTGTCTAAATTTTCTCTAAATTCTTTCTAACTTTTTCTAAGAAATATAATGTATACTATCCGGCACTCACAACCTAAAAGGCGCGAAGCCCCACATATTGTTTAGAGATACTTCTTGAGGTCCTCAACCTTATCAAGTGCCTCCCAAGGCAGCTTGATATCTGTACGTCCGAAGTGTCCGTATGCTGCTGTCTGGCGGTAGATAGGTCTTCTGAGATCAAGCATCTTGATGATTCCGGCCGGACGAAGGTCGAAATTCTCCCTTACGATTTCAACGATTCTGTCATCTGCAAGCTTTCCTGTGCCGAATGTATCAACCATTATAGATGTTGGCTGTGCAACACCGATAGCATATGAAAGCTGAATCTCACACCTGTCAGCAAATCCTGCTGCCACAAGGTTCTTTGCTACGTAACGTGCTGCGTATGCTGCTGAACGGTCTACCTTTGTACAGTCCTTTCCTGAGAAAGCTCCGCCGCCGTGACGTGCATATCCACCGTAGGTGTCTACGATAATCTTACGACCGGTGAGACCTGCATCTCCGTGTGGTCCACCTATTACGAAACGTCCTGTAGGATTGATGAAGAACTTTGTCTCAGCATCAATCATATCCTTTGGAAGGATTGGGTCAAATACATATTTCTTGATGTCCTCATGGATCTGCTCCTGGGTAACATCCTCGTCGTGCTGTGTTGAAAGTACAACTGCCTCAAGTCTTACCGGCTTTCCTGCCTCATCATACTCTACTGAAACCTGTGTCTTTCCGTCCGGACGAAGATATGTAAGTGTGCCGTCCTTTCTTACCTTTGTGAGCTGGAATGCAAGCTTATGAGCAAGCGCGATTGGGTATGGCATATACTCCTCAGTCTCGTTTGTAGCATATCCAAACATCATTCCCTGATCTCCGGCTCCGGTGTCAAGGTCGTCTGTAAGGTCGCCCTCTTTTGCCTCGAGTGCCTTGTCAACTCCCATGGCGATATCAGCAGACTGCTTGTCGATTGAAACCATTACTGCACATGAGTTTCCGTCGAGTCCCTTCTTTCCGTCATCATATCCGATCTCAAGTGCTGTTTTTCTGACAATTGCAGGGATATCAAGCTGTGCCTTTGTGGTAATCTCTCCTGTTACAAGGATGAAGCCTGTGCAGCTTGCTGTCTCACATGCGACACGGCTCATCGGGTCCTGCTGTATGCATGCATCAAGTATGGCATCTGATACTGCATCACAGAGCTTATCAGGATGTCCCTCAGTTACTGATTCTGATGTAAATAATAATTTTTCCATTAATTATCTGTTGCTCCTTTCATACTGTGTTACCAATATTTTTCCAATAAAAAACCACTTACTGCAAATAAGTGGATTAAAATTAAGATAATAAAAATCCTCTTATTGTTCGATTACTCGCTCAGGTTGGCACCTTCCTGTTTTCTAACGGGGTTGCCGTGACTTCATAGATCCTTTGTATCTCCATCACTCTGAATAAGAGAAGTTACAATATAGAATTTTTCAAATCTCTGTCAGCTATGTTACTACCACATGATATATATGTCAAGTATCATTTTCGATACAGATTTATCAATAATCCATTTTCGATACCCTATTCATTTTTATAATCAAAAGGATTACGGAGTAGTTACTCAAAAAAATTATAAAATAACCAAAAATAAGAACCGTGCATCTACAGTAAGATGCTGCCGGTTCTTATTTTATATATACCTATCTATTACGATACCTTGAGTATGAACTTCTGAAGCTCCTTCTCATCCTCTACCCTGGCAATCTTTGCACCAATCTTTGTAAGCTTCTCCTCGAGTGCCTCATAGCCTCTCTGGATATAATAGATATCATCAACCACTGTAATGCCATCTGCTGCAAGACCTGCTATAACCAGTGCAGCTCCTGCTCTTAGGTCAGGTGCATTCACTCTGGCACCTGTGTATCTTTTCACACCGCTGATGATTGCTATATTGCTCTCTACCTTTATATCAGCTCCCATTCTGGTGAGCTCGTCAACATACTTGAAACGATTCTCAAATATGCTCTCTGTCACTGTACTGGTGCCCTCAGCGATACCCAAAAGCACTGCCATCTGTGGCTGCATATCTGTCGGGAAGCCCGGATATGGAAGTGTTGTGACCTGTGTATGCTTTAAATGTCCGTCTGATATTACTCTGACTGAGTCATCAAACTCCTCTACCTGGCAGCCTACCTCCAACAGCTTTGCTGTGGTGGCCTCAAGATGCTTTGGAATGACATCCTTTACCAGCACGTTGCCTCCTGTTGCCGCAACTGCAAACATGAATGTACCGGCCTCAATCTGATCCGGAATGACAGAATACTCTGTCGCATGTAATTTCTCCACACCTACAATTCTGATGACATCGGTTCCTGCGCCCCTGATATTTGCTCCCATGCTGTTTAAGAAGTTTGCCACGTCAACGACATGAGGCTCCTTAGCCGCATTCTCGATAACAGTCTTGCCATCTGCCATGGCTGCAGCCATCATAATATTGATTGTGGCACCTACAGAAACCTTATCCATATATATGTGTGTGCCCTTAAGCTCCTTTGCCCTGGCGATGACAAGGCCATGAGCTATGTCTATGTCTGCTCCCATGGAGCGGAAGCCCTTCATATGAAGGTCAATCGGCCTGCTTCCGATATCACAGCCTCCCGGAAGCGCAACCTCTGCATGCTTGTATTTTCCAAGTAATGCACCAATCAAATAATATGATGCCCTGATTCGTCTGATGAATTCATTATCGACATTTACGCCCCTGATAAATGAACCGTTTATCTTTACCTTGTGTATATCCACGCGCTCCACATGTGCGCCGATTTCTTCGATTGCCTGAAGTAAGACATTGATATCCCTTACATTTGGCAAATTATCTATTGTTACAGTCTCGTCTGTCATTATGGCAGCGGCCAAAATAGCAAGTGCAGCATTTTTAGCTCCACCAATTTCAACTTCACCGTATAAAGGATTTCCACCTTTGATTACGTACTGTTCCATATTCCACCTCTATGAATTCAGGAGTATACTTCCTCCTAATATACTATTCTCAATTTACACTATTGTTATACATCCAACTACAAATTTCATTTATGACGACGTATTTAAGCCGCCATTTGTGCCGGTGCTGCTTTTAATAAATGACGCAGCAGCTACTATTATCTAATCATATCACGATAAATAAGCACTATAATTCAAGTGCCTCCACCAGCTTCTCTACTGTCTGCTCCACATCAAGCCCCTCCTCGGAAACCTCGATGTCTGCATACTGCTCATACAATTTTGAGCGCTCTTCAAAAAGGGTCTCTAAAGTCTGCCCTTTCTTTAATACTACACCTCTACCCTTTATGTCTGCAAGCCGTTTTTCCAAAATGGCATAAGAAACCTTGAGATACACAACTCTGCCTATCTCCTTAAGATGCTCCATGGCCTCTTTTCCGTATACCACCGAACCGCCTGTAGCTATAATGGCCCTATCAGCCCTGATAGAGGCATTGACACGGTTCTCTACCTCTATAAAACCATCCGTGCCCTTTTCCTCAATTATCTCACGCAGAAGCTTTCCCTCCTGCTCCTGTATCAGTAAATCCGCATCCAGGAAGCTGTATCCCAGCACCTTTGCAAGTATTACGCCTATGGTACTCTTTCCAACTCCCGGCATGCCTATAAGTACGATATTAGTTTTCTGTTCCATCTACTGCCTCAGTATTCTCTGTATCTGTACTATTAGTGCTTTCTGACTGCTGTGTGCTCTCTGTAGCGCTTGTGTCTGCTGCCTTTTTGTCCTTCTTGGTAGTAGTAAAATAATTGTGAATCTTGATCTTGTCAAGCTGCTTCTGCTTTACAGACCATTTTTCATCATCCTGCCATCCTGAAAGGATGCCATTGTAATATTTGTCCTCTTTATTGCCCTTTACGGTTTTTCTGTTTGACTCTGTTGCTTCCTCATCGGTCTTTTTGTCAAGCCTTACGATATAGTAAGTGCTGTCTGTAGTGATGAGGTCTGAGGTCTGTCCCTCCTCGAGGGAATTAAGTGCATCTACAACGCTCTGATCAAGATTGTTTGTAGTGTATACACTGTCCTTAGTCTTGCTGTTCGATGACTCTGAGCTCTCTTTAGACTCGGTATCACTTACAGACTCGGTGGACTCTGTGTCATCTGATTTCTTATCTGAATCATCTGTCTTCTCCGCATCCGGATCAACGTATGTGGCGTATGTGCCTGTTGTGGCTGTAGTGCCTGCTGCCTTGGCTGCATCCTCTAAGGATGATCCGCCTGCAAGCGCCTCTACCACTGCATCTGCCTGTGCCTTTATCTGTGCTGACTGCTCATCTGTATATGTCTGATACTGGTAATTAGAGTCATATGCACCCTTGTAATCAAGCTTCACAACGGTGTATGCAGCCATATTGGCTTCCTCATCCGTCACGCTTGAATCAGCATTTTTGATGATTGCAGCATACATCTTACTCTTTATGAGGCGAAGCTCTAAATATTCCTCGACAATCTCCTCTGTAGCACTCATCTCGTCTATCACATCATCGGAATTTGCCTTCATAAACTTCTCTGCGGCCTTTTTGATTTCCTTTTTCTCATCATCAGAAACCTCTACATCGTAATCTGACTGATGCGCCTTTAATGTGTAAAGCTCATGAGCCTCCTCGATAGCATTTTTCTTCCATGTTTCAAGCACAGTATTATTGCCTGATACTGTCTTGTCCCAGTAGCCCTCGCCCATGTACTGTATATACATGTCATCATAACCGGCCTCCTGGTACCTTATCATAAAATTAACAAGCCCAAGCTTGATATCCTCTTTATCTAATGTCGCAACTGTTGCGGTTTTATTTATTGCACATCCTGTAAAAGCTGTAACTGAGAGTGTTGCAGCTAATAACATAGCTATTACTTTTTTCGCTTTCATTGTATCTATCCTCTTTAAAATTGGTATAGTATCGCTCGTATATTATAGAGCTTTTCGGGCCTGCTGGCAAGCATTTTCTAAACTTTGTAAATTATCGTCAATTTCGCGTAAAGCATGTGGTGTTTCCTATGCTATATGCTACATGATTCCAAAATTCGGGTAACTATTCAGCTGTAATCAGTTCCTTACGCATTTGCGAAATCAGTTCCTCCACCACATCAAGCACATCCCGCTTCTTCGCCACGCTGCCATTTTTTAAATCAAATGTGAAATATGGGTTTTCTGCCATATTAAATTTGAGTGAGGATTTATACTGGGCAATAAGCTCCGGTATCTTCTCCGGATTTATCCTTGCCCGTTCAAACATGGTAAGCTTTATCAATGAGCCGGTCTGCTTTATCTCAGTGATATATACGGCATGTGCCAACGCCTTAAGCCTTGCCACGCGAAGCAGGCTGAGCACAGATTTTGGTGGTTCACCAAACCTGTCTATGAGCTCCTCGAGCATCTCGTCCTTTTCTTCCTCTGTCTCTATGCCTGCAATACGCTTGTATATATCCAGCTTCTGGAATTCGTTTGCAATATAACCTGCCGGAATATAAGCATCGGTAACAATATCCACGGTCGTGTCAAATTTATCACTGATATCCTCGATTCCCTTTGCCTCTTTTACAGCCTCGCTCAACATCTTGCAGTACAAATCATAGCCCACTGCCTCCATATGGCCGCTCTGCTCCGCTCCGAGCAGATTGCCCGCACCGCGGATTTCAAGGTCTCTCATGGCAATCTTAAAGCCGCTGCCAAGGTCTGAGTACTCCTTTATCGCTGCAAGACGCTTTTCTGCCACCTCTTTTAGCATCTTGTTGCGCCTGTACATGAGGAATGCATACGCAGTACGGTTAGATCTGCCGACTCGTCCGCGAAGCTGATAAAGCTGTGAAAGCCCCATGTTGTCCGCATCGTGTATAATCATTGTATTGACGTTTGAGATGTCAAGTCCGGTCTCAATAATGGTCGTGGATACAAGCACATCTATTTCACCATTTATGAAACGGTACATGATGCGCTCAAGCTCCGTCTCCTTCATCTGTCCGTGTGCAAATGCAACAGTCGCATCCGGCACCAGCTCCTGCAGCTTTGCCGTTATTTCTGCTATGTCGCGCACTTTATTATATACGTAGTACACCTGTCCGTTTCTGGCAAGCTCCCTGTTAATTGCCTCTCTGACAAGCTCATCATTGTACTCCATGACATATGTCTGAATCGGCACACGGTCCATCGGCGGCTCCTCAAGCACGCTCATATCCCTTATGCCGATTAAACTCATGTGAAGTGTCCTCGGAATCGGTGTAGCGGTCAGTGTGAGCACATCCACATTGACCTTCATCTGCTTAATCTTCTCCTTGTGAGTTACGCCGAAGCGCTGCTCCTCATCGATTACCAAAAGCCCCAGATCCTTAAACTGAACATCCTTTGAGAGTATGCGGTGTGTTCCGATAATGATATCGACCTCACCCTTTTTAAGCTTCTCTATCGTCTTTTTCTGCTCCGCCGGACTTCTGAAACGACACATCAAATCCACATTCACCGGAAAATCCTTCATCCTCTGCGAAAACGTATCGTAAATCTGCTGCGCAAGAATAGTTGTCGGGGCAAGATATGCCACCTGCTTGCTGTCCTGCACTGCCTTAAAGGCTGCACGGATTGCAACCTCCGTCTTGCCGTAGCCCACGTCACCGCAAATCAGCCTGTCCATTATTTTATGACTCTGCATATCAGTCTTTGTGGCTTCAATTGCAAGAATCTGATCCTCAGTCTCATCAAAAGGGAAAAGCTCCTCAAACTCTCTCTGCCATACCGTATCCTCGCCGAAGGCATAACCGTTTTGCTGCTCACGCTGGGCATACAGCTTCACCAGGTCTCCTGCAATCTGCTTTACCGCACCTCTGACACGGTTCTTAGTCCTGGTCCATTCCTGACCGCCAAGCTTGTTGAGCTTTGGTTTTCTGGCATCCTTTCCGGCATACTTTTGTATCATGTCAAGCTGTGTGGCAAGAATATAGAGGTTGGAGCCACCCTGATACTCTATCTTGATGTAATCCTTTACTTTTTTGTCCACCTCAAGCTTTTCAATGCCGCGGTAAATACCGAGTCCGTGGTTTTCATGCACCACATAGTCCCCCACCGACAAATCGGTAAAGCTCTGTATTTTCTCACCCTCATAGGTGCGGTGACGCTTCTTTTTCTTCTGCTGCGCCCCAAAAATATCTGACTCCGTAATCACGGCAAACTTTAGGATATGATACTCAAAGCCTCTTCTCACCTTGCCGTAGCAGACCATAATCTGCCCCTCAAAAAGCTCATGGTCGTAGTTTTCAGTGTAAAAGCATGTGATTCCCTGGTCTGTGATATCCTCTGAAAGCCGCTTTGCCCTTGTCCTTGAACCGGATAAAAGAATGACTCTGTAGCCGTTTTTCTTATAGCGCTTTAAGTCCTTTATCAAAAGCTCAAAGCTGTTATTGTATGGGCTGACACTCTGACAGTGAATACCATAGCTTCCCAGCTGGTGCAGTCCGTTTGCTTTATTATCGAGCGCACCGAGTGCGATACACGAATACTTCTCGAGCTTTGCCACAATCTCCTTCTCTGTAAAAAGACCGTTCATCTGCCCCGGAAGTATATATCCCATCGCAAGTCTCTGCTTCATGCTCTCAGAAAACTCAGTCTCTGTAAGCTTTCCCTGCTCTGTACATCTTGTCAGCTCATCGAAAAATATAAGGCTGTCCGATGGCTTAAAATAATCCAAAAGCCCGACTCTCTCGTCAAAAAAGTACGACAAAAAAGCATCCATGCCCGCATACATGGACAGCTCTCCCCATTCCTCGGTAAGCTCGTCTGCCATCACACTCACTCTGTGGGCTTCCTCTGTCTTCATCTGCTTTCTAAGTTTGTCAGACACCCTCTTTGCCTCTGCCTTAAGCTTTTCAATTCCCCCGGCCTTTTCCTCATCACTAAGTACAAGCTCTGCCGCCGGATATATGCTCATCCGGTCTGTATTTTCGATGGATTTCTGGCTCTCGCAGTCAAAATATCTGATGGTGTCTATCTCATCTCCCCACAGCTCGATTCGGATAGGATTCTCCTCCGTCAACGGAAAAACATCAAGAATACCACCCCTGACAGAAAACTGTCCCATCGTCTGGACCTGATACTCTTTTTCATAGCCCATTCTGATAAGAGCAGCCTGAATTTCCTTCAAATCCAAAAGCTGTCTCTGCTCAAGTGTAAGCACATTTTCCCACATCTTTTCTATCGGCGCCATTGTATTCATCAGCGCGTCGAAGGTGGTCACAAGCGTCACTCTCTCCTGCTCGTGGATAGCCTTCAAAGCCCTGATACGCTCTGCTGTAAGGAGATTGCCCCTGATATCCGACTGGTAAAAAAGCACATCCTTTGATGGATAATACACCACCTCTTTGTCAAAAAAACTGTACTCATCGTACAGTTCCTTCGCTTTCTGCTCTCCAAAGGTCACAATAAGCTTGTTTTTCCTGTGACCTCCAAAGGCATATATCATCTGTGATTTTTGCGCATCTATACATCCCGTGACAGATATAAGTCCGGACGATTTTTCTGCCGTTTTTGTCATCTCCTCAAAGCCCGCAAGGGAAAGGAGTGGCTCTGTAAATGCTTTCACTTTCAATTCTCCATTTCTGTCTGTTCAAAATCACCTTGTCGATTTCCAGCTAGTTATATATGTTCATGGCCTTATCCGTCTCGCCCTGCATCATAAGAACTGCTGCATCCATCGCATGACCGATAGCTTCCTCCACCTTTGCCCTGTCCTCAGAACTGAAACGCCCGAGCACATGGTCAGCAAGATCCCAGTCCTGCGGCTTCTCTCCAACACCGACCTTGATACGGCTGAAGCCCTGTGTGCCGGTCATTGCAATGATGCTCTTAATCCCGTTGTGACCGCCGGCGCTGCCTTTTTTGCGGATACGGATACGCCCCGGCTCGAGCGAAATATCATCAAAAATAACAATCATTTCCTCATCCGGATCAAGCTTATAAAAATTCATCACCTCAGCAACAGACTCGCCGCTTAAGTTCATGTATGTCTGCGGCTTCACAAGCAGCACCTTCATGCCCTCAATCACTCCGCTTCCACAGAGCGCCTTGTGCTTTTTGTCTGTCACACTTATATTATATTTATCCGCAAGCGCATCTATCACATCAAATCCGATATTGTGTCTTGTGTGCTCATATTTTTTGTCAGGATTTCCAAGTCCTACTATAACGTACATCGTTTATCCTTTCTCTTTCTCATATCATTTACAATTCAAAATAAAACAAATACTGCTGGATAATTCCCGCCACACCCTTGTAGCGTTCAAAATCAAAACCGTCACTATAATATTTGTCCAAAAGCTGCTTTACATGCGTATCTATCGGAAATGCATCCACATGATGCAAACCGAAAAGACATATGCAGTTCGCCACCTTTTTGCCAATTCCTTTGCGAGAAAGCAGGCTTTCCATCGCCTCATCATAGCTCATTTTGCGCAGATTATCAAGCCAGTCAGGATTATTAGCACCATACTCATATATTTTCTTCAGATACGGTGCCCTATAGCCAAAGCCCATGCTCCTGTCATCAAATACCTCATCCGGTACCTCAAGAGGCTTTGGAAATGTATACAGTTCTTCCCCCTCTGCACTGCCGTCTATTTTATGTCCGCACCGCCTGCAAAGTAAATCCACACTGTTTGTGATTCGCTTTATGTTATTATTCTGGGAAATCATAAAAGTAACAATCATCTCCCACAAATCCTGCCTTAAAATGCGCACACCACTGCCATATGCATACGCCTCCTTCAGATGCGCGTCATCTCCGTCTGCTATAAGCTTTGCAATCCCCGCATAATCCGTATCCATATCCAGATAGCTTTTCCATATATTGTTCCAGTCAGCCTCATCACAATCCAGCTCAAACTCATTCCCATCCTGTTTAATCCGAAGTGCCCTGTCAAATGCCACTACCGTGTATTCGTTTTCTCCTGTGTTCTTCCATCTGAAGCACTGACCACTGTCAGCAATCTGTTTTAAATCCAGATTATCTATTTTCGTCTTGTACATATCTGTTTGTCTATCCTCTTTCATTGTAGCTATACTCGTAACTATTCAGAACCATCCCACGCACATTCTAAAAAGCCGGTCTTTCTGTGGCTTATTGTACCACGGATAGACCGGTTTGTGTGAAATATATTTGGATTATTATACCAGCTCAGGTATTTTATATCCCGCCTTGCTCATCGCTTTTTCAAAGTTATTGTTTGATTTTATGCATTCTCAATCTCTGTCTTATACTTTTCAAGAATCATATTCTGGATCTTCTCGCGTGTGGCAGAGTTAATCGGATGGGCTATATCCCTATACTCGCCATCGTTTGCCTTACGGCTTGGCATGGCGATGAAAAGTTCCTTTTCTCCTTCGATTACCTTGATGTCATGTACCACGAATTCATCATCGATTGTAATTGACACAACCGCCTTCATCTTGCCTTCCTTTTCTACCTTACGAATTCTGATGTCTGTAATCTGCATATTTTTGTCCCCCTGGTCTGTTTTTAAATTACATATCTTACATTTTTTTCTTTTACTATTCTGACTCCATCCTCACCACAGTAGTATGTGTTTGGACTGATAGTTCCGCGACTCTCTACGATGCAATTCTCAAGGTGCACATTGTCGTCTATGTAGACATCATTGAGTATCACGCAGTT
>OJPS01001587.1_pt1 | contig 14675 bp, 10 predicted proteins | sample 1598551 | NCBI WGS metagenome assembly OJPS01 (sample SAMN03922488, study PRJEB24848) | human gut metagenome | isolation source: stool sample | host: Homo sapiens | place: Germany | collected 2011-05 | reverse complement strand
TCCGGCAGATGATTATTATCTGAATAAACATATCCTCTCCGGCTTTCCCAAATATCAAGTAAACGGAATGAATTTACAATTTTTAATGCACGATAAAACGTTAGCTGAAACTCAAGAAGATTACAACGATTTTATCCGCTCCTGTCCGGATACCAGCCTGACAAATCAGCTTCGAAGAGCATACGATAAACTATTGCCCTTCGAAGCCGGAAAAAATATCCGGGAAAGCGGCCTTAAGATAGCCGATAGCCTGCATCTGGTGAAAGGAAGCGACCGAAAATACATCTTGCTGTTTTTATCAACGAGGGAACAAGGTCTTCCAGCGCCAAGCTTTCAAAATGCACTCGATTTCAAGAAACGCCTCGAATCGGAAGGGCTGGCCTCCATCGTGCTACTCGAATTATATTCAAAATTCCAATCTAACAATGCCAAACGGGTAAAGCCTTTTAAAGCTATTTCCGATCTGCAAATAGAAGAATTAAGGCGTAAGGAACTCGGCACCGTGACTATCCTGATGCGTGAAGACGGGACCATCCTCCATCGGCAATTTACGAATTGGCAATTTGACCCCAGCCCCGCCTTGGAAATCATTCAAAACGACCTGAAACGGGAAGACGAATCTTTCAACGATTTTCTAAAAGGATTCAAAGAAGGAGTATTAGGTACGCTTTTAATCGCTGCAATCATCGGTATCGCTTATTATTCCAGGGTGAAAGGGAAGCAAAAGAAGGAACGTAACCGCCGCCGTATCCGTGAACTCGAACTACGCGCCATCCGTTCACAGATGAACCCGCATTTTATTTTTAATGCGCTCAGTTCGATCCAGAATCTGATCAACCGCTCGGCCAATCAGGAGGCGAATAAGTATTTGATCGACTTCTCACGCCTGTTGCGGAAAGTGCTGGCGACTTCCGAAAAGAAACTGGTCCCCCTCTCTGACGAGATCGAACAGTTGCAGCTCTACCTGAAGCTCGAACAGCTCCGTTTCCCCTTCTCCTACTCGCTGACGGTAGACAATAATATCGAACCGGATGCGATCGAGATTCCGGGGATGCTGATACAGCCTTTCGTCGAAAATGCCGTCAAACACGGAATCGCTCCGCGCGGTACGGGAGAAATCATAATTCGATTATCTTTGCAAGACCAGTTGTTGGTCATCGACATCATCGACGATGGTCCCGGAATGGTAACTGAAACGGAAAGCGGCTTCGGTATCCGTGCCATCAGCAACGAGTTCGAGATATTAAAGGATTTGTACAATACGGAAATCGGCATAACGATCGAAAACAGGCAGAAGAAGGAATCTGTTTCCGGTTGCCATGTCCGGCTATCCATCCCTTTATAAGACAAAATATGGACACCAAAATAACCGCAGCAATCGTAGATGACGAGCAGGGGAACCGGGAGAACCTGCTCCGCATGATCGGGAACTATTGTCCGCAGATCAGGATATCGGCCATTTGCAGTTCCGTCACCGAAGCCCGTACCGTGCTGCCCGAAGCTAAACCGGACATCCTTTTCCTGGATATCCGGTTAGGCGACGACACCGGTTTCTCCCTCTTAGGCAGCCTTCCGGAAATTCCTTTCGAAGTGATTTTCGTTACCGCCTACGATAGCTATGCGATCCAGGCCATCCGCTTCAGTGCGCTCGACTATCTGCTGAAGCCTATCGACCCGGAAGAACTGACGCATGCCGTAGACAAGGCGGTCCAGGTCGTCCTTCGGAAACAGGAGAACAAACGGATGCAGAACCTCCTGCAAAACACGCAAGCATTGGACAAACAAAAGAAAATAGCTCTGTCGGTCGCCGATAAGATAGAGTTTGTAGAAATCGGTTCCATCATCCGTTGCGAATCCGAAAGCAACTACACGACTTTCTATTTGAAATCGGGAGAAAAACTGATCGTATCGAAGACACTCAAGGAGTTTGACGAACTACTGGCCCCTTACCATTTCCTTCGCGTCCACCAATCACATCTGATCAACCTGGATGAAATCAAAAGTTTCATCAAAAGCGACGGTGGATATATACGCATGAAGGACGGAGCCTCGGTCAGCATTTCCCGCCAACGGCGAAACTATGTGATGGAAGTATTAAAACAATTATAAACCAAGCCATCTAAATAACTGCTCATTCCTTATATTTCAAATCGAAACGGCCTTCCGTAATGCGTCCTCCCTCGAAAGTGCCGCTGAACACGCCGTCCGACATACGGGAGATGTAGACCTTGCCATCTTCCATATTTTGATTTTCAAAAGAGAGATTCACATAAGGAAGCGTTTCTCCCTCCTTGGGATCGGCAATCGTAAAACGGATATACGAACCGAGACCGACCTGCGCCGAAACCGTCACGCTGGAACCCTCTTCCCGCTCCAAATATTCCGCAGCAGGCATCCCCCACCGGCCGCTTGTATACACCCAGCCGTCAACCAAGCAACCAAATGTATTTGCCCCGGTCGTAGTAGCTTCGGGCATGATCGTCGGATCGACCGATTCGTTCTCTTCACAGGCCACACAAAACAGCAACAAACAGATAAATAACAGATGTCTCATAACCGTATCTGATTAAAAGTGTAAATTCATACCGAACAATAAGGATAATTGGGAGAAACATCCTCCGCCACCGCTCAATTCAGGAGATTCGACCTGCCATTTCTGACCGTGATACCTGACCGAATAGCTCTCGGAGGAGGTAACGATCCAATTCAATTTTGCAGAAATCCCCACCAATGGAGAAAGACGATACTCGCCTCCCGCCGACAGATTATAGGCCAGTTTATTCATTGACACATCCCGCGGCTTGCCGTACACAAAACTTTTATCTTTATAATGCTGATATCCCACCCCAGTCGATAAAGACAGATTGTATTTCGGCTTCACCATAAACAAGGCAAACTGAGGCGCGAAATAATGCATCAGGATCTTGTCGGAACTTTCGTCATGAGTGTTTTTATAACGCCCACCCTGATAGATAAGTCCGGGAGCGAGTTTAAACGAACCGAAGATATATTTGTCTCCTAAGAAATAATAATTGGCATCCCAGGCGATCCCATTCCGCAAATCATTCCGATAAGCATCGGAGTTGTTCGTGATTCCGATCATTTTCCCCAAATACCAGGAAGGCCCTGCATGAACGGAGAATATCGACTTCCCGACAGACGTCTCCTGGGCCAAAACCGACACAGCTTGTATCAACAGCCCTAACAAAAGTACATACTTTTTCATATCATTTCTTTTAGACTTATAATCATAAATATAAGATGCTCAAAACCAGTCAAACGTTGCACAGGCTGTTACGACAAGATCGTATTGTTTCTCCTATCCTATCTTCAAAGCATCGCATGGTTCAGATAATGGATAAATTCAGGATCATCGGGTGCAATGATAAAGTTACCACGGCGGGAAGTCGTAATCAGAATACGGTTATCAGAACGCCGGGCAAAAACTTTTACACGTCCGATAGCAGTAGAAGAAAAATATCCGAGATCACCAAACAACCAACCGACACCAAATGAACGGATCATTATTCCTAAATCCAGCCGGTCGACCTCGCGAGCCGAAAGGATTTCCTCTATGTTTATATACGTCTTCCGAAAATACGCATCTATCACCAGTTTTTCTCCATCCACAATAAAACGGTTTGGCATAAATCCTCGAGTAAGCATACAAAGGATCGAACTGACGGCAAACAAACCTAACAAAACAGACAGATTGCCATCCCAAGCCGGAAATATACAGATACCATATAAAAGCAGAAGCATGACAGACGTTTTTATTTTATTGGCATTGTCCATCGAAGAAGAAGATATCCGGGTTTCCATACTCTTATTCCTTTAGTATTACTTAGATATTCCAAGACTCACAAATATAACAAAAATCCCGTACAAACTATTATCTTTGCAAAAGAAACAAAGAGAATTACGACAATGACTTTCAATTACGATGTGATCGTGGTAGGTGCTGGCCATGCAGGCTGTGAAGCCGCAGCAGCTGCCGCCAACCTGGGTTCAAAAACGCTTCTTATCACCATGGACATGAATAAGATTGCACAGATGAGTTGCAATCCGGCCGTAGGCGGTATCGCCAAAGGACAGATCGTCCGTGAAATCGATGCCTTAGGCGGATATATGGGAATTGTGACGGACCGGACAGCCATCCAATTCCGTATGCTGAACCAAAGCAAGGGACCGGCCATGTGGAGTCCGCGCTCCCAGAGCGACCGCGCCCGTTTCATCGAATGTTGGCGGGGAATACTGGAAAACCTTCCGAACCTGTACATCTGGCAGGATACCGTACGCGAACTGTTGCTCGACGGAAATACCGTATGCGGCGTAAAGACTTATATGGGAGTCGAGTTCCATGCGAAAAGCGTGGTTCTGACAAACGGGACTTTCCTGAACGGGCTCATGCATATCGGCCGGACACAAATCAGAGGCGGCCGCATAGCCGAGCCGACGGCAACCGGACTGACCGAACAACTGGTCTCATTAGGCATCAAATCCGAACGGATGAAGACCGGAACACCTGTGCGTATCGATGCACGCAGCGTACACTTCGATGAAATGACGGAACAGCCCGGAGAAAACGACTTCCATAAGTTCTCTTATATGGACACTTCGCACCGCGTTTTGAAACAACTTAGCTGTTGGACAACGTTCACCAACGAAGCCTGCCATGCAGTCCTGCGCGAAGGCCTCCCCGACTCCCCGTTGTATAACGGACAGATCCAGAGCATCGGCCCGCGCTACTGTCCGAGCATCGAGACGAAAATCGTGACGTTTGCGGACAAGTCCCAGCACCAACTCTTCCTGGAACCGGAAGGCGAAACGACACAGGAATACTACCTGAACGGCTTCTCCTCCTCCCTTCCGTTGGATATCCAGCTACGTGCCCTGCAACAGATACCGGCATTCCGGGACATACAGATCTACCGTCCGGGATATGCCATCGAATATGATTTCTTCGATCCGACGCAGCTCCACCATAACTTGGAAACAAAACTAATCCGCAACCTCTTCTTTGCCGGACAGATCAACGGGACGACCGGATATGAGGAAGCCGGCGGACAAGGATTGGTGGCCGGAATAAATGCACATATCAATTGCCACGGCGGAGAACCGTTCGTTTTAGGACGCGACGAAGCCTACATCGGCGTACTGATCGACGATCTTGTTACGAAAGGCGTCGACGAACCCTACCGTATGTTTACCTCACGTGCAGAATATCGCATTCTGCTCCGCCAGGATGATGCGGACATGCGTTTGACGGAAAAGTCGTATCATCTCGGTTTGGCAAAGCAGGACCGCTACGATTTGTTGAAAGAGAAAAAGGCAAGCCGGGATGCGATCATTTCTTTCGCAGAAAACTACTCCATCAAACCGCAATATATAAACAGTGGCCTGGAGGCGTTGGGCACTACCCCGCTCGCACACGGATGCAAGTTGATCGAACTGATTCCACGTCCTCAGATCACCTTGGAGAATATCGCGGAACTGGTTCCGGCATTCCGGACAGAGCTGGACAAGGTCCCTGTTTCACGAAAAGAGGAGATCATCGAAGCGGCAGAAATATTAATCAAGTATAGCGGCTACATCCGCCGCGAGCAGATCATCGCCGACAAGATAAACCGCCTGGAAAATATCCATATCAAAGGCAAGTTTGACTACAATGCGATCCAGTCTTTGTCTACGGAAGCCCGCCAGAAACTGACACGGATAGACCCAGACACGATAGCCCAGGCAAGCCGTATTCCGGGTATCTCCCCAAGCGACATCAATATCCTCCTGGTGATGCTGGGACGCTAAACGTGGAATGTTCCACGTGAAACATTTACTTTAACAACAATAGCGTAAAAGACTGAAAATAGGATAGAAACAGATGCAAAAGAAATGAGCACAACCGAGGAACATATAAAAAACATCCTTTCCGTCATACCGGAATCGCCAGGCTGCTACCAATACTTTGACGAGAAGGGAACGATCATCTATGTAGGCAAAGCAAAGAACCTGAAGCGTCGCGTTTCCTCCTATTTCAACAAAGAACACGACAGCAACAAAACACGTGTCCTGGTCAAGCAGATACGAGACATCAAATATTTTGTTGTCGACACGGAAGAGGATGCACTTCTTTTGGAGAATAACCTGATCAAGCAATATCGTCCTCGGTACAACGTGTTGCTGAAAGACGACAAAACCTATCCGTCCATCGTTGTCAAGAACGAATATTTCCCGCGCGTATTCCAAACCCGGAATATCGTACGGGACGGTTCGCGCTATTACGGTCCCTACCCTTCCATCTATACGGCAAAGGTCATGCTGCAAATGCTGAAAGAACTGTATCCGCTACGTACCTGCAAATATCCTCTTACTCCCGAATCCATTGCGAAAGGCCGGTATAAGGTATGCCTCGAATACCATATCAAGCGCTGCAAAGGGCCTTGTGAAGGATTGCAGACATTGGAGGAATACCAGCAAAACATTTCCGAAATAAAGGAAATCCTTCGCGGAAATATCTCCCAGATCAGTAAACACCTCTATGAAGAGATGCAGGTTTTGGCCGGAGAACTGAAGTTTGAAGAAGCTCAAAAAATAAAAGAGAAATACGAAGTAATAGAAAACTACCGGGCAAAATCGACAGTAGTTACGCCTATGCTCCACAATATAGACGTATTCTCGTTGGCCGAAAACGAGAATTCCGCCTACATCAATTACCTGCATATCGGCAACGGGGCGATCGTGCAAGCCTATACGTTCGAATATAAAAAGCGTTTGGACGAGTCGAAAGAGGAGTTGCTCAGCTTGGGGATCATCGAAATGCGCAACCGCTTTAAAAGCACTGCACGCGAAATCATCGTTCCTTTTCCGTTGGATATAGAACTGGAAAACGTTTCGATCACCGTTCCGCAGCGCGGAGATAAAAAGAAGCTGGTGGAATTATCGGAAATGAACGTGAAGCAGTATAAGGTCGACAAGCTGAAACAAGCAGAGAAACTGAACCCGGAGCAACGCAGCACACGTCTTTTAAAAGAGATACAGGAGACGCTCCATCTCCCCAAATTACCGGCTCATATCGAGTGTTTCGACAATTCCAATATACAGGGAAGCGACGCGGTAGCTGCGTGTGTCGTCTTCAAAATGGCGAAACCATCGAAAAAAGATTACCGGAAATACAACATCAAAACGGTTGTCGGCCCGGACGACTATGCCTCCATGAAAGAGGTCGTACGTCGCCGCTACCAGCGTGCCATCGTCGAAGAGACTCCCCTGCCCGACCTGATCATCACCGACGGTGGAAAGGGGCAAATGGAAGTCGTACGCGAAGTGATCCAGGACGAACTGCACTTGGACATTCCGATAGCCGGGTTGGCAAAAGACGGGAAACACCGGACTTCGGAACTCCTGTTCGGCTTCCCTCCCGAAACGATCGGCATGCCGATACAAAGTTTCATGTTCAAATTCTTCACGCAAATACAGGACGAGGTGCATCGTTTCGCCATCACTTTCCATAAGGATAAGCGCAGCAAAAGCCAGACAAAATCCGAATTGGATACGATAAAAGGGATCGGAGAAAAGACAAAAGTATTACTTTTACGTCATTTTAAGAGCGTAAAACGAATACGTGAAGCCGGCTTCGACGAACTGAAAGAGGTAATCGGAGAAGCCAAAACAAAAGCATTATTAAATGGTTTAAAATAAAGATATGAGAACATTGATACAACGGGTACAGCATGCCTCCGTAACCATAGACGGACAGCTGAAATCCAAAATCGGGAAAGGTCTGCTCGTACTGGTCGGTATTGAAGACCGCGACACGCAGGAAGATATCGAATGGTTGTGCAAGAAGATTGCCAACCTGCGCATCTTTGACGATGAAAACGGCGTTATGAACCGTTCTGTCGTCGAAACGGAAGGCGAAGTGATGGTGGTCAGCCAGTTTACCCTGCACGCCTCCACAAAGAAGGGAAACCGCCCTTCCTATATCCATGCCTCCAAACCGGACATAGCCATTCCAATGTACGAGGCTTTTTGCGCCGAGATGGGCTTGCAGATCGGAAAGGAAGTGCAGACCGGCACGTTCGGCGCCGACATGAAAGTGGAACTGGTGAACGACGGTCCTGTCACGATCTGGATCGACTCACAAAACAAAGAATGAAAAGATATGGCAGAAATTACGCTTAAACAGGCACAGGAGCAGGTGGACAGCTGGATCAAAACGTATGGTGTCCGCTACTTCAACGAACTGACGAATATGACCATTCTGACCGAAGAAGTCGGCGAACTGGCCCGCATCATGGCCCGCACATATGGTGAACAATCTTTCAAGGAGAGCGACAAACACCGCGATTTAGGCGATGAAATGGCCGATGTCCTATGGGTATTGCTTTGCCTTGCCAACCAGACAGGCGTTGACCTGACTGCTGCTTTCGAAAAGAACCTGCAAAAGAAAACGAACCGGGATAAAGAACGACATATAAACAATAAAAAACTATAAGATTATGGTACACGAACACGATCACGAATGTGGATGCGGACATCACCATCATGATGAAGACACCGAACATCTCCACACCAATAAATACCAGCAAGCATTCGCCAAATTCGAGGCGGCCGGCACAACGGAAGAAGTGACCGGACGGGTAAAAACACTGCTCGGAAAACATGGGAACGACAACTTCACTCCCGACGTTTTGAAGCAGATTCACGGTTTCATCGACCTGACTTCCCTCACCAGTATCGACACGAAAGAGAGCATCTGGAAACTGGTCGACAAGGTGAACGATTTCGAAGGAACCCGCCCCGACGTACCCAACGTTGCCGCCATCTGCACCTATCCCCTGTTTGTTGAGACGGTAAAAGAGGCCCTCTCCGCACAGGAGGTAAAGATTGCGTCCGTAGCAGGCGGTTTCCCTTCCTCGCAGACCTTCATGGAAATAAAGATTGCCGAGACAGCGATGGCCGTCATGCAGGGAGCCGATGAAATCGACGTTGTCATGAACCTAGGCTATTTCATGGAAGACAATTTCGAGGAACTGACGGAAGAATTACAAGAGATCAAAGAGAGCTGTCGCCACGCCCATTTAAAGGTAATCCTAGAGACCGGAGCTTTAGTCACAACGGAGAACATCCAAAAAGCATCCATCCTAGCCATGTATTCCGGCGCGGACTTCATCAAGACCTCTACCGGCAAAGGATACCCGGGAGCCACTTTCGAGGCCGCCTATACCATGTGCAAGGCCATCAAAACCTACCATTCCATCACCGGAAATAAGGTTGGCATCAAGATCTCCGGAGGCGTACGCACGGCGGAAGACGCAGTTCGATATTATACGATCGTAAAGGAAATACTGGGCAACGAATGGCTGAACAAGGATTTGTTCCGTATAGGAGCGAGCAGTCTGGTCGGTGATATAGAAAAACGACTCGGGAAATAGTCCATTCTAATAAACCGGGCGCAGATGACTTAGAATCCTGTGTCCGGTAAGCACTCTCAAAGTCAGTTAACTTCATTGGCTATTGAAGCATACTTACTTTTTTACTAACAAGAGCCATCTCTCTACAACTAATAGATAAAGGAATTTCTATTTGGAGCGAGTCATAATATAATCCGCCAACTGGATCAAGGATGTCCGTGCCCCGGATTCTGGCAATCTCAAAAGAACATCGACCGCCTTATCATGATATTCCTTCATGCGGGCCTCGGCATATTCGATTCCACCGTTCGCCTTGGCAAACTCAATCAAAGAATCGACATTCTCCGCCGCAAAATCCTTCCGTAAAATCATATCCAAATAACGGGCGGCCTCCTCTTCCCTACCCTGCCGCAAGGCATATAATAATGGAAGCGTAACCTTACCCTCACGAATGTCATTTCCCGTCGGCTTACCGATATTCGCCTCCTTGAAATAATCAAAGATATCATCCTTGATCTGGAAGCAATACCCCAGATACTCGCCAAACTCACGGCAAAGAGCGATCACCTCCGCAGAGGCGCCCGATGAAATGGCCCCAATCTCCGTGCAAGCGGAAAGCAAGGTAGCCGTCTTCTTCTTGATAACTTGCAGATAACAATTCTCGTCTAAGATACTCTCCTCGGCGGTCTCCAATTGCTTGATCTCACCTTCGGACAAGTCTCTGCCTAAATTAGAGATAATCCCGACAATCCGCAAATCGCCGGTTTGTATGGAACGGATCAAAGCGGTAGAAAGCACATAATCACCTACCAACACGGAAATACGGTTATCGAAGATAGCGTTCAATGAGGGAACGCCACGACGTTGCTTCGTCTCATCGATCACGTCATCGTGAATCAATGTAGCGGTATGCAAAAGCTCCAGCAAAACAGCGGAATTGATCGTGTTATCCGTAACCTGTCCACAGACCTTGGCGGTAAGGAGCACCAATAACGGACGCACATGCTTCCCGGTAGAATTCAGTATAACGTCGATAGCCGATTGTAACCGGGTCGTCTCGCTGCGTAGAGATGCCTCGAAATCCTTATTGAAACGTTCAAATTCAGCGGAAACCGGTTCTTCTATTTTCCTTCTTTCATCCATAATTCCATGCAAAGATTCGCAAAAGTAACAAAAACTATCGAGTAAGCGAGTTTTTTCGTACATTTACCCAGATTTTGTCCCACTAAAACGTGTTAAAAGTAATGAAGTTATTCCTTATAGATGCGTATGCGTTAATTTATCGCTCCTATTACGCCTTCATCAAGAATCCGCGTATCAACTCCAAGGGTGTGAATACCTCCGCCATTTTCGGTTTTATCAACAGTCTGGAGGATGTATTAAAACGTGAGAACCCGACTCATATAGCGGTGGCCTTTGACCCGAAGGGACCGACCTTCCGCCATGAGGCCTTCGAGCAATACAAGGCACAACGGGAAGAGACGCCGGAAGTGATCCGTCAATCCGTCCCTATCATTAAAGAAATCATAGAGGCTTACAATATTCCGATTCTGGAAGTACCCCGCTACGAGGCGGACGATGTGATCGGCACCGTGTCCAAACAGGCGGAGAAGGAAGGCTTCGAGGTGTACATGATGACGCCGGATAAAGATTACGGCCAATTGGTGTCCGAACATATATTTATGTATCGTCCGAAATTCGGAGGCGATTACGAGATCATGGGCGTGCCCGAGGTCTTAAACAAGTACGGCCTCACGAGTACGGAGCAAGTGATCGACTTGCTGGGACTGATGGGCGACGCTTCCGATAATATCCCCGGCTGTCCGGGTGTCGGCGAGAAGACCGCTCAAAAACTACTGACCGAATTCGGAAGTATCGAGAACCTGTTAGCGAACACTGATAAGTTGAAAGGCGCGCAAAAGAAGAAGGTAGAGGAGAACGCCGAGCAAATCCGTTTCTCCAAATTCTTGGCGACGATCAAGACGGATGTCCCTATCAAGTTCGATGCCGCCCGTTGCATTCGTGAAAAGCCAAACGAAGAGCGGCTGACTGAGATTTACACAGAATTGGAATTTAGAACATTTATTAACAAACTAAGTTCTGAGCCGGTCAAAGCCGCTCCGAAAGGTCCCGTTCAAGGCGATTTGTTCGCGATTTTTACGCCCGAGAGTACGGAAGAGCCCAAAAAATCGATTCTCACGGACTTAAAGTCCACCCCCCATAACTATTATTTAACTGATACAGAGGAAAAACAAGCCGATTTAGCCCGCTTTTTATTGGGTCAAGAATTTTTCGCCTTTGACACGGAAACCGACGGTATCGATCCCTTGAAAGCCGGATTGGTCGGAATGTCGTTCGCCGTGAAAGAAAACGAGGCTTGGTATGTCCCTGTTCCCGCCAACTCAGTAGAGGCGGCGAAAGTAGTGGAACGCTTCTCCCCTGCCCTGCAAAATCCGAAATCATTAAAGATCGGGCAAAACATCAAATTCGATATTTTGGTACTTCGTAAATACAACGTGAAGGTAGCCGGTCCTCTGTTCGATACGATGATCGCCCATTACCTGCTGAATCCGGAATTGCGGCACGGAATGGATTACCTAGCGGAGACCTACCTCAAGTACCAGACCGTCCACATCGAGGAACTGATCGGCCCAAAAGGAAAGAACCAGTTATCGATGCGAAACGTACCCGTGGAGCAAATCGCCGAATACGCCGCCGAGGACGCGGACATCACGCTCAAGCTAAAGAATTATTTCGCGCCCGAGTTAAAGAAGGAAGGACTGGAATCCCTCTTCACCACGATCGAGATGCCATTAATATATGTATTAGCGGAAATGGAGGCCACCGGCGTCACGCTGGATACGGTAGCGCTTAAGCAATCTTCGGGGGAACTTACCGCCTCCATGAACAAACTGGAGCAAGAGGTTTACGAGCTGGCCGGCACGGAATTCAACATCAACTCCACGAAACAGGTCGGCGAAATCCTTTTCGACCGCTTGAAGCTGGACGAGAAAGCGAAGAAGACCAAAACTGGCGGTTACAGTACCAGCGAGGATGTATTGGAGAAACTTCGCAGCAAACATCCCATCATCGGCAAGCTCCTTGAATACCGCGGACTTAAAAAGTTATTAAGTACCTATATCGACGCTCTACCCGAGTTGATCAATCCGCAGACCGGAAAGATACATACCTCTTTCAACCAAGCGGTAACATCTACCGGACGCCTCAGCTCTACCAATCCGAACCTGCAAAACATTCCGGTACGGGACGATCTGGGCCGTGAGATCCGTAAGGCATTTATCCCGGACAATACGGATTGCCTCTTCTTCTCGGCCGACTACTCCCAGATCGAGCTTCGTATCATGGCCCACCTGAGCGGTGACCCGCATATGATCGAGGCTTTCCAAAGCGGAGCGGATATCCACGCCGCCACAGCCGCCAAGATCTACGGAATCCCGGTAGAAGAAGTAACCAGTGATATGCGCCGGAAGGCGAAAACCGCCAACTTCGGTATCATCTACGGCATCTCCGTCTTCGGGCTCGCCGAGCGTCTGGGCATCCCTCGTTCTGAGTCCAAGGAACTGATAGACGGTTATTTCAGCACCTACCCCCGCATCAAGGAATACATGGAGGAGAGCATCAAGGTAGCCAAGGAAAAAGGATACGTAGAGACCATTTTCAAGCGCAAGCGTTTCCTTCCGGATATCAACTCACACAACGCCGTCGTACGCGGCTATGCCGAGCGAAACGCGATCAATGCCCCTATCCAAGGGAGCGCCGCCGATATCATCAAACTAGCGATGGTACGCATTTACGAACGCTTTGAGGAAGAGGGATTGAAAAGCAAGATGATCCTCCAAGTACACGATGAGTTAAACTTCAATGTCTACAAAGAGGAAGCCGAGGAGGTAAAGAAAATCGTGCTGGAGGAAATGGAAAACGTCATGAAACTACAAGTCCCCTTAATCGCCGATTGCGGCGAGGGAGAGAACTGGTTGGAGGCGCATTAAAATAATGCCGGAATTCCCCTTAAAAAAACATGTACGTGTTTTCCTGAAAACACGTACGACTTTTTCTTGAAAGACGTACATGTTTTTTTAAGACCCTAACAGCCCATCACGAAACGCAAAACTTTCCCCTAAAAACATTCCGAAAAGCAAATAATAATGTATACTATACACTATATTTGCGCTCGAAAAGATTGTTGAGCATTTTAGGTTATGAAAAAAAGTTTGATCGCTTTAGCTTTCGGTACCCTTGGGCTGGGGATTGCCGAGTTCGTAATGATGGGTATCCTACCCGACATCGCGAAAGATTTACACATCAGCATTGCTACAGCCGGGCATCTGATCTCAGCTTATGCACTAGGGGTTTGCGTAGGCGCTCCCATGTTGATTATCGCCCGTAGATATCCATTAAAACACATTTTGCTTGTTTTAGTAGGGATTATGATGATCGGTAATTTATGCGCCGCATTAGCGTCTAATTACTGGGTATTGATGATAGCCCGCTTCATCTCTGGATTGCCTCACGGAGCTTACTTCGGTGTTGGCTCCATCGTAGCCGAAAAGCTTGCTGATAAAGGAAGAGGCTCCGAGGCTGTCTCTATCATGATAGCGGGGATGACGATCGCCAACCTATTCGGTGTCCCGTTGGGGACGGCCCTCAGCACCATGCTCTCGTGGCGTCTGACTTTCTTACTGGTTGGTTGCTGGGGCATAGCCATCTTATATTACATCTGGAGATGGGTACCTATGGTAGAGAACCTTCCGGATACTGGCTTTAAAGGACAATTTCGTTTTCTTAAGACTCAAGCGCCATGGTTAATCCTAGGGGCGACAATGCTAGGTAACGGAGGTGTATTTTGCTGGTATAGCTATATCAGCCCGCTATTGACACAAGTATCCGGCTTCTCGGCCGAAAGCCTTACTGTTTTAATGGTATTGGCAGGTTTCGGTATGGTAGCGGGCAACTTGATCAGTGGCCGCCTATCCGATAAATATATGCCCGGACGGGTAGCGGCCATAGCGCAAGGCATGATTTGCGTAGCCCTACTGCTCGTCTTCTTCTTGGCACAAATATCTTGGTTAAATGTCTTGCTGATGTGTCTGTGTACGGCGGGATTATTCGCCGTCTCAAGCCCTCAACAAGTATTATTGATCCGTTACTCCAAAGGTGGAGAGATGCTGGGAGCCGCCAGCGTACAAGTTGCGTTCAATTTAGGAAATGCTATCGGAGCTTATTGTGGTGGGTTACCATTGGAGG
>OJPS01001580.1_pt1 | contig 14714 bp, 11 predicted proteins | sample 1598551 | NCBI WGS metagenome assembly OJPS01 (sample SAMN03922488, study PRJEB24848) | human gut metagenome | isolation source: stool sample | host: Homo sapiens | place: Germany | collected 2011-05 | reverse complement strand
CCGCCAGTTTATGCAGATAATTGAAAATGGTGGCTCGTGGTATTCGGATATGGGAGACATATACGGACGCCCTAGTGGCAGGGGCAGCGAGTGCTGCAGCCTGCTAGCCACATTCCTTTGCTGGCAGATGTTCTGCTGCTAGATGTCAAGCTTTTCTGATGTTACAGATGGAAATTCATGCAAGTTATTGTGCTGGTTATTTGCAGAACGATGGACTGGTATATTAATCTGTGCAATTATTCTGAATAGTTACCTGAAAAATAAAAGATGCGGTCATACGACCGCATTTTTTATTTATGGACATGAGTAACTATTCAGATCCACACATATATGAGCAAAATCAGCTGCGCAGCAATGGCTGTATTATTCCATAGAATCCGGAATACCATCATGATCCAAATCTGCCATGTCTGCTCCGTGTGCACCGATATCCACAGTGTTTAAGGTGCGTCTTTTAAGTCTTGCGGCCTCAGACTGCTTGAGTAGATAGCTCTTTATCTCGCGTGAGTGCTTTACGTGAACGAGCTTAAGCTCAGGGTTTGTGACGTCGCCTGTGTAGCAGACTATGGTGCCGAGCTTAAAAATGCGCTCCATCAGTGATGTGGTAAGCTTTACATCAGCTACCTTATACATGTAGCAGTCATCCTCTGTGGTGCTTAAGAGTCCGGACTCTACAGTGATAAAGGACGGTGTGACGGTATATTTTGTGAAAGTCCACGGCAGACCGAGAAACAGCAGTCTCTTTCTCTCCTTAAACATTACAGCATCGTCATCATCGATTGCGCCGGCGGTGGTGTTTTTGATTTGTGATTCATTTACAGACATATTATTCTCCTTTTTGATGTTGAAATTGTCGTAATTGTATGAAAACTTCACTACAATTGCTAAGCATTCAGAACAGTTATATTCTGACATATATTCTACAACAAAAAAGTATAAAAGCCAACTTGAATATTGTGCTAAGTTATTATATGATAGAAAAAATGTAAAAAAAATTGTTACGCGAAAAAGAATGGAGGCAAATTATGCGTCACTTAATGAGTCCGTTGGATTTTTCTGTAGAAGAGTTGGACAAGCTTCTGGATCTTGCAAATGATATAGAGGCTCATCCAGAGAAATATGCACACAAGTGCGATGGAAAGAAGCTTGCAACCTGTTTTTATGAGCCAAGCACGAGAACCAGGCTTAGCTTTGAGGCTGCCATGCTTAATTTGGGAGGCTCGGTGTTAGGTTTCCACAGTGCTGATTCGTCATCTGCGTCAAAGGGCGAGAGCGTTTCAGATACTATCAGGGTTATTTCCTGCTATGCGGATATCTGTGCCATGCGTCATCCTAAGGAGGGTGCACCGCTTGTGGCTTCAGAGAAATCGCGTATCCCTGTAATCAATGCAGGCGATGGAGGTCATCAGCATCCTACACAGACACTTGCTGATCTCCTTACAATCCGTTCCATCAAGGGCAGATTGAATAATATCACAATCGGCTTTTGCGGAGATTTAAAGTTTGGACGTACAGTGCATTCACTGATCAATGCACTCATCAGATATGACAATGTGAGGATTGTGCTTATCTCGCCTGAGGAGCTTAAGGTGCCTGACTATGTGCGCGATGATGTGCTTCGTGCCAACAATATCGAGTTCAAGGAGGTAGAAAAGCTCGAGGATGCCATGGGAGAGCTTGATGTGCTCTACATGACGCGTGTCCAGAAGGAGCGTTTCTTCAATGAGGAGGACTATGTGCGTTTGAAGGATTTCTACATTCTGACAAAGGAGAAGATGGAGCTTGCAAAGGATGATATGATTGTACTTCATCCGCTCCCACGTGTGAATGAGATTTCTGTTGATGTGGATGATGACCCGAGAGCATGCTATTTCAGGCAGGCACAGTATGCGGTTTACGTGCGTATGGCGCTTATTCTGACATTGCTTGGATTGGCTGAGGACTAAAGGAGGATAATATGCTGAATATAAGTGGAATACATGAGGGCTTTGTGCTCGATCATATCAAGGCAGGTATGAGTCTTCAGATTTACAGGGATTTAAAGCTTGACAAGCTCGACTGCACAGTTGCAATCATAAAGAATGCAAAGAGCAGCAAGATGGGCAAGAAGGATATTATCAAGGTAGAGTGTCCGATAGAGTCATTAGACCTCGATATCCTTGGATTTATTGACCACAATATCACTGTAAATGTGATAAAGGGTGACAAGATTGTGGACAAGATGGAGCTTAAGCTGCCTCATCAGGTGAAAAATGTCATCAAGTGCAAAAACCCAAGATGCATCACTTCAATTGAGCAGGAGCTTGACCAGATTTTCGTGCTTTCCGATGAGAAAAACGAAATCTACCGCTGCAAGTACTGCGAGGAGAAATACGAAGGAGTTAAATAGTATCAGTTATGTATGCCAACGTGATTGTGGATATATCCCACGAAAAACTGGATAAGACATTTCAGTACAGCATCCCGGATGAGATTTTATGCGACATCCGTCCGGGTGTGTGCGTGGATATTCCATTTGGCAGCCGCACTATCACAGGCTATGTGATTGAGGTCACGGATAAGCCTGAGTACGACCCGGCAAGGACAAAGCCTCTTATCGGGATAAAGGCAGACTCTGTGGCTGTGGAGGCAAAGCTCATCGCACTTGCGGCATGGATACGGCGCAATTACGGCTCTACCATGAATCAGGCGCTTAAGACTGTTATACCTGTAAAGAAGCAGGCTAAGGAGCAGGTGAGCCGCAGTATTGCACTGAAAATAGACAAGGTAAAGGCAAGGGCGCAGCTTGCGCTTTGCGAGGCAAAAAAACAAAAGGCAAAGGCCAGGCTTTTTCGTGCGCTGATCGATGCTGATGAAGGGGCGCGCCTTGAGTATTCCTTTGTGACAGGCAAGCTGTCGGTGTCGGCTGCCACTATAAGAGCGCTTGAGCAGAGCGGCTTTATCGAGGTCATCACACAGAGCGGCTACAGAAATCCTGTGGAGCATATGAGTGCGGACACCTATGATAAGGTGCTGAATGCCGCGCAGCAGAGTGTGGTTGATGCGATAGAAGGCGACATTGCCGCTGGCCTTAGAAATACTTATCTGATTAAGGGTGTTACCGGAAGCGGCAAGACAGAGGTGTACATGGAGCTTATCGCACACTGTATACAGTCCGGGCGTCAGGCGATTGTGCTGATTCCCGAGATTGCCCTTACTTACCAGACCGTGATGCGTTTTTTTGCAAGATTTGGGAACAGGGTTTCGATAATCAATTCAAGACTTTCAAATGGTGAGCGTTATGACCAGTTTGAGAGAGCTAAGAATGGTGATATTGACATCATGATTGGCCCGCGGTCGGCGCTGTTCACACCTTTTTCAAATTTAGGACTTATCATAATAGATGAAGAGCACGAGAATTCATACAAGAGCGAGTCGGTGCCGCGCTATCATGCCAGGGAGGTGGCGATAGAGTACGCGCGCATGTCCGATGCTATTGTGGTACTTGGCTCTGCAACACCGTCGGTGGATAGCTATTACAAGGCAAAGACAGGCGTTTACAGGCTTTTGGAGCTGGATAAGCGCGTGGACGACAGACCTCTTCCAAAGTGTGAGGTTGTCGATTTGAGGCAGGAGCTTCGTGAGGGAAACCGCTCGATTCTTTCCACCAGGCTTCAGGAGCTTATGGAGGAGAGGCTTCTAAATGGCCAGCAGACCATGCTTTTTTTAAATAGAAGGGGCAAATCGGCATTTATGTCGTGCAGAGCGTGCGGTTTTGTGGTAAAATGTCCTCATTGCGATGTATCACTCAGTGAGCATAGCGGCGGAGTGATGGTCTGTCACTACTGCGGCTACAGACAGCCGGTGCCTAAGGTGTGTCCGAGCTGTGGCTCGAAGTACATTAGCGGCTTTAAGGCCGGCACACAGAAGATAGAAGCGATGGTGGCAAAGCGTTTTCCACAGGCGCGTATACTGCGCATGGATTATGACACCACGAGGGCGAAGGATGCGTATGAGAAGATTCTGCAGGCATTTTCCAATCATGAGGCCGATATACTTATCGGTACGCAGATGATTGTAAAGGGGCATGATTTTTCAAATGTCACGCTGGTTGGTGTGCTGGCGGCGGATATGTCACTGCATGTGAATGATTTTCATGCGGCGGAGCGCACCTTTGCTCTGCTGACCCAGGCGGCAGGGCGCGCCGGCAGAGGAAAGCTGCCCGGCAATGTGGTTATCCAGACCTACGACCCTGACCACTATGCCATCCGGACTGCCAAAGAGCAGGATTATGAGGCTTTTTACGATAAGGAGATAGAGTACAGGAGGCTTATGAACTATCCACCTGTATGGAATATGCTTTTAGTCCATGTCACATCACCTGATGAGAGTGAGTGCGGCAGCATGTCACAGCAAGTGTACGATATAGCGTCGCAAATGATATCGCATGCAGATGAAAATCAAAGCCCTGATGATAGGCATCTGATTCAGCTCATCGGTCCTGCGGATGCGACCATCGCCAAGGTAAATGACATATACCGCAAGGTGATTTACATGAAGACATCTGACTATGCGGCGCTCATTTCCATAAAGGATGGAATAGAGCAGGCTGTGAAAGTTGATACGGCAATGAAAAATGCTAATATCTCATTTGATTTCAATCCGATGAGTGGATTTTGATAGATATAGAAGGAGGCAATTATGGCACTTAGAACTATTAGAGTGGAGGGAGACCCTGTACTTGGCAAGGTCTGCAGAGAGGTTACGGAGGTGACTCAAAAGATAGTAACACTTATTGATGATATGCTTGAGACTATGTATGAGGCCAATGGTGTAGGACTTGCCGCACCACAGGTTGGCATATTAAAGAGGATCGTTGTTATCGATGTGGGCGAGGGTCCGATCGTGATGATTAATCCTGAAATTATCGAGTCTGACGGGGAGCAGACAGGCGATGAGGGCTGTCTTTCAGTACCGGGAAAGGCCGGACAGGTGACCCGCCCGAATCATGTAAAGGCCCGCTTCATGGGCGAGGATATGAATGAGTATGAGATAGAGGGAGAAGAGCTTTTGGCCAGATGTATCTGCCACGAGCTTGACCATCTCGACGGACATCTCTATGTGGAGAAGGTTGAGGGCGCACTTCACGATGTGACATATGAGGATACACAGGAGTAATCATTAGGATGACATTTGTTATCTGAGCTTGGAAAATATCTGGGAGGCAGTAAGATGAGAGTAATTTTCATGGGAACACCGGACTTTTCGGTGGGAACACTTGAGGCAATTATAGAGGCAGGGCACGAGGTGGCACTGGTTGTCACACAGCCCGACAAGCCAAAGGGCCGCGGCAAGACAATGCAGTATACACCGGTCAAGGAGTGTGCGCTTTCGCACGGTATTGAGGTATTCCAGCCGGTTAAAATAAGAGAGACTGCTAATATAGAGTATCTCAGAAAGTTTAATGCAGATATAATAATTGTGGTTGCTTTTGGACAGATTCTGTCAAAGAGTATTCTTGATATGTCTCGATACGGCTGTATCAATGTGCATGCTTCACTTTTGCCAAAGTACAGAGGTGCGGCTCCTATCCAGTGGGCTGTGATTAACGGTGACGAGTTTACAGGTGTCACTACCATGAGGATGGATGAGGGTGTCGATACCGGCGATATGATTGCAAAGAGTACAGTCAGACTCGCACCTGATGAGACCGGCGGCAGCCTGTTTGATAAGCTCTCAGCAGAGGGAGCAAGGCTGTGTGTGGAGACCATGAAGATGATAGAGGATGGCACTGCAGAGTATACTCCTCAAAACAGCGAGGAGGCCACACATACATCAATGATCAGCAAGGAGCTTGGCTTTATCGACTGGACAAAGCCGGCTGTTGAGATTGAGAGGCTTATAAGGGGGCTTAATCCATGGCCGAGCGCATACACCCACTTAAACGGTAAGACATTTAAGGTGTGGAGTGCAAAGGTGATTGACGGCAGCGATGATTATGAGCCGGGCTGCATTTATCATATCGGAAAAAATGATATGTATGTACAGACAGGAAAAGGAGCATTATCTTTAGTAGAGGTACAGCTCCAGGGCAAGAAGCGCATGGATACAGGTTCATTTTTGAGAGGCTGTCATGTGGAAGAGGGCTCGTTCTTCACATTATAGTTATTCATTATAAGTAACTATTGACAAACTACTACACGCATTATAATAAGCAGCAAGGAGAGATGATACATGGGATATTATTACTGGGATCCGACATATATACTCGTTGTGATAGGTGCAGTGATATGTATGATTGCATCGGCAAGAGTTAAAGGTACATTTAATAAATACTCGCAGCTAAGAAGCATGTCAGGCATGAATGGCGCACAGGTAGCTCAGAGAGTGCTTCAGGCGGCAGGCATATATGATGTGCAGGTGCGTCATGTGTCCGGCAGTCTGACGGACCACTATGATCCGCGCACCAAAACAGTGAATTTATCTGATCCTGTGTACAATGCCACATCGGTCGCAGCACTTGGCGTAGCAGCCCATGAGTGTGGACACGCTATACAGCATGCAAAAAGCTATGCTCCTCTTTCAATCAGGAGTGCACTTGTGCCTATAGCTAATTTTGGCTCAATGCTTGCATGGCCGGTCATTCTTATCGGCTTGTTCTTTAACACACGTTCGTCAGGGCTTATTATTGATATAGGCATATTGCTGTTTTCGGCAGCAGTGCTTTTCCAGCTCGTGACATTGCCGGTAGAGTTTGATGCTTCAAGACGTGCGCTTGTCATGCTTCGTACACAGGGCATACTTGCAGATGACGAGCTTAAGTACACAAGAAGGGTGCTCAAGTCAGCGGCACTTACCTATGTAGCCAGTGCGGCGGCTGCTATTTTACAGCTCCTTCGTATAATACTTATCACAAACGGACGCAGACGGGACGACTGATACTGTTTTAGCTGCAAGTAGGTTAAACTATATGACATCGAATAAGAATATAAATAATCATAATAATAAAAATAGCCAAATAAACAAAAATAATATACCGGGCAGACCGGCAAGATCAAACGTGGCAGCGCATAATGAGCACTCTGTAGATACGCGTGAGCTTGCCCTTGAGATGCTTATTGAGATTAATGAGCGTGGAGCATTTTCGCACATCGTGCTTCGTAGTGTGCTTGACAAGTATCAGTATCTGTCAAAGCAGGACAGAGCCTTTATGATGAGGATTGTTGACGGCACTATCGAGTATATGCTGCAGCTCGACTACATCATAGACTCTTTTTCAAAGACAAAGGTAAGGAAGATGAAGCCCTTCATCAGAAACCTTCTTCGTATGAGCGTCTACCAGATAAAGTACATGGACGCGGTGCCGGATTCAGCTGTATGCAATGAGGCTGTGAAGCTTGCAAAGAGGCATAAGTTTGCACAGCTTTCGGGCTTTGTAAACGGTGTACTCAGAAATATTGCAAGAAATATAGATTCAGTACAGTTTGATACCTTAAGCATCCGATACTCCATGCCACAGTGGATAGTGGACAGATTTGTTGCGGCATACGGAGAGAAGAAGGCAGAGGAGATTTTCAAGGCCTTTCACAATAAGAGCACAATAAGCATCAGGACAAACCTGACCAGGTGTACTCCGGATGAGCTTCGTGCAATGCTTGAGGCAGAGGGTGTGACGGTCACAGCGGTTGATGAACTTGATTATGCATTTGTTATATCTGGATTTGATTATTTGAATGGCTTGCAGAGCTTCAGAGACGGGCTTTTCTATGTGCAGGATATCAGCTCCATGCTTGTCGCACAGACGGCTGCTCCAAAGAAGGGCGACTATGTGATAGATGTATGTGCAGCACCGGGCGGCAAGAGCACTCATATAGCTGAGCTTTTGCAGGGAAGCGGCCATGTGCTCGCGCGTGACCTGACCGATAACAAGGTCGGTATGATTGAGGAAAATATAGACAGGCATGGTCTTAAAAATATGTCGGCAGAGGTGTGGGATGCCACAGTGCCTGATGCTGATTCTGCGGGAAAGGCAGATATACTGATCTGTGATCTGCCGTGTTCAGGGCTTGGAGTGCTCGGAAGAAAGAAGGATATCCGCTACAAGATGACACCTGAGTCTGTAGATGAGCTTGCCGCTCTTCAAAGACAGATACTTGATACCGTGCATACATACGTGAAGCCAAACGGAGTGCTCGTGTACAGTACATGTACGATAGATGAGGCTGAGAACGAGGACAATGTGAGGTGGTTTATTGAAAAGCATCCGGAGTTTGAGCTGGATAAGAACTTTGCGGAAGGCACCGGAATGAAACAGATACTGCCTGGTGAGCATGGAAGTGACGGATTCTTTATTGCAAGATTTATAAAAAGCAAATTATGATATTAAAGTAAATCATGAATTAATAAATATAAATTGGTTCGAATTAGTAGAATTATAAACAATAGTTAAATGCAGATTTAATAAAAATAATATGGAACAGATAAAAGAACAACTAACTGACATCAAATCAATGAATATGGACGAGCTCACAGAGTTTATCATATCGCTCGGAGAAAAGAAATTCCGTGCGAAGCAGATATATGAGTGGATTCATGTGAAGCATGTGGAAAGCTTTGATGAGATGACTAATATTTCAAAAAAGTTCATACAGGTATTAAAGGACAATGCAATACTCATCTCGCTAAAAAAAGAGGAGGTGCAGGTGTCAAAGCTCGATGGCACGAGAAAATATCTCTTTGCACTGGACGATGGTAACGTCATAGAGAGTGTGCTTATGAAGTACAAGCATGGAAACTCTGTATGCATATCTTCGCAGGTCGGCTGCAGGATGGGGTGCAGATTCTGTGCATCCACTCTTGACGGTCTCGTCAGGGGGCTTAGGCCGTCTGAGATGATTGACCAGATTTATCAGATTTATCAGATAGGCAAGGACATAGGGGAGCGCATCTCAAATGTGGTTGTCATGGGCACAGGCGAGCCACTTGACAATTACGACAATCTGCTGCGCTTTATAGAGCTTCTCACTGATGAAAACGGTATCAATATCAGCCAGCGCAATCTGACAGTTTCCACATGTGGTCTCGTACCGCGCATGAGACAGCTTGCAGATGAAAAGCTTTCTATCACGCTGGCGCTTTCACTGCATGCCTCCAATCAGGAAAAGAGAAAAGCTCTCATGCCGGTTGCAAACAGCTATGATATACATGATGTGGTCGATGCATGCAAATATTATTTTGCACAGACCGGCCGCAGAGTCACCTTTGAGTATAGCCTGGTAGGCGGAGTGAACGATACAGCCGAGGATGCAGCAGAGCTTTCGGCACTCGTACATGGCATGAACTGCCATATAAATCTGATTCCGGTAAACCCGATAAAGGAACGCGACTACGTGCAGTCCAACAAGGGTGTTATAGAGGCTTTTAAAAATAGGCTTGAAAAAAACGGAATTAATGTTACTATTAGAAGGGAAATGGGCAGAGATATAGACGGTGCCTGTGGACAGCTTCGCAAGAAGCATATAGATAAGGAGAGAGGAATAAACTAGATGAAGACGTTTTCCATTACGGATGCAGGTGCTATTCGTGAGATGAATCAGGATTTTTATTTCTCGTCTGACACTGCAGTAGGAAATCTTCCGAATCTTTTCATCGTAGCAGATGGAATGGGAGGACACAAAGCCGGTGACTATGCTTCCAGATACACTATAGAGCGTGTGGTTGCATCGGTATCGAGAAATGCCGGGGATGAACCGGTATCCATCATCAAAGAGGCTATCAACAAGGCAAATGAGCTTTTGGTGGCTGAGTCTCGTGGGGATGAAGCTAAGCGTGGAATGGGTACCACCTTAGTCATAGGAACTATTATAGGAAACAAGCTTTTTGTGGCCAATATAGGTGACAGCAGGCTTTATATTGTAGGTGGCACAGAGCAGATCAGACAAATTACCAGGGATCATTCACTGGTTGATGAGATGGTCAGGATGGGTGAGATAAATGCTGACGAGGCGAGAGTTCATCCGGACAAGAATATCATCACGAGAGCTGTCGGGGCAGCAGATCATGTGGAGGCAGATTTCTTTGAGGTCGAGCTATGTGAGGACGACAGGATTCTTCTGTGTACAGACGGACTTACCAATATGGTGAGAGATGAAGAAATATGCGATACTATTAGGCAAAATGATAATATCGAGACAGCAGCGTCACAGCTTGTCGCCATGGCCAATGCAAACGGTGGCCGCGATAATATCACTGTAATGATTATTAAACCATTTTAAGACGAGGTAATAACAGATGTTAGAGATAGGAAGTTTTTTATCGGATCGATATGAGATCCTAAGCAAGGTTGGCGCAGGCGGCATGTCAGATGTATACAAGGCAAAAGACCATATACTGAGCCGTTTTGTAGCTATAAAGGTTTTAAAGCAGGAGTTTTCGGAGGATAGTTCATTTGTGACCAAGTTCCGTGCTGAGGCACAGTCAGCAGCAGGACTTGAGCATCCGAATATCGTAAATATCTATGATGTAGGCAGCGAGAATGGTCTGTACTACATTGTCATGGAGTATGTCGAGGGTATCACACTTAAGACTTATATCGAGAAAAAGGGCCAGCTGTCATTCAAGGAGTCTGCAAGTATTGCAATCCAGGTGGCAAGGGGCATAGAGGCCGCTCACAATAAAAATATCATCCACCGTGATATCAAGCCACAGAATATCATTATTTCGACAGATGGCAAGGTAAAGGTGACAGACTTTGGAATTGCAAAGGCTACATCTTCAAATACAATAAGCTCAGATGTGATGGGCTCAGTACATTATGCATCTCCGGAGCAGGCAAGAAACGGCTTCGTCGATGGCAGAAGTGATATTTACTCATTGGGAATCGTAATGTTTGAGATGGTTACAGGCCGTGTGCCGTTTGACGGTGATACCACAGTGGCAGTTGCACTGCAGCACTTACAGGAGGAGATTGCAAGGCCAAGCATCTACGCACCGGATCTGCCAATCAGCTTTGAGAAAATCATCTTAAAGTGTACACAAAAGACACCGGACCGCAGATACCAGACTATTGAGGAGCTTCTCACAGACATAAGGCGCTCTCTTGCGCATCCTGATGAGGATTTCGTCACAATAGCTCCACTCGTTGACGGTGGCAAGACCAAGGTTATAAGCCCGGAGGAGCTTGACAAGATAAAAGAGGGCAGAGGTGTCGCAGAGGACTTAAACGATGATGATACCGATGCAGATAATGATGATGAGTATGCTGACGATGAAGACGATGATGATGAATATGATGAGTCACTCTTAGACGACGATGTTGACGATGAAGACGATGACGATGATGATGACGGCAAGCTTTTAAATCCAAAGATGGATAAAGCAATCACAATCATGGGTATAGTAACAGCCGTAATCATTGTAATAGTTATCATATATCTTGCACTTTCAGTGGCAGGAGTGTTTAAGTTTGGCGGCAAAAAGAACTCAGAGTCACAGCAGACAGAGTCACAGAAACAGACAGAGTCTGAATCAGAGTCAGAGACACAGACTGAGACAGAGGGTCAGATGATTGACATCAGAGGCATGTCAGTGGAGGATGCTCAGAAGGCAGTAGACCGCTTAAAGCTTGACCTCACAGTATTTGCATTTGAGACAAAGCAGTCAGATGAAAAGGACGGCACAATCCTTGAGCAGGATGTCAAGGCCGGAGATACAGTAAAGCGTGGTTCACAGATTAATGTAGTTATCGCAGGAAAAGGTGATAGTACATCAGAGATGGTCAAGGTACCAAGTGTAATCGGAAAGACCAAGAGTTCGGCAAAGAGCACACTCGAGTCAGCAGGCTTTAGTGTCACCTTCGAGTATGGAGATTACAATAACAGTGTAGCAGCAGATGTAGTAACAGCACAGTCGCCATCAGCAAAGAAACAGGCCGCAAAGGGCAGCACAGTAACAGTCACCCTTTCACCGGGCCAGAAGCCAATCACCGTGCCAAACGTAGTAGGCGCGTCACAGTCACAGGCAGAAAGCGCCCTCGCAGGAGCAGGCCTCAAGTACACCTATGCCGACTCCCAGTACAGCGACACCGTAGCCGCCGGCAACGTAATCAGCCAGACCAAATCCGGCGAAACCGTAGCCGCAGGCACTACAATCACACTGACACTCAGTAAGGGTAAGCAACAGGTTTCAAAGAGCGTAAATAAGACAATGTCACTTGGAATAGAAAATGCAAAGGTAGTAGATGGTTCATATACCTTAAAAGGCAGTGATGGACAGACATACGCAAGTGGAACAGTAACTTCAGCAGAGGTTGCAGTATCCGGAACAATGAATTGTGCATCCGGTAAATTAACGGTAACATGGAAATATACAGTTCCATCATTGGATGGAGATGGAAATGAAGTTGAGGGTGAAATTCAGACAAAGACAGAAACAGTAGAAGTACAGTAAGCCACCGGATAGCACCCACAAAGTGGTGCTATCCGCACCCCAACCACACCAACCCGCGGACGAGAACCTGAACTCGCGGAGAGGAACTAAGGAAGCGGGGCAGGCATGTGTTCCGAGAAAAAAATATGAAATGCCCCGGGGTGCCATAAACCTACCGAGGAAAGAACAGGGCAGAGCAAGCCATAGCCTGTCCGTAGGAGAGCCCGGGGCTGGCTTCATATTTTTTAAGAGGAATATATGCCTGCCCCCGCCACCCACACAACCTCAAAGCGCGGCATGCACCCCGCCGAAAGCGTGACTCCTGCAAATACAAAAGCACACAAGGAAAACCATGACAGGAAAAATTATTAAAGGAATTGCCGGCTTCTACTACGTCTACGTAGAAGAAACCAAAGAAGCAAAAGAAACTGCCACAGGCGGCACTCTCTACGAGTGCAAAGCAAAAGGCACCTTCAGAAAACAAAAGATAAAGCCGCTGGTTGGCGATATAGTCGACATAGCAGTCCTCGATGATGAAAAGCACATAGGCAATGTCGAGCGTATACTGCCACGGAAAAACGAACTTATCAGGCCGGCTGTGTCCAATATAGACATGGCCCTGGTTATTTTTGCATCCGCAAAGCCGGATCCCAATTTCAACCTGCTTGATAGGTTTTTGTGTATGATGGAGTACCAGCATGTCCCGGTTACCATATGCTTCAACAAAAAGGACTTAATCACACCTAAAGAGCAGCAGGAGCTTAAAAGCATATACGAGCCGGCTGGCTATAGAGTGCTTTTTACCAGCACGAAAACAGGTGAGGGCATAGATGAGATAAAGCACATTTTAGAGGGAAGGACGACCACGGTTGCAGGTCCCTCGGGAGTTGGCAAGTCATCTATCATCAACTGTCTGCAGGATGATGTGCAGATGGAGACCGGACATATAAGTGAGAAAATAGAGCGCGGAAAGCATACGACCAGACATTCTGAGATTATCCCGATAAAGGATGGCACGTATATCATGGATACACCCGGCTTCAGCTCGATGGATGTGCCGGGCTTTGAAAAGGAAGATCTGTGGACATGTTATCCGGAGTTTGTAGAATATGAGCCATATTGCAGGTTTCAGGGCTGCAGTCATATAAATGAGCCAGACTGCGGCGTGAAGGAAGCTCTTGCAGATGGGAAAATATCGCAGGTGCGGTATGATAATTATAAGCTTTTATATGAGGAGCTTAAAAACAGACAAAAGTATTAATTTAAAGCATAATCAAACGGAGGAAAACATGAACTGTTTATCACCATCAATTTTATCAGCGGATTATTCAATACTCGGAGAGCAGCTTAAGCAGCTTGATGAGGCAGGAGCACAGTATGTGCATATAGATGTTATGGACGGCAGCTTCGTTCCAAGCATATCAATAGGACTGCCGGTCATAAAGACGATCAGAACGTGCACAGAGCGTATGTTTGATGTGCATCTCATGATAGATGAGCCGGTCAGATACATAGATGATTTTGCGGCGGCAGGCGCTGACATCATCACAGTCCATGCGGAGGCATGCAAGCATCTTGACAGAACAATCGAGGCAATAAAGGAAAAGGGCATACTGGCAGGTGTAGCATTAAATCCGGCTACTCCGCTCTCAGCCATAGAGTATGTGCTTCCTAAGGTGGACATGGTGCTTATCATGACTGTAAATCCGGGCTTTGGAGGACAAAAGCTTATTCCGTACACTGTAGACAAGGTGCGCGACTTAAAGGCACTTCTTGAGAAAACCGCAAATAAGGCTGATATCGAGGTGGACGGTGGTGTTAATCTTGAGAACGTGGAGACAATGCTTGCGGCAGGAGCCAATATCATTGTTGCGGGAAGTGCGGTGTTTAACGGAGATATAGAAGAAAATGTAAATGGTTTTCTGAATATCATGATGTAACAGATGCAGGTTAAAACGGAAATGCTTCCGGGGCTGTAGCAAATGTGGATATGTTATTTATAAGAAGGTGGACAAAATGAGGTATTTGATTGTATGTGGTGGAAAAATAGATAAGGAATTCGGCTTAAAAGAGATAAAGACTGACGGAATAGATGCCATAATCGCGGCTGACAGCGGAATGGATTTCCTGTACGAAAACGGTGTCACGCCTGATATAATTGTAGGTGATTTCGATTCAGCCACGACAAAGGCATTGGAGTTTTTTGAGAGAAAGGGACAGACCGAGATACACAGGCTCAATCCCATAAAGGATGATACTGATACCTGTCTCTTATACACATCTCCGAGCCCACGAGACCAGAGAGGATC
>OJPS01001575.1_pt1 | contig 14763 bp, 7 predicted proteins | sample 1598551 | NCBI WGS metagenome assembly OJPS01 (sample SAMN03922488, study PRJEB24848) | human gut metagenome | isolation source: stool sample | host: Homo sapiens | place: Germany | collected 2011-05 | reverse complement strand
GGGCGGCACCGTCGCGGTATCTTCCGTAGGCGCTCAAAAAAGCCCGACGGCCCGGAAGCTGTTCCTCTGCGGCTACCGGGAAATGATGCGGCGGCTAAAGCCAGAGAAAATCCTGTTCTTCGGCGATGTGCCTGACGGTTGTGAGGGAAATCTGGAGCAGCATCCCGCCTATTACGCCGCGCTTGCCCATGCGCGCAAAAAGAGGTAAGCTATGGGCGGACGAGGCGGAAGCAGCCATCGCAATTCCAGCGGGATCATGGGCCGTATGCCCAACCGTCCGGGCTTTTTGCGTTTTGGCAGTCAAAGCGCCGCGGCCATCTGGCATGAAGCAAACAGTTTTAGCTGGGATCAGTGGACCCGGATGCTTTCGGACGCGGAGCGGCAGGGCATTCAGTGGTACACGGGCAGCTGGTATTCCTCCATGAACACGGATCTGCGCGAGGGCAAACCCTCTTCGGCGGACGTTCAAAGGCTCATTGATGGCGCGACCAGCGGCCTCGCGAAGTGGAAGGCGGCCCAGGATATGGTCACGTTTCGCGGCGCGAACCTGCACTGGACGGCCAATCTGCTCGGCGGTACGGAAGCGCAGATGTCCGACGCGGCCTTTTTGCGCAGCAGAATCGGCAAAACGGTAACGGACAAGGGGTTTATGTCCACCGGTACACACGAGGACAGCGCATGGTATGCGGATGTAAAGTACACCATCTTCACAAGGAAGGGCGTCCAGGGCATGTATGTGGATCCCATCTCGATGAACAAGGGTGAATATGAATTCCTGTTCAACCGCGATACCGAGTTCAAGGTACACATGATCCGAACCAACAGCAGCGGCCAAATCATCGAATTGGTGCTGGAAGCGAAGAAATCCAAAAAGTAAGGAGCCGGAACCATGAAGGAGATTGCAAAAACATTTCTGGCGGCGTCCCACGCCGCTCCGTGGGTACGCGACGAAAGCGCCCGCGCACTGGTAAACTTTGTGTACGAAGGCGGCGTCTGGGATGCGCACGCGAGGGAAAAATACCCGTTCATCCGTAAGAAACCTTCCCAGGAATGGAGCCTGGATGATGTCTTTGCCTACCTGACATTCATCGTCGTCGTGGACAGGACGAACGAAGGCTGCATCGACAGTCACATCGCGGATGGCACCGTCGCCGGATTGCTGCGCCGCTATCTGGAACTTGTGGAGGTGGAAGGATGATCACCTGTACCCTGAACGGAAAAAAGTACACCGTGGATTTCATCACCGGGCGCGCGCTGCGGGAGATGGAACCCGCGGCAAAGATGTACAGCCGCATCGTCGCGCTCTCGAATGCCGCCCTCAAGGGTGAGTCGCCGCAGGATGACAAAGAACTGTCCATCGGCGAGGCCATGGACGTGATGATCCGCTGGTTCTGCATCCTGTTCGGCAACCAATTCACGCCCGACGACGTGCTGGATCACTACCCGGTGGACCGGCTCATGCACGACATCGCGCTGGCGCTCATGGCTGTGCAGACACAAACGACCAGCATTCTGGATGAGTTCCCTACGAAGGCAGCGAGGACGGAAGCCCCGGCGGCGACCGCCTGACGCTGCCTGATTTCATCTATTCCACCTACAACAGCCTTCTGGAAGGCGGCTGGCGGATGGACGAGATCGACCGGATGGATCTGCCGGGGTTTCTCAGGATCCGTGCGTGGAACGCAAGGCGGGAACAAATCAAGAAAGCGCCCAAGCCCCGATATATCGACGAAGTATGGCCGGGGCTGAAGCCCTAATCAGGAAGCTACTCAGACGAGCAGCTTCCTTTCTTTTGCGCAAAAGGTGGTGAAACAGCATGAGCGAAACCCTCCGCGACCTGGTGGTGTCCCTGTCGCTTCAAACCGACAACTTTACCCGCAACATCCGCTCTGTCCAAAAGCAGATCGCCGAAGCGGAGAGCCAGTTCCGCCTTGCCGCCGCGGGCGTGGAGGGCTTCGAGCAAAGCGCGGAAGGGCTGAGCACACAGATCTCCACGCTTGAGCGGCGGCTCACGCTTCAGCAGCAGGCTGTCATCCAGTATGAGCGCGCGCTCACCGCCGCCAACGACAAGCTGCAGGAGTGCTTTGCCCGGCAGGGCGACTATGCCCAGCGACTTACCGACGCCAGAGCCGCTCAGGAGGCGCTTAAGGCACAGGTGGCCGCCGCCGCGCAGCAGGTGCGCACCTTTTCGCAGACGCTGGGCGACAGCGACTCCGCCACCATCGCCGCGCGGGCCAATCTGGAGGCGCTCAAGACCGAATATCGCGCCGCCGTGCAGGAGGTCAAAAAGCTCGCCGGGCAGAACACGGCGCTCCAAAAGAGCGCGCAAAGCGCCGCCGACGCGGTGAGCACAGCCAATGTAAACCTCAATCATGCCAGAGCAGCGGTCAAGAGCACGCAGGCGGAGATCACCCGCTGCAACCAGTCTTTGCGTCTGGCGCAGACGAATTGGGACGCTGCGGGCCGCTCCATCGACGAGAGCCGCGCGGCCATCGCCACCTTCGGCAAGCAGATCACCTTGGCCGAAAGCCGCTTCAAACTCGCCACCGTGGGCATCAAGGAGCTGGATACCAGCGTTACGGGGCTTGCGGCCAAACAGACGCTGCTCACCGAAAAGCTCGATTTGCAGCGCCGGAGCCTCACGCAGTACGAGGCGGCTTTGCAAGGCGCAAAGGAGCAGCTCAAAGCCGCACAGCAGGCCAACGACCCGGAAAAAATCCGTCAGGCAAACGACGCGGTCATCGACGCGGAAACCGCGCTGAACCGGGCCAAAACCGCCGTGGCGGCCACGCGGGTGGAGATCGAAAAGACCAACAAACTGCTTGCCACCGCGAAGTCCGCCTGGACGGCGGCGGGCAAGTCGCTGGAGGATTTCGGCAAAAAGTGCGACGCAATCGGCAAGGGCCTGACCACCGCGGGCCGCGCGCTGACCACCACCGTGACCACGCCCGTGCTGGCGCTGGGCGCAACGGCCATCAAGGCGTCGCTGGACTTTGAGTCCACCTTCACCAGCGTGCGCAAGACCGTGGACGCTACCGAGGCGGAATTTGACGCGCTGGCCGCGTCCTCCAAGGCCATGTCCACGCAGATTGCCGCCTCCACCGGCGAGATCAACGAGGTCATGGCCACCGCGGGCCAGCTGGGCATCCACAAGAACTATCTGGCGGATTTTTCCCGCACCATGATCGACCTGGGCAATTCCACGGACATCGTGGCCAACGAGGCCGCATCCACGCTTGCCAAGTTCGCCAACATCACGAACATGGACCAGAGCCTGTTCGGCAACCTGGGCGCGACGTTGGTGGATCTGGGCAACAAGTTTGCCACCACGGAATCCTCCATCATGGACATGTCGCTGCGTCTGGCGGCGGCGGGCCATCAGGTGGGGCTGTCCGAAGCGCAGATTCTGGGCTTTGCCGCGGCGCTGTCGTCGGTCGGCATCGAGGCCGAAATGGGCGGCTCGGCGTTTTCCAAGGCGCTGGTCAAGATGGAGGTGGCCGCGGCCACCGACGGCGAGGCGCTGGAGGACTTCGCCCGCGTGTCCGGCCTGACGGCGGAGGGCTTCAAGGCGCTGTTTGAGAGCGACCCGGCCGCAGCGTTTCAGGCGTTCATCACGGGCCTGTCCTGGATGGACGAGGAAGGCGTTTCGGCCATCGCCACACTCAATGACATCGGCATCGCGGAGGTCCGTCTGCGCGACACGCTCTTGCGCGCGGTCAACGCCAACGAGCTGTTCGCCCGGACGCAGGACGTGGCCATCAGCGCCTGGCAGGAGAACACCGCCCTCACCGAGGAGGCGGGCAAACGCTACGCCACCACGGAAAGCCGGCTCATCAACCTCAAAAATACAGCGATCCTCTTCGCCCAGCAGCTCGGCGACGACCTCAATCCCACGATTCAGCGCCTCATCGACGGCGCGGGCGATCTCATGAAAGGCTTCCTCGACATGGACGAGGCCCAGCGGATGCAGATCATCCGCATGGCCGCCTATGCCGCGGCCGCGGGGCCGGTGCTCCTTACCCTGGGCAAGGTGACCCAGGGCGTCGGCACGCTCTCCACCGGCATCGGCAAGTTTGCCACCGCTGTGGGCAAGGCGGGTGGCGGCTGGTCGGGGTTCCTTTCGGTGCTGGGCAAGTCCCCGGCGGTGTGGCTGGCGGTCGCCGCGGCTGTGGTGGCGGGCACGGTCGCGCTGGCGGATTACCTCTCCGGCGCGAAGCAGGCGCGCGAGGCGCTGGAGGGCATGAACGAAACCGCGAAGAAGTGGAAGGACACCGCCGCCGAAACCTTCTACGGCAAAAGCGAAGGCCTGTCCTTTTTCGGCATGAGCGAAAGCGACTTCGTGCGACAGACGCAGTCCGCGCAGGAATGGCTGGACGGGCTGATCAAGGTCTGGACGGACGGCGAGAAGGAAAGCGACGGGATTGTATCCGCCTGGACGGAATCCTTCAAGAGCCTGACGGCCTCCACCCGCGAGGAACTCGCCTCGCTCAAGGCTGCGGCGGATGAAAGCGGCTACGCGGGCGTATCCGACCAGCTTGCGGACGATATGGCCACGCTGGATGCGCTGGACGCGGAGCTTGCCGCTCTGCTTGGGCGCCGCCAGAACGGCTATTTCTCCGATGCCGACAAAATCCGCCTGCAGGAGCTCATCGACACGCGGGAGGCCATCGAGGTCAAGTACAGACTATCCCCGGCGGACGCGGACGGCTTTGACACCATCCGTCAGAAGCTGGAGGCCGAGGTGGCCCGGGCGCAGGCGCGCGGTAAGCAGGATGCCGATGTGACGGTATATGAGAACGCCGTCGTTGCCGCCGCCCAGGGGCTGGCCGCCATGAACGCGGAGATCGACGCGCAGTACGACAAGGAGTACGCGCTCATCCAGCTGATCGAGGACAGTACCGAGCGGCAGAACGCCATGGAGGCGCTCAACGCGCAGTACAACGAGAACCGCCGCGACGCCGCGCTGGAATACGCCGCGCTGCTCAGCAACGTGGTGCCGAAGGTCTGGGCACAGGCCGATATTCAGCAGGCGGCCTCGGACGTGGACACCCTGACGCGGAAGCTGCGGGAGTACAGCGCCGCGGGCGAAACCGAAAAGCCCGCCCTGCTGGAGGACCTCAGCGCCATCGCCGCGGCCATGGACGAGGGCGCGATGACCGAATACCTCGCCATGCTCACGCAGATCCAGTCCCTTTTGGACAGCGGCCTGTCGGAGAGCGAGATTCAGGCCATGTTCCCGGAGATCGACTTCACCACGGCGCTGGAGCAGATCGCCGCCATCCAGACGTTCCTGAACAACCGTGAGCTGGAGCTGCCGGGCCTTACGGAGATGTTCGGCGACGCGCTGCCCGAAGAGGTGCTGACCATCGCCACGGACCTGGACATGACGGGTGCGCAGGAGCGGTGGGACGCCTTCGCCGCGGACCCAGGCGCGATCACGACGGACGCGATCATTGCCGAGCTGCGCGAGGATAAGAACACCCGGCGCGTACAGCCGAAGGTAGAGGCGTTTATCGCCAGATACACGGAAGTGCCGGAGGGCGCGGACAAGGCGGAGCTGACCCCGGAGGGCCTGATTGCCTACGTCAGCACATACGCAGAGGCGACGAACGGCGCGGACGTGTCCGGCCTGACGCCCGAGAACGTCACCGCCATGGTCAGCGCCTACAAGGAGCTGGCCGCGGGAGCCGATATCTCCACCCTGAAACCCGACGAGATTACCGCGTACATCTCCGCCTATCTGGAGCAAAGCGGTGTGGACACCAGCGGCCTGACCCCGGATGGGATCACCGCGTTTGTGATGGCCTATCAGGAGATCAAAGGCGGCGCGCTGACCACGGCGCTCACTCCGGATGACATCACCGCCATGGTGGCGAAATACCTCGAAGCGGAGAACGTGGACATTTCTGCCCTGTCCCCCGACCAGGTCGAGGCCATCGTAACGGCTTACGCTGAAGCGACCGGTGTAGACAAGAGCACACTGCTTCAGGACTTCACAGCCTACATCGCAAGATACGACGACACCAACGCCCAAAAGCCCACGCTCAGCGTCAGTGTGGGCATCTACGGCTATGACCTGATCGCCTACCGGAAGTTCATCGAGGAAAACCCGGTGGAGGTGCAGGGTATTGTGAAGCTGGGCGAGGTCTTTCAAAACCCCGCCGACGCGCTGCTCGACCCGCAGACGAAGTTCTGGCAGGATGGCCAGGAGATTCCCGTGCAGGCCGTGCCCACCGAGAGGCTCACCGCCGACAAGGTGGCGGTGCTCGACGAGGACGGCACGCTGCACGTGCTCATCGCCCCGGACGTGACCGGCGCGCAGGAGGCTATCGCCAACCTTCGCGCGGAGGTGGCCGAGGTCGACCAGTTCGGCGTGACGGCGCTGGGCAAGGCCGCCGGGCTTTTGCCCGAGACGAGCCTCGATCTGATCGAGTCCGCGCTCTCCCGCCTGCAATCGTATCAGGAGACGCTGGATTACAGCGCCTGGGACAAATTCTGGGCCAGCGTATTCGGCGCGTCCACGGACAAGGGCACGCTGGACACCAGCATGAAGCTCGATTTTCCCGCCGAGCGTGTAGCGGAGCTGTCCACCTACGTGGCGGAGATCGTCGCGGCCATCCAGCAGGGGCAAGAGGTCAAGCAGGAAGACCTTGACAACCTGCAATCCATCCTGACGTTCCTGCAGGGGCTGGACACAGCCGAGGTCGGCACGCACATTCTGGAAGGCGTGGGCGAAGGCATGACGGCGGCGGGCTGGGACAGCGATGCGGAGACGGTCGCCGCCAATCTGGAGGCCGCGCTGAATCTGGCGCTGGGCATCCATTCGCCCTCCGAGCGCGTCAAGCCCGTGGGACAAAACGTCTCCGCGGGTGTTGGCATGGGCATGACGGAATACGACTTTGCCACGGATGCGGCGACGCTCGCGGCCTCGCTGGACGCGGCGGTCGGCCTGGCCCTGCCGCAAAACGCGCTGGCGGCCTACGGTACGGCGGCCATGACCGGGCTGGCGCTGGCCATGACGGGTTACAGTATGAGCGCCACGGGCGCGTTGGTCGGCGCAAATGTGCGCAGCGCGGTCAATGCCAGCCTGAACGGCTCGACGCTGCGCTCCGCGGGCGTGAACGCCATGAGCGGGCTCACAGCTGGTATCAACGCGGGGCGCAGCGGCGTGATTTCCGCCATGCGCTCCGCTGCCCGGGCCGCCGTCAACGCGGCGAAGAGCGAACTGAAGATCCACTCCCCCTCGCAGGTGTTCGAGGACGAGGTGGGCGTGATGACCATGCGCGGCTGGGGCCGGGGCGTGCTCAAGGAGAGCAAAGCGCAGGCGAAGATCATCCGAAACGCCGCGCGTTACCTGACCGGAGAGGCGCAGGCCGGGAGCATCCAAACCACCAGCAACGACAACCGGCGCACTTACAACCATAGCGTCAGCTCCACGATTCAGGTGCGGCAGCTTGTGGTGCGCGACGAACAGGACATCCGCGCACTGGCCGTGGAGATCGCCACGCTCACGCGCAGGCAGCAGCGGGGGAAGGGGATGAGGATGGCATGAACGACTGGTTTGAATGGAACGGAAAACGCTGCACGGAATACGGCATTCGCGTTTCCGAGCAGCCGCCTTTGACGTTGCCAGCAGAGCGCGTCACGTTTACCGACGTGCCGGGCCGCTCCGGCAGCCTGACCACGCTGGAGGGCGAGGATGTGTATGAGGACATGGTGCTGACTGCCCAGTGCTTCATTCAAAGCGGTGCGCGGGTTCCCGAGATCGCCGCGTGGCTGCGCGGCAGCGGCACCGTCACCTTTGCCAACCGGCCGGGCGGGTTTTACCACGCAAGGGTGGTCAACCAGATTCCCTTTGAAAAGATCCTGCGCGGCAATCCGCACCTGGCCTTTGCGGTGAACTTCCGCTGCAAGCCCTTCTGGTACCTGAAGGATGTTGCGCCCATCACCCTGACACAGAGCGGCTCATTTGTCACCAATCCCGGCAGCGTCCATGCCGAGCCGGTCATCACCGTCTACGGCACGGGCGCGATCACCCTCATGGTGGGCATGACCATCACGGAGCTGGAAAGCGTCTCCGGCAGCGTCACACTCGACACGCCGCTCATGGAGGCATACAGCGGAACAACCTCCATGAACAGCGCCATGAGCGGTGACTTTCCTGTACTTTTGTCGGGACAGAATGCCGTGAGTTGGACGGGAACTGTTAACAAGATAGAGATTCAGCCCAATTGGCGCTTTTTGTAATGCCCTTAAGGATGGAGGTGATTTCCTATGATCTGCGTATACCCGGCCGCCTGCACGGATTTCTCCGGCAACGGTCTGGGCGTGGTGCGGCCGCAGTCCTGCACCGTCACCGAAACCCTCAATGGCGAATGGGAGCTGACACTCGTCCACCCCATCGACGAATACGGGAAATGGACACGGCTGAGCGAGGGCAACATTCTGCGCGCACCAGTACCCGCTGCCATGACACCGCGAGTCCAAATTTCCGTGCCAGGCGAAGATACACGTCTGGATGTGTATCGAGTGGATACGGATACGCCTGAAGCCTCTGTGCGGGGCGGTACGCTGCGCCTACGCACAGGCCCCGGCGAAGGATATTCCGTGCTCAAACAGTACGCCAACGGAACCGAGGTACAGGTGCTTTCCAAAACCAACGCACAGTGGTATGAGGTGGTGCTCCCGGATGGAAAGCGCGGGTACATGTCAACGACTTTTTTGCGCTATGTCCGGACGGAAGGATCCGTATCTGAAGCGGTCAACACCGTTGTGGCTTCCCGCCAGCTGCGCGACCAGCCCTTCCGCATCTACCGCGTTGTGCCGGAGCTAAGCAAGGTCACGGTCTACGCCCGCCATATCTTCTACGACCTCTTGGACAACATGGTCAAATCCCTCAGGCCCTCGCCCTCCGCGGTGGGGGCTTCCGTCGTGCAGGGCCTTTCCTCCGCATGCCTTTCCGGGCACGGTTTCACCTTCTATTCCGACCTGACCTCCACGGCGCAGGACGTGAGCCTTGAGAACGTCAATCCCGTGGAGGCCCTGCTGGGCGAGGGCGGGCTGGCGGAGAAGTACGGTGGGGAGCTGACACGGGACTGGTTCGACGTGTTTCTGGTCCGGCGTGTGGGCGCGGACAGTGACGTGCTGATTCGGGAGGGCAAAAATCTCACCGGCATCTCCTACGACGTGGATGAGACGGATGTGGTCACCCGCATCATGCCCACCGGTGAGGACGTGGACGGCAATATCCTCTATCTGCCCGAACTGTACATCGACAGTCCGAACCTCGGCGCGTACACGCATCCGAAGTGGATTCACCTGGCGGTCAGCGAGGCTAAAGAAGTGACAGACGGCGATGCGCCGAAAAGCAAAGATCAGTGCTATGCTGAACTGCGCAAAGCCGCACAAACAGAATACGAAAACGGTTGCGACCTGCCCACGGTGACGCTCAAGGTGGATTTCGTCAACTGCGCTGACACCGAGGAGTATCGTCAGTACCGGTTCCTCCAGAATATTTTCCTAGGCGACAGCGTGCGCGTGGTGGCCCGGCGCATTGGCGTGGAGGTCTCCCTGCGCATGACGCAGTACACCTACGATTGCCTGACGCAGAAGTACACCGCCGTAACACTGGGAACCGCTGCGGACACGCTGGAGGGTAGCATGATCTCCGCGCGGCAGCTGGCCAGCGGTTCCATCACCGGTATGAAGCTGGCGCTCAACTCCGTGGGCAGTGGTCAGCTGCAAAGCGGCTCCGTGGGCAGTCTACAAATCCGAAACGCGGCTATCCGCGGCGCGCATATCCAGGACGCCTGCATCACTCGCGCCCACATCGCGGAGGCGCTCATCGACACGCTAAGCGTCAACGCGCTCACCGCGGTGACGGCTAAAATCAAGGAGCTGGCCGCGGGCAGCGTCACGGCCGACGACCTCTACGCCTCCGTGGCCATGATCGCCGCGGCGCAGCTGACCACGGCCAATATCGTGAGCGCGGACATCCGCTGGGCGGATATTGAGGCGCTCACCGCCAGCATCGCGCAGATCAGCAAGGCGCAGATCACCGCCGCCGCCATCGACGAGGCGAACATCGACTGGGCGGCCATCACCACGCTTACGGCCGCCACGGCGGAGATCGTCAAGGCCCAGATGCAGACCGCCGATATCGACTGGTCGCACATCAAAGATCTGGCCACCGATACCGCCATCATCACCCAGGGCACGGCGGGCAAGCTTTACATCGCGCGTCTGGCCGTGACCGAGGCGAACATGGTCTCCCTGACCGTCGGCGAGCTGGTGGTCAAAGGCACGGACGGCCATTTTTATGCCTTGTCCGTGGACGAAGGCGGGCAGGTCGTCACGACGCTCAAGCAGATTGCCAACGACGACGTAGCGGATCAGAGCATCGACGGCGGGGAGAAGATCATCGAGGGCACGATCACCGCCGGGACGCTGAACGTGCAGGACATCTTCGCCAACAATGCCGTCATCCGAAGCCTCATCGCCGCCAACCTCGATGTGGATACGCTCTTCGCCCGCGAAGCGACCGTCGCCGCCCTGAACGCCATGGACATCACCTCCAACACCTATCTGAAGCTCATGGTCTCGGGCAAGGCGGACAAGGAGGATCTGGACGCGCTGAATGAACGGGTCAGCGCAGCGGAACTGAAGCTCACGGAGGACGCGATTGTGTCCACCGTCACGGGCAGCGATCAATACAAGGAGGATCTTGCCGCCATCGCAGTGACTGGTTCCGGTCCGGAGTTTGTGGTGGGCACACAGACCTCGTACACCGCAGCGTGGACGGGAAACGTCAGCTTTTCGGAACTTCACGATGGACAGCAAATTACCTATTGGCTGCCTGTCGGCTCCGGAAGCAACGTAACGCTCGATCTTACGCTTGCGGACGGCAGCACTACCGGTGCGATTCCATGCTACTTTGGCGGCAGTACACGGCTAGGCACGCAGTACACCTCCGGAAATGTCGTGCGATTGACCTACCGGGAAAATGTCGTCATCTATTCCACATCCATTCCCAAAGGCTGGTGGGCAGACGCCAACTACAACACCGATACCTACGACCGCATTCGCATCGGAACGACCCTCAAGGCCAAGTCCGCCATCAGTGCGGGAAGGCTCGCCGTCGGGGATGAAGAAGGCTGTTTTCAGGTGACAAACTCGGTGCCTTTCGATGTAACCCGGCCGATACTCTACTGTGCCTCCGCGGTATCTGCCGGAGCGTACGGCGCTGGTTTCTATCTTACTTATCCCTTCTGCTACCTGCGTAATGCCGACCCCGATTTCTCCGGAACCGTCGGTACAACCTGCTATCTTGTGGGTATTCTGGCTGGAACGACGTTCACGCCGGTGGAAAACTACCTGACCAGCACCGTTCCTACGGAGGAAGACGGGCTGACCTACATGGCTCTGGGCACGCTCACCGGCGAATACCAGACCACACTGTTTCCGGAGCACCCGCTCTACCGCTTCGTGGACGGCGCGTTCAAGCCACTGTCTCAAGTGGCCTATGAGGCTTCTGTTGCCATCGACGAAACACGCCGGGAGATGGCCACCCGTTTTGAGCAGACCGACGCTGTCATCGCGCTCAAGGCGGATCAGACGGAGGTCAATTCCCTTTCCACACGCGTGCAGTCTGCCGAGCAGAAAATCACCCCGCAGGCCATCACGGCGACGGTGGCGGCGTCCGCGCTCTACGCCTTTGAGAAATACGAAGGTCGGAATTACTGCCTGGAAAGCGACGGGCCTTTCCTTTTTACCGACAACCGCTATTGCGATGAAGATGGAAGCGCAACCTATCTGGTTCAAAAGACATTGCCCGTGTCGGATGATCTTTTCTCTCATAGCAACAGCGGATCCGCCATTCGCATTTCTCTGGACATCCAAAGGCAGAACGTCGATGCCTCGGAAGCCACGACGCCCGGCATCTACTCAGGGTTCTGGGTGTATTACCAGTACATGGATGCGGGCGTGCTGAAGACCTCTGGCCTGGGCTGGTATCTGCGTACAACAGACGCCAGCTTTGTGGCGTCGGATGAGGACTGGGTGCGCTTGCGGTATGGGCCGCTGAATCTGACTTCATACAGCCCTGTCGCAATCGCGTACTTTGCGCTGGGCACAGCTTCGGCAAACGGAACAACCGGCACGGTTCGCTTCCGCAACGTCAAGCTGGAGGTACTGAGTAACTGGACGGACTGGAGCGCCGCGCCCGAGGACATCTATGGCATGGCGAGGCGTATGACCGACGCGGAGTCCCGCATCACGCAAAACGCCAACAACATCGCGCTTAAGGTCAGCACTTCGCTCTACAACACCGAGAAGGTCTATCGCAGCAACACCGCGCCCACCACCCTCTACACCAACATGCTCTGGCTGGACACATCCCTTTCTCCGCCCATTCTCAAGCGGTATACGGGCTCGGCATGGATAGCCGTCGGCGCGCAGGAGCTCAAGACCAGCGGCATCACCATTGGGGGAAACAACGTCGCCATCACCACGGAAAACTTTCTGCTCCAGCTCCTTGACCCTGCGAACAACGAAAACGTCCTCATGGAGATGAGCGCTAACGGCAACGTGGGTTTTCGGGAACTGTACGCGGATGAGATCATCTCCGACTCCGTGGCCAAGGCGTATGCCGGGCCAACCACACTGATTGTGAATCCTTCCTATAACGGAACCAGCACCACCTACTTCCGCTCTCTGAGCGAGGCGGTCAAGGCGGTAAACGGAAAGTACCTGACCCAGAATGTCAATATCTATCTGCCCAGCAGCGGGACGGACGTCTATGATCCTTCCGGCGTGCTCATTCAGGGGGTCACCGGCCCCGGTAGACTGATGATCTACGGTTACAGCACTTGCCGCTTGAACAGCTATATTAAGGTCTATGGCTGTTCAGCACACATCTACTTTCAAAGTGTGTCTCTGAGAGAGTGTCGCGCTCTCTCCGGCAGCAATCGCAATCCCTATCTGCTGGAATGTGTGACCAGCACGTATGTGGAGCTTATGGGTTGTACGCTGGACGCCAACGGAACGACCTATGACGCTATCTACTGCCGGGCTTCCACCGTGCATTTGCAGACCGTGGGTATGTACAACGCCATTCAGGGGCTGGAGGTCTATCTGGCGCACGCGGTCGTACACAACTGCAAAGGCTCCTGCACCTGGGCCATGGTCACCTACGCGGGATACATCATTGCCACCGGAACAGTCCCAAACGGCAGCCGCGTCGCCGGTAACAATGGACAGCTGTTCGACGCCAATGTGACCGTGGACTACGGCACGGCCATCCCGGTAGTTGTGCCTGACAGCACGACGGTGCAATACGCCACACTCACCAAATCCTATCGCGGCGGCTGGCGCTCGGACACCGTGGACGTGGTGCAGGGCGTGTATTCGGATTATGGCTATTCCAGTGGTCTGAGCTGGAACTATGGCTGCATGTGGTTTGGCAATCTGCGCAGCGTGCTCTCCGGCATGTCGCTTAAATCCGCGACGCTGACTCTGTACCGCAAGACCGGCAGCGGCTCCGGCGCGGCCAGGACGCTTTACCTGTGCGCCATCACCAACACCACGGCCAGCGGCGTGCCCTCCATCGCGGCAAACTACGGGGCCATCGGCACCATTGGCCGCGCGCAGCAGGCGACGTTTGCTATCCCGCTTGCCGCGGTGCAGGGGCTGGCGAACGGAACGTACGGCGGCCTGTGCCTGTACGAGTCGCCCTACAACTTTGGCTCCGCCAACTGGTCGAACTGCTATATGCGCATGGCCGGAACGGACAATACCTACAAGCCCTATCTGCAAGTGGTCTACAACAGCGGCGGCACAGCCGTCGGGTAAGGAGGTTTCCAATGTTCATCGTAATCCCCTTCGAGGGGCGGGTGAGAACGCTCATCCGCTCCTCTTTTGTCGTGGCCAAACGGCTGTCGGAAACGACCTACAACCTCTCCGGGGACGCCTTTCAGATGACGCAGGTGACGGCGGAGCAGGCGCTTGTCTTCCCGGACGAGGTATCGCTTGAGGAAGGGACGGCGCTCACGGACGAGCTACTGATGCAGGCTTTGCCGCTGGAGAGCTTCATCTCGGTATCGGCGGACGAGGCGCTCCCGAATGTACTGGGGCTGCTGCTTCGGACCGCCGTAGCGGATGGGCGCATCTCGGACGAAGAGCTGCTCTCCGTTCAGCCCGCACTGGAGGGGCGCAACTGGCATGCGAATATCGCGGTGCAGGTGGGCGACGTGTTCACTTACAAGGGTTCGCTCTGGCGCTGCATCCAGGCGCACACCACGCAGGGCGGATGGCAGCCAGACAAGACACCGGCCCTTTGGCACAGGGTGGAAATCATCGTTGAAGGCACGACGCGTACTTGGCAAGATGGCGTCATCTATAAAACGGGTGATGTAGTGTTCTATCCTGATGAAGCTGGAACCCCTTACGAATGCATTCTGGAACACACCTCACAAAAAGGCTGGGAACCGCCCGACGCGCCTTCTCTGTGGGCCATAAAAGATTGACAGCGGTGTCATCGAAATAGCAATCCTTTGTCACCAATATTTCATGGATATGGCACTATATTTTCACTTTCTTGGCAGCAAAAACACATCTACAATGTACGTATCATCATTCAGAAAGGACGGTATTTTCATGAAAGAAACCATAACCACGACCATTACTGCTATCGGCACCGGAGCCGTCACCACCCTCTTGGGCGGTTGGGACATGGCATTGGAAATCCTGCTCATTGTCATGGCACTT
>OJPS01001564.1_pt1 | contig 14862 bp, 29 predicted proteins | sample 1598551 | NCBI WGS metagenome assembly OJPS01 (sample SAMN03922488, study PRJEB24848) | human gut metagenome | isolation source: stool sample | host: Homo sapiens | place: Germany | collected 2011-05 | reverse complement strand
CCTGGTCGTGGATAAGGCAGCACTGGCTGTGATCGAGGAGGTTTATGCGTAATGAAAGATATTCACGAAATCATCCTGGGGCCGGTGCTCACAGAAAAGAGCTACGACCAGATCCCCATGAAGAAATACACCTTTAAAGTTGCGCCAGGCGCCAACAAAACCGAAATCAAATCCGCGATAGAGGAGATTTTCGGCGTCCAGGTGGAGAGCGTAAACACCTCGAACCGGGATGGGAAGCTTAAGAGGCAGGGCTATACAAGGGGCCGCACTGCCAAAGTGAAAAAAGCAGTCGTGACGCTCAAAAAGGATTCCAAGGGCATCGAATTCTTCGAGAGCATGGTTCAGTAGGCTTAGGAGGGTATTACCATGGCGATTAAAAAATATAAACCGACTTCTCCGGGCAGAAGAGGCATGTCGGTATCCGCGTTTGACGAGATTACGGCGAAGAGCCCCGAGAAATCCCTGCTCGCCCCCAAGAAGAAGACGGGTGGAAGAAACGCCCGCGGCAGCATCACGGTGCGGCACATTGGCGGCGGCAACAGGCAGAAATACAGAATGATCGATTTTAAGCGCAATAAGGATGGCGTTCCGGCAAAGGTTGCGACGATCGAATACGATCCCAACCGCACGGCAAATATCGCGCTTCTGCACTACGCGGATGGCGAAAAGAGATACATCCTGGCTCCGATTGGCCTTCAGGTAGGGGATATCCTTCTCTCCGGGGCGGATGCGGATATCAAGCCCGGCAACGCACTGGAGATTCAGAATGTCCCGGTGGGCACGATGGTGCACAATATTGAGATGAAGCCTGGAAAGGGTGGCCAGCTGGTGCGCAGCGCGGGCAACGCGGCACAGCTCATGGCAAAGGAAGGCGCCTATGCGCAGATCCGCCTCCCCTCTGACGAAGTTCGCATGATTCCCATGAACGCAAAAGTGACCATCGGCCAGGTGGGCAACATCGATAACGCCAATGTGAGCCTTGGAAAAGCGGGCAAATCCCGCCATAGAGGCATTCGCCCCAATGTCCGCGGTTCTGTCATGAACCCGAACGACCACCCGCATGGCGGCGGCGAGGGAAAATCCCCCATTGGGCGCCCGGGTCCGGTCAGCCCCTGGGGTGTGCCGGCTCTTGGCAAAAAGACGAGAAAGCACAAGAACCAGTCGAACAAGTTCATTGTAAGACGCAGAAACGGCAAGTAGGCTAGCAGGAAGGAGAGTATGAAATGAGTAGGTCAGTGAAAAAAGGGCCTTTCGTGCATGAAAAACTGCTGGCTAGAATTCAGCAGATGAACGAAAAGAACGAGAAAAAAGTACTGAAGACATGGTCTCGCGCATCGACAATTTTCCCGGATATGGTTTCTCATACCATTGCGGTGCACGATGGCAGAAAATTCGTTCCTGTTTATATCACAGAGGACATGGTTGGTCATAAGCTGGGCGAGTTTGCGCCCACCCGCACATACCGCGGGCATGCGGGCGAGAAATCGTCCAGATAGGAGGAGAGCAGAAAATGGCAACACGCGAGAGAGAAAAAGCGCTCAAGCGGCGCGAAAATAAAGACAAGAGAGCTCGTGCTGTCGCGAGATACATCAGAATCTCCCCCAGCAAGGTAAGAATTGTCATCGATTTGATCAGAGGCAAGAAGGTGGACGAGGCCCGCGCAATCTTAATGCATATGCCAAACGGCGCATGCGAGCCGGTGCTCAAAGTGCTCAATAGCGCCATCGCAAATGCGGAAAACAACCTGGAGCTTAACAGGGATAACCTGGTGGTTGCAGAGGCCTTTGCGAATCAGGGGCCCACGCTCAAGCGCTTCCAGCCAAGGAGCCAAGGCAGAGCTTATAAGATTTTAAAGAGAAGCAGCCATATTACCGTTATCCTGGACGAGGCGAAGGAGGAGAAATAAGATGGGCCAGAAAATTAATCCAAACGGCTTCCGGGTTGGCATCATCAAGGATTGGGATTCCCGCTGGATGGCAAAGAAAAACCAGTTGGCCGACTATATTGTGGAAGACCACAAGATCAGAGAGTTTTTGAAGAAAAAGCTGTTTGCTGCAGGGATTTCCAAAATTGAGATCGAACGCGCGGCAAATAAGATTTCTGTAAACATCTATACCGCTAAGCCCGGCATTGTCATCGGCAAGGGCGGAACCGGCCTGGATGTCATCAAGGCGGATCTGAAGAAACTGACGGAAAAAACGCCCGTTATCAATGTCATGGAAGTGCGCCGCCCGGATGTCAATGCACAGCTCGTGGCGGAGAACGTGGCTTCCCAGCTGGAGCGCCGCATCGCCTTCCGCAGAGCGATGAAATCCTGCATTGGCCGCGCGATGAAGGGCGGCATTAAGGGAATCAAAGTCCGCACATCCGGCCGCCTGGGCGGTGCTGAAATCGCGAGAACTGAAAGCTATCACGAGGGCAGCATCCCGCTTCAGACCATCCGCGCAGATATCGATTACGGCTTCGCAGAGGCCAGCACGACTTATGGAAAAATCGGCGTCAAAGTCTGGATTTACAATGGCGAAATCATGGGCGATCCGCTCAAGGAGCGCGCCAAGAACATGAACGAGCCGCGGGAAAACAGAAGAGAGAACAGAAGAAATCCGGAGGGAGGCAGAAGAAATGTTACTTCCAAAAAGAGTAAAGCATAGAAAGGTATTCAGAGGGCGCATGAAGGGCAAGGCGACCCGCGGCAATACCGTAACATATGGCGAATATGGCCTTATGGCAACAAAACCCTGCTGGATTACAAGCCGCCAGATTGAGGCAGCCCGTATCGCGATGACGCGCTATACCAGAAGAGGCGGCCAGGTCTGGATCAAGATTTTCCCGGATAAGCCGGTGACGCAGAAGCCCGCTGAAACCAGAATGGGAAGCGGCAAGGGTTCTCCGGAATACTGGGTTGCAGTTGTAAAACCCGGCAGAGTGTTATTCGAGATTGCTGGCGTTTCTGAAGAAGTCGCCAGAGAGGCTCTTCGCCTTGCAGGCAACAAGCTTCCCATCAAGTGCAAGTTTGTAAAGAGCGAGAAACTGGAAAAAGGCGGTGAGTAAGTTGAAGGCGAATAAATATCGTGAAATGACGGATCAGGAGCTCAGCGCAAAATTGAGCGACCTCAAAACGGAATTCTTCAACCTGCGCTTTCAGAAAGCCACTGGCCAGCTCAATAATCCCCTAAGCATACGCGAAGTAAAGCGGGATATCGCAAGAGTGAAGACAATTCTCAAAGAGCGTGAGCTTAAGGCCGCGAACAAATAGTCGAAAGGAGAGCTTTCATGGAAGAGCAAGCAAGAAATCTTCGCAAAGTAAGGATCGGCGAAGTTGTTAGCGATAAGATGAATAAAACCGTTGTGGTTTTAATCAAAGAGAGAAAGAAGCACAGCATCTATAAGAAAACTGTGAACTATTCTAAGAAGTTCAAAGCCCACGATGAGCAGGAGATTTGCGGCATCGGCGATACCGTCAAGATTATGGAAACCCGCCCTCTTAGCAAGGATAAGCGCTGGAGAGTCGTGGAAATCGTAGAAAAGGCCAAGTAGGCAGGAGGAGAGCTCAAAATGATACAAATGCAGACATATCTAAAGGTAGCTGACAACTCCGGCGCGAAGGTCATTCAGTGCTTCAAGGTGCTTGGTGGGTCTATGAGAAAAACAGCCAACATTGGAGATGTCATCGTCGCTTCTGTCAAGAGCGCTGCCCCTGGCGGTGTCGTCAAGAAGAAGGATGTCGTCAAGGCGGTCATCGTAAGAAGCGTATCGGGCGTCAGAAGGCCAGATGGCTCCTACATCAAGTTTGATGAGAATGCCGCTGTCATTATCGACAACAACAAGCAGCCCAGAGGCACGCGTATTTTCGGGCCAGTTGCCAGAGAGATCAGAGATGAGGGCTACACCAAAATCGCATCTCTTTCTCCCGAAGTGCTGTAAGGAAGGGAGTTAGGATATGGCAAATTTACATGTTAAGAAGGACGACAATGTAGTCGTCATCACTGGAAAAGATAAGGGCAAGAAGGGAAAGGTCATGTCGGCAGATCCCAAGAAGGGCAGAATCGTCGTCTCGGGCGTCAACATGGTCACCCGCCATCAGAAGGCCAGAAGCCAGACGGAGCCGGGCGGCATCCTGCGCAAGGAAGGCAGCATTTCCGCTTCCAATGTCATGCTTTATTGCAGCAAGTGCGATAAGGGCGTGCGCACAGGCGTGAAGGTTCTGGAGAATGGCAACAAAGTCCGCGTTTGCAAAAAGTGCGGCGAAGTACTGGATAAGTGAGCGGGAGGGATAGCAAATGCCTAGATTAAAGGATACTTATAAACAGGAAATCGTTCCTGCCCTCATGCAGAAATTTGGGTATAGCAACATTATGCAGGCCCCAAAGATCGAAAAAGTTGTCATCAACATGGGCATGGGCGATATCAAAGATAACCCCAAGGCGTTGGATTCCGCGCTGGAGGAGCTGACGCTCATTTCCGGTCAGAAGCCGGTTGTAACACTGGCCAAACACTCTGTCGCAAACTTCAAGGTGCGCGCAGGCATGAAGATTGGCGCAAAGGTTACGCTTAGGGGAGATCGCATGTATGAGTTTATGGATAAGCTCATAAGCATCGCGATTCCGCGCATCAGGGATTTCCGCGGCCTTTCGCCCGCGAGCTTCGATGGCAGAGGCAACTATGCCCTTGGCGTGAAGGAGCAGCTGATGTTCCCGGAAATTGAATTCGATAAAGTCGAAAAGGTACGCGGCATGGATATTATCGTCGTTACCACCGCGAAGACGGACGAAGAAGCCCGCGAGCTTTTGACGCTCATGGGAATGCCGTTCAGCAAGTAAGGAGGAGAGGCAAAGTGGCAAAGAAAAGTATGATTGCAAAGCAGCAGAGAGGCTCAAAATTCTCCACCAGGGAATACACCAGATGCCGCATCTGCGGGCGCCCTCACTCTGTTCTAAGAAAATACGGCATCTGCCGTGTGTGCTTTAGAGAGCTTGCTTACAAGGGGCAGATTCCCGGCGTAAAGAAAGCTAGCTGGTAGAAGACTTTAAAAAGGAGGAACAAGCAAATGCCAGTTACGGATCCCGTAGCAGATATGCTCACACGCATTCGCAATGCGCTGGTCGTAAAAAAGGATATCGTTGACATCCCGGCGTCCAAAATGAAGGCTTCTATTGCTAGAATCATGTTGGAGCAGGGCTTTATAAAAGGCTGTGAAACGGTGGAAGAGGGCAAGCAGCCCATGCTGCGCATCAAGCTCAAATATGGCCCGAACGGAGAGAAGGTTATTTCGGGGCTCAAGAGGATCAGCAAGCCCGGCCTTCGCGTCCATGTGCGCAAAGATGAAATTCCCATGGTTCTAAACGGCCTTGGAATTGCCATCATTTCCACAAGCTCCGGCGTCATGACCGATGCAGAGGCGAGAAAGAATTCAGTAGGCGGCGAGGTTTTGGCGTACATTTGGTAGGCCGCTGTAAATTAAAAAAGAGAGGTACGAAAAGGATATGTCAAGAATAGGCAAACTTCCTGTCGAGCTACCTGCAGGCGTTACCGCTTCCCTGGAGGCGGGCAATGTGCTTAAGGTGAAAGGACCGAAGGGTGAGCTGTCCCAGGCGTTCAGTGGCGACATGGAAATTAAGGTCGAAGGCAATGTTATCACAGTGTCTCGTCCCTCGGATGATAAACAGCATCGCGCGCTGCATGGCCTTACAAGGGCGCTCATCGCCAACATGGTCAAAGGCGTAAATGAAGAATATTCCAAGGAGCTGGAAATTGTAGGCGTGGGTTACCGCGCACAGCTTTCTGGAACAAAACTCGTGTTGAGCGTTGGCTTTACGCACAATGTCGAGATTGAGGCAAAACCGGGTATCCGCTTTGAAGTTCCCCAGCAGACGAGCATCATCGTGCGGGGCGTGGATAAGCAGCAGGTTGGCCAGGTTGCGGCAAACATCCGCCAGGTGAAACCGCCGGAACCCTATAAGGGCAAGGGCATCCGCTATAAGGATGAACATGTGCGCCGCAAAGAAGGCAAGACAGGTATGTAAGGGGGAGGCTGCTAGAGTATTATGATTAACAAACAAAATAAAAACATGGTACGCAAGGGCCGTCACCAGCGCATCCGCAATAAAATAAGCGGCACCGCTGCCCGCCCCAGAATGTGCGTATATAGAAGCCTGAATCACATTTATGTGCAGCTGATCGACGATGTTGCCGGCAATACGCTGGTGGCAGCGTCCACGCTGGATAAAGATCTTGCAGGCACAATTGCCCAGATGACGAAAAAAGAAGCCTCCAAAGCAGTCGGCGAGAAGGCCGCAAAGTTGGCTTTGCAGAAGGGCATTTCAGAGGTTGTCTTTGACCGTGGCGGCTATCTGTACACGGGCAGAGTCGCGGAAGTGGCAGAGGGCGCACGCGCTGCCGGATTGAAGTTATAAGGAGGGCAATGAGTTGCAACGCATAGATGCCAGTACACTGGATTTACAGGAAAGGCTTGTTGCCGTTAACCGTGTCGCAAAGACTGTCAAAGGCGGCAGAAATATGCGCTTCAGCGCGCTGGTTGTCGTAGGGGATGGCAATGGCCATGTAGGCTGCGGCCAGGGAAAGGCTGCCGAAATTCCCGAGGCAATCCGCAAGGCGGTTGAGCAGGCAAAGCGCCATTTGGTGCGCGTCTCTATGGACGGCACGACGATTCCCCACGAAGCCATCGGCAAGTTTGGCAGAGGCCATGTAGTGCTGATGCCGGCTGCAAAAGGCATAGGCGTTCTGGCCGGCGGCCCGGCCCGTGCGGTGATGGAGCTTGCGGGAATCAAGGATATCAAGACAAAATCTTACGGCTCCAACAACGCGATCAACTGCGTCAAGGCGACGATTGCCGGCCTCTCTCAGATGAGAACGGCAGAGGAAGTCGCAAAGCTGCGCGGGATCAGCGTCGAGCAGCTGAGATAGGAGGGCAATAGCATGCAGTTAAAAGTAAAGCTCGTAAAGAGCACCATCGGTTGCCCAAAAGATCAGAGAGATACTGTCCGGGCGCTGGGTTTGCGCAAGCTTGGCCAGGAAGTGATCAAGGAAGATAACGCTCCCATCAGAGGCCAGATTTTCAAAGTCAAGCATCTGGTCAGCGTCGAAGAAGTTTAGGAGGGCAGAAGCGATGAAATTACATGAATTAGCGCCTGCCAAAGGCTCGAAGAAGGCGGCAGTCCGCGTAGGCCGCGGAAACGGTTCCGGCTGCGGCAAAACTTCCGGCCGGGGCCAGAAGGGCCAGTGGGCAAGAAGCGGCGGCGGCGTTCGCCCCGGCTTTGAGGGCGGCCAGATGCCCATCACAAGAAGAATCCCAAAAAGAGGATTCAAGAATATCTTTGCAAAAGTGTATACCACAATCAATGTGGGAGATCTGAGCGCTTTTGATGAAGGCACTGTGATTACGGCGGAGCTGCTCAAGGATACTGGCTTTATCAGCAAGGTGAATGATGGCATCAAGATTCTTGGCCAGGGAGAACTCAATAAGAAGCTGACGGTTAAAGCTGTGAAATTCACGGCTTCCGCGAAGGAGAAGATCGAGGCTGCTGGCGGCACTGCAGAGGAGATATACTAATGTTTAGAACCTTGGGAAATGCCTGGAAGGTTGCAGATATCAGGAAAAAAATCCTTTATACTTTGCTCATGCTTCTCATCTACCGGGTTGGCATTGTCATTCCGGCACCGGGCGTGAATGTAGCGTATATTGCGGAACAGGTCAATAACTTTACGGCCCTCGGCTTTCTCAATATGCTTTCTGGCGGTGGCCTTGAAAGTATGTCTATCTTTGCGCTTGGCATTTCTCCCTATCTGAACGCCTCTATCATCATGAACCTGCTCACAGTGGCAATTCCTGCCCTGGAGCGCATGGCCAAAGAAGAAGAGAACGGGCGCAAGAAAATTTCCATCATTACAAGGTTTGTCTCCATCGGTCTGGCCATTATTCAGGCTGTGGGCATCCTTCTTGGCATGGGCGCCAATGCGGTGCAGTCCACAGATGCATTTAACTATATCACCATCGTGCTCTGCCTGACGGCAGGTACAGCCTTTATCATGTGGCTTGGAGAATGCATCAATAAAAATGGAATTGGAAACGGCATTTCGCTCATCATCTTTGTGGGCATTGTGGCAGATTTGCCAAGCCAGGTCATCGGTCTGTTCTCCAATGTCTTCTCTGGGGCGACAAGCGTGTGGGTGCTGGTTGGATATGTTCTGTTTGCGGCCATCACCATCACGGCTATCACCTTTGTGGATATGGGCGAGCGCAGAATTTCTGTCCAGTATGCAAAGCGCGTGGTGGGAAGAAAGATGTATGGCGGCCAGTCCACCTTTATTCCGATGAAGGTCAACCAGTCTGGCGTTATGCCGCTGATCTTCGCAATGACATTTGTTCAGTTCCCGGGCATGATCGCCCAGTTCTGGCCGAATAGCGGCTTCTATCAGTGGTATACGGAATTTTTGGGAACGGGCAGCTGGCTTTATGCCATTATCTACGCCCTGCTCATCATGTTCTTTACATACTTCTATTCCCAGATTGCGTTTAACCCCGTGGATGTTTCCAAGAATATGCAGCAATACGGCGGCTTTATCCCGGGCATTCGCCCTGGAAAGCCCACTTCGGATTATCTTGCCAGCATTCTTTCCCGGCTGACGCTGTTTGGCGCGGTGTTCCTTGCGCTTGTGGCCGCTGTGCCCACGCTGTTCAGCACGATGCTCGGCTCCACCTCTGTCTTCGGTGCGACAAGCCTGCTCATCATGGTAAGCGTGGCACTGGAAACAGCTAAAACACTGGAGGCGCAGATGATGATGCGCCATTATAAGGGCTTCTTGAAATAGGGAAGGAGCGGAAAATGAATGTCATTTTGCTTGGCCCTCCCGGAGCCGGAAAAGGCACGGTAGCAGCCAGAATTAAAGAAGATTTCGGGTTTTTGCACCTCTCTACCGGGGATATGCTGCGCGCGGAGATGAAGAGCGGAACAGAGCTCGGCAATATGGCCAAAAGCTATATCGACCAGGGCAAGCTTGTGCCTGATGATGTCATTATCGGCATGGTGAAAAATCGCCTGGAAAGCGCGCAGGGAGGCATCCTGTTTGATGGATTCCCGCGCACAGTGCAGCAGGCTCAGGCGCTTTCGGAAATCGCAAAGATAGATGCCGTCATTAACCTGGATACGACGGTGGATGTCGTCGTGGGGCGCATCTGCTCCCGCAGACTGTGCAGGGATTGCGGAGCAGTGTATAGCACAGCCTGGTATGACGGCGACACCTGCGAAAAGTGTGGCGGCCCCCTCTATATCCGGGACGACGATACCGAAGAGACGGTTGTCAAGCGCTTCTCTGTTTATCAGGAGCAGACGGCTCCGCTTGTGGAGCACTATGAGAACAAAGGCTGCCTGTATACCATCGATGCAAATGGCACGCCGAATGAAGTGGCAGATAAAATCCGCAAAACGCTGGAAGGGCTTCTGGCATGATCATCCTAAAATCCGCAAAGGAAATTGAAAAGATGCGGCAGGCGGGCAGAGTTGCTGCCCAGGCGATGGAAAAAGTGCTTGCGGCAGTTCGCCCGGGGATCACCACAGGCGAGCTGGACCGCATTGCCTTTGATTACATTATAGGGGCGGGAGCGACGCCATCCTTTAAAGGATATGGCGGCTTTCCCGGCTCTATCTGTGCATCTGTAAACGAGCAGGTGGTGCATGGCATCCCCGGTCATAGGCGGCTAAGGGAAGGGGATATTATAAGCATCGACCTTGGCGCATGCCTTCACGGCTTCCATTCGGATATGGCAAGGACAGTGGGCGTGGGGGAAATCGCGCCGGAAGTGCAGCGGCTGATCGATGTCACAAAAGAGAGCTTTTATCGCGGCATTGCCCAGGCAATTGCCGGCAATCGAATTTACCACATCAGCAAGGCCATAGAGGATTACGCTTTGGAAAACGGTGTTGGTGTCGTAAAAGAGCTGATTGGGCATGGCGTTGGGCAAAACCTGCACGAAGCGCCGGATGTTCCCAACTTTGTCGGCCGGTTTAAGGGCCCGGTGCTGCGCGCCGGAATGACGATTGCGGTAGAACCCATGCTGAATATGGGCACAGCGGAAGTTTTTGAGGCGGACGATGGCTGGACGGTCAGCACGGTGGATGGAAAGCCTTCTGCTCACTATGAAAACACCATTGCCATTCTGCCCGAGGGTCCATGCGAAATCCTCACGGCGGCTGAGTGAGGGAAGGCATGAAGGAAATTGAAGTAGGAAGCATTTGTCTCGCTCGCGCCGGGCGGGACAAGGGCAAGTATTTTATAGTATCGGAGGTTTTGGAGGGCGGATATGTCTACATCGTAGATGGGAAAACCCGCAAGCTTTCCAAACCCAAGCGGAAAAAGAGAATGCACTTGCGCCCTGCCGGAGCGGCGCCCGGGGAACTTGTCCAGGCGCTGAAAGCGGGCATTGCCCAGGACGCCCGGGTGCGGGAGGCTTTGGCAACAGTAAAGGAGAGTTGAGCTTGTCAAAAGTTGATGTGATTGAAGTACAGGGCATCGTGAGGGAGACATACCCCAATGCGTCGTTTGAAGTGGAGCTGGATAACGGCCATAAAGTGCTGGCCCATATCTCTGGAAAACTGCGCATGAACTATATTCGCATCCTTCCGGGAGATAGAGTCACAGTGGAGCTTTCCCCTTACGACCTTTCCAGAGGAAGAATCACCTGGAGAGGAAAAAACTAGCTGTTTTTTAGCTCCAAGCTTGTAAAAGGGCGAAAAAAGGCATCTTTTTTGCGATAAACAGGGGAAAAAGCATTGCAATTTCCCAAAATAACAGATAAAATATAAGGTGCGCCTATGCCAAAAAAATGGCGCATTAGAGAAAGCGGGATGCCCTAAGAGTTCTCTTAGGATAAGCACCCTCTTGTCATCTCTAAAAAAGAGGAGGTAGAAACATGAAAGTCAGGCCGTCTGTGAAGCCGATGTGCGAAAAGTGCAGGGTCATTAAGCGCCACGGAAAGGTTATGGTTATCTGCTCGAATGCGAAGCATAAGCAGAGACAGGGCTAATTATTATTTTTGATAAGAAGTGCTGCAATGTTAACGCAGCGGCTGTACAGGCCTTACCCGCCTGTATTGCGTATACATGCTCACCTTATTATAAATATTATCTTAACGATGAACCGGAGGTAAAAGGTTAAATGGCACGTGTTGCTGGAGTAGACTTACCCAGAGATAAGCGCATTGAAATCGGCCTTACATATGTCTATGGTATTGGGCTGAAAACCTCGCAGAAAATCCTCGCCGCCACCGGGGTTGATCCGGATATTCGGGTGAGAGATCTTTCCGAGGATGATGCTGCAAAAATTAGGGAATATGTCGATAAGAACTGCCATGTAGAGGGCGATCTCAAAAGAGAAGTCAGCCTGAATATTAAGCGGCTTATGGAAATTGGGTGCTACCGTGGTGTCCGCCACAGAAGAGGTCTTCCCGTGCGCGGGCAGAGGACGAAAACCAACGCTCGCACAAGAAAAGGCCCCAAGAAGACAGTAGCGGGCAAGAAGAAGTAAGGGGGAGAATGCAATGGCAAAAGCAGTTACAGGCAGAAGGCGCAGAGAAAAGAAAAATATTGAGCGCGGCCAGGCACATATCCGCTCTTCCTTTAACAATACGATTGTGACGATGTCGGATATGCAGGGAAATGCGCTTTCCCAATCCAGCTCGGGAGCTCTTGGCTTCCGTGGTTCCAGAAAGTCCACGCCCTTTGCGGCGCAGATGGCTGCTGAAACGGCGGCCCGGGCTGCCATGGAGCATGGCCTTAAAACAGTAGAAGTATATGTGCGTGGCCCTGGTTCGGGCAGAGAAGCGGCAATCCGCGCGCTTCAGACGGCCGGCCTCGAAGTTACGCTGATCAAGGATGTCACGCCCATTCCGCATAACGGCTGCCGTCCGCCCAAGCGCAGAAGGGTTTAAAGGAGGTATATTATTATGGCAAGATACACAGGTCCGGTATGCCGCCTTTGCCGCAGGGAAGGCAGCAAACTGTTCCTTAAAGGGGATAGATGCTTCTCTGAGAAGTGTGCGTTTACAAAGCGCCCGGTTGCTCCGGGACAGCATGGCCCGAGCAGAAAGAAAGCTTCTGAATATGGCGTGCAGTTAAGAGAGAAGCAGAAGGTAAAAAGAGCTTATGGCATGAGTGAAAAGCAGTTCCGCAGCTACTTTGAGCTGGCTGCAAAGCAGAGAGGCGTCACAGGCGCATATATGCTCATGCTGCTGGAGCTCCGCCTGGATAATGTGGTTTACCGCATGGGCGTAGGCGATTCCCGTGCGCAGGCTCGTCAGTTTGTCATGCATGGCCATATCACGGTCAATGGCAAGAAGGTGGATATCCCTTCCTATCGAGTGAGCGTGGGCGATGTTGTCGCCGTCAAGGCAAAGAGCGCCGGAACAGAGCGCTTTAAGCAGATTTCGGAACAGGCTTCCCGGCCGGTTCCAAAGTGGCTCTCTGTTGCAGAGGGCGGCCTTTCTGCAAGCGTTGTGGCGCTGCCCGAGAGAGAGGATATGGACTTAACTATTGAGGAGCACTTGATCGTCGAGCTGTATTCTAGATAACATTGGTCCGAACCGCAATAACTTGAAGGAGGGTTTTCGTACATGTTGGAAATTGAAAAGCCGAAGATCGAATGCACTGAGCACAACGCTGACAGAAGCTATGCGAGATTCGTGATGGAGCCCCTTGAGCGGGGGTTCGGAACAACACTTGGCAACTCTCTTAGAAGAGTTCTGCTCTCTTGCCTTCCTGGCGTAGCGGTGACAAAAATCAAGATCGATGGAGTATTGCACGAATTCTCCACAATTCCCGGCGTACGGGAGGATGTGACGAGCATCGTGCTGAACCTGAAGGGACTACGCGCAAAGCTATATTCCGATGAGCCCAAGACGCTGACGCTGGATGTCACAGGGCCGAAGGAAGTGACGGCTGCGGATATTTCTCCGGATTCGGATGTGGAAATTGTAAACCCAAGGCTGCATATCGCAACGCTGGATGACAATGCCACGCTCACCATGGAGATCACGCTTTCCCATGGCAGGGGCTATGTCCTTGCGGATAAGAATAAAGAGCCGGATATGCCTATCGGTGTTATCCCGATGGATTCTCTCTATACCCCTGTGACGAAGGCAAACTTCACGGTAGAAAATACCCGTGTCGGCCAGATAACGGATTTTGATAAGCTGACGCTGGATGTCTGGACGGATGGCTCTATCCCGGCAGATGAAGCAGTTTCCTTCGCCGCAAAGATTTTGACAGAGTACCTGGGCCAGTTTGTTGGGCTGGCGGATAATGTGGGCAATGTTGAGATCATGGTGGCAAAAGAGGATGCGAAGAAAGAGAAGATTCTGGAAATCACCATCGAGGAGTTGGATTTGTCCGTGCGCTCATATAACTGCCTAAAGCGCGCAGGCATCAATACGATAGAAGAGCTCATCAAGAAGAACGAAGAAGAAATGATGAAGGTGCGAAACCTGGGCCGGAAATCGCTGGAAGAAGTACAGCAGAAGCTGGCGGCATTGGGGCTCAGCCTTCGTCAGGATGATTAATCTGTAGCTAGGAGGCACACGAAGGTGGCAAATTATACCAAGTTAAACATGGCCTCGGGCCCAAGAAAGGCTGTTCTCCGCAATCAAGTGACTGCCCTTCTTTGGAATGGCAGAATCGAAACGACAAAGGCCAAAGCCAAGGAAGTCCAGAAGATCGCTGAGCGGATGATCACAAAGGCCATGAAGCAGTATAAAAATACGGTAACTGTCACAAAGTCTGTCAAGGACGACAAGGGCAATGTGATAGAAAAGGAGTTTATCAACGACGCTCCTGAAAAACTGGCAGTAAGGCGCCAGATGATGGCTTATCTTTATAATGTGAAGCCGGAAAAGCTGGAAAAAGAGAGCAAATATAAATACAACCAGCGCACAGGTGATGTGCATTATCCCGTTGTAGAAAAAGTATTTCGGGAGATTGCTCCCAAATATGCGGCCAGGGCGGAATCCCTGGGCCAGGGCGGCGGCTATACCCGCATTGTAAAAATGGGGCCAAGGCGCGGCGATGCAGCGGAAATGGTAATTCTTGAGCTGGTCTAATTGCCAGAAAAGGGCTTTGGGGGCGGAGGCACTCAAAGCCCCTTTTTTCTATATTGGCAAAAAGGAAAGGCCGGGCTGGAAAGGCGGGAATAGAATGGAAAATATTTTAGAGGCAGAAGCGCTGAAATTTGCCTATATCTCTGAAGATGAGACATACCATTTTGCCCTCAATGGGATAGATCTGGAAATCAAAGAGGGGGAGTTTGTCGTCATTCTTGGGCACAACGGCAGCGGGAAATCCACCTTCCTCAAGACCATTTACCGCGCGCTGAAGCCCTCGGGCGGCAGCGTGTGGCTGGACGGCAGGCCCATGGATCAGGTCTCCCTGCGGGAATCGGCCAGGATGCTGGGCGTCATGACCCAGATGAGCACACTCAACTTTGACTTCCGCGTGGAGGAGGTCGTACTGATGGGGCGCACGCCCCATAAAAAACTCATGGAACAGGACGGAGCCGAGGATTACCGCCTGGCCCACGAAGCCCTGGAGAAAACCGGCATGGCAGAGTATGCCGACCGGAAATTCAACACGCTCTCCGGAGGTGAGCGCCAGCGGGTGCTGATGGCCCGCGCGCTCACCCAGCAGCCCAGGGCCATGATCCTGGATGAGCCCACCAACCACTTGGATATCCAGTACCAGCTCCAGCTTCTGCAGACCGTGCGCGCCCTGGACATCGAGATCTTCGCCGCCATGCACGATCTGAACCTGGCCCTCGCGTACTGCGACAAGATCTATGTCATGAGCCAGGGCCACATCG
>OJPS01001542.1_pt1 | contig 15019 bp, 13 predicted proteins | sample 1598551 | NCBI WGS metagenome assembly OJPS01 (sample SAMN03922488, study PRJEB24848) | human gut metagenome | isolation source: stool sample | host: Homo sapiens | place: Germany | collected 2011-05 | reverse complement strand
ATCTGCCGAAAAATCTGACTACGCATCTTACGCACAAGCTTTATTCAGTGTTTCCTAAAGAAAACAAGAAATGCAGAGAAGAGGAGGAGTATCCCGCCGCTGGTTCTGACAGAGAGAAAACGGTCGGTGTAAGTTTTCGGACAGTGTGGGAGAAGGTAGCCTCGGAGCAGCACAGGGGAAGTTTCCGTGAGGACGGAAATGGGTAGTCTGTGCCGGTTCGCACCCGTAACCGTGCAGGATGAGTGCGGCAAGATCGTTGCCGAATTCAGGTGGTAACACGGACAGCAGACGGAAAATTTCCCGGCTGATTCGCCCTGAGCAATTCTGAGGATTGCCGGGGCTTTTTTTATCGGTGATCGAAATGGAAAGGAACGAACTTTATGAAACAGGAACTGGCGAAATCTTACCAGCCGAAAGACTTTGAAGACCGCATCTATAAAATGTGGAACGACAGCGGCAGCTTCACGCCCCATGTGGACTCTGAGAAGCAGTCCTATACCATCGTGATCCCGCCGCCGAACATCACCGGACAGCTGCACATGGGTCATGCACTGGACGAAACTTTGCAGGATATTCTGATTCGCTGGAAGCGGATGTCCGGCTACAGCACCCTGTGGCTGCCGGGTACCGACCACGCTTCCATTGCGACCGAAGCCAAGATCGTGGAAGCCATGCGGAAAGAGGGCATCAAAAAAGAGGACATCGGCAGAGAAGCTTTTCTGGAACGTGCATGGGCATGGAAGAAGCAGTATGGCGGCAGGATCGTGGAACAGCTGAAAAAGCTGGGCTCCTCCTGCGACTGGACAAGAGAACGCTTTACCATGGACGAGGGCTGCAGCAAGGCAGTCAAGGAAGTGTTTATCAAGTACTACGAGGAAGGTCTGATCTACCGCGGCAAACGTATCATCAACTGGTGCCCGAAGTGTCTGACTTCCATTTCCGATGCAGAAGTAGAATATGAAGTGCAGGCAGGGCATTTCTGGCATCTGCGGTATCCGCTGAAGGACGGCAGCGGCTATCTGGAACTGGCGACCACCCGTCCGGAAACCCTGCTGGGCGATACTGCCGTAGCAGTCAACCCCAACGATGAACGCTACAAAGATCTGGTGGGAAAGACACTGATCCTGCCGCTGGTACACCGTGAGATCCCTATTGTGGCAGACGATTATGTGGAAATGGACTTCGGAACCGGCGTGGTAAAGATCACACCGGCACACGACCCGAACGACTTTGAAGTGGGTCTGCGGCACAATCTGGAAGTCATCAACGTGATGACCGATGATGCAAAGATCGTGGACGCATATCCGAAGTATGCCGGCATGGATCGTTATGAGGCAAGAAAGGCAATTGTTGAAGATCTGAAAGCAGAGGGTGCACTGGTAGAGATCGAGGACTACAGCCACAATGTAGGTACCTGCTATCGCTGCGGCACCACGGTAGAACCGCGGGTTTCCAAGCAGTGGTTTGTCAAGATGAAGCCACTGGCACAGCCGGCGATCGACGCTGTCAAGAACGGCAAGACCAAGTTCGTTCCGGAACGGTTCAACAAGATCTATTTCCACTGGCTGGAAAATATCAAGGACTGGTGTATTTCCCGTCAGCTGTGGTGGGGACACCAGATTCCGGCGTTCTACTGTGACGACTGCGGCGAAATGGTTGTTACCAAGGAAAACAGTGCAGTCTGCCCGAAGTGCGGCAAGCCCATGCGGCAGGATCCGGATACACTGGACACCTGGTTCAGTTCCGCACTGTGGCCGTTCTCCACACTGGGCTGGCCGGACAACACCGAGGAACTGAAATACTTCTATCCCACCAATACACTGGTCACCGGTTATGACATCATCTTCTTCTGGGTAGTCCGCATGATGTTCTCTGGTCTGAAGAACATGGGCGAAGTGCCTTTCGATACTGTTCTGATCCACGGTCTGGTTCGCGACGAGCAGGGCAGAAAGATGTCCAAGTCGCTGGGCAACGGTATCGACCCTCTGAAGGTCATTGACGAATTCGGTGCCGATGCTCTGCGGTTTATGCTGGCGACCGGTAATGCTCCCGGAAACGATATGCGTTACAGTGATGATAAGGTCAAGGCTGCCCGCAATTTTGCCAACAAGCTGTGGAATGCTTCCCGTTTTATCATGATGAATCTGCCGGAGGATTTCCAGTACCACGGACTGCCGGAAGATCTGGAGCTGGAAGACCGCTGGATCGTGTCCAAGTTCAACGCCGTTGCCAAGGAAGTGGGCGAGAATCTGGATAAGTTTGAGATCGGCGTGGCAAGTGCCAAGATCTACGACTTTATCTGGGACGTTTACTGCGACTGGTACATCGAACTGACCAAGCCGCGGATTCAGGCTGGCGGTGCTGCCATGGAAAAGGCACAGGCTGTTCTGGTATGGGTAATGCGTGGCATGCTGAAGCTGCTGCACCCGTTCATGCCGTATATCACCGAGGAGATCTGGCAGGTGCTGACTGACGGCGAATCCATGATTATTGTGGAATCCTATCCGGTCTACGATGCCAAGTATGACTTTGCCGATGCAGTACAGTTCGAAAAGGTCATCGATGCCATTCGTGCGATCCGGAACCGCCGTACCGAAATGCAGGTGCCGCCGTCCAAGAAAGCACGTGTCTGCATCGAAACGACCGAGCCGGAACTGTACCGGAGTACCGCGGTATTCTTCGAGAAGCTGGCTTCTGCCTCCGCTGTGGAAGTGGGCGAAAAGTTCGACATGCCGGACGCTGCCACAGCAGTCACGGACAGTGTCCGCATCTTTATCCCCATGGACGAACTCATTGACAAGGACAAGGAACTGGCACGGCTGAAAAAGGAGCAGGAAAAGGTACAGAAGGATCTGGACTTCCTGAGCAAGAAGCTGTCCAATCAGGGCTTCCTGGCAAAGGCTCCGGAAAAGCTGGTGGAAGCAGAAAAGGCAAAGCTGGCAAAGGCACAGGAGAAAATGGACAAGATCGTGCAATCTATGGCAGCGTTGCAGTAATGATTGCAGGTATGTGAACGTATGAGGGAGTGAGTGCAATGACGTTTTCCGAAGCAATGACCTATATTCAGGGGTATCAGAAAAGCGGCAAGCCAGTGCATGACTTGTCCCGCATTCAGGCTCTGCTGGAAGCCCTCGGCAATCCGCAGGAGCAGTTGCAGGTGGTGCATATTGCCGGAACCAACGGAAAGGGTTCTGTGACGGCATTTTGTGCGGGGGCGGCAACGGCTGCCGGTTTTCGTACAGGCACACTGACCTCTCCCTTTATCCGGCACTATACCGACCGCATTCAGATCGACGGCAGGGATATTCCGCCGGAGGCACTGTGCCGCTTCTGTGAACAGGTGCAGGCGTGTCCGGTATCGCAGGACTGCTCGCAGTTCGAGATCACGTTTGCCATTGCTCTGCTCTGGTTCGTGGAACAGAAGTGCGACCTTGTGGTGCTGGAAACCGGCATCGGCGGTCTGCTGGATGCTACCAATGTGATAAAGAAGCCGCTGGTTTGTGCGATCACTTCAGTTTCCTTTGACCATATGGCACTGCTGGGGAACACCCTGACGGAAATTGCCGCCCAGAAAGCCGGTATCATTAAGCAGGGCTGCCCTGTGGTGCTCTCCACGGACAATCCCATGGACGTGGTGTGTCTGGTACAGGACACTGCCAAGCGGAAAAATGCCCAGCTGGTGATCCCCAACATGCAGGACTGCCGCATTGTGTCGGAAACGCTGGAGGAAATTGTGTTCCAGTATCACAGCTTCACCTATACGCTGCACATGTCCGGACGACATCAGGTGTATAACGCCATGACTGCCATTGAAGTGATTCGGTTTCTGGGCATGCACGGTTATCTGATTACGGCGGCAACGGCAAACGAGGCGTTTTCCAAGGTGCGTGTCCCCGCGAGAACGGAAGTGCTTCGGAAAAATCCCACAGTACTGCTGGACGGCGGGCACAATCAGGCAGGTGTCATGGCACTGGCGGAATTGCTGAAACACGCAGGCACCAAACCGATACACGGCATCTGCGGCATGATCTCCACCAAGGACTATGTCACTGCCTGCCGGATACTGGGTGATGTGCTGGATACAGTCACATGTGTGGACGATTTTGTACATCATGCCGTCCCGCGGGAAACACTGGCGGCATGCTTCGAAAACCACGCGGAAGTGCACACTGCTCCGTCATTGCAGCAGGCATATGAAACGGCACTGGCACAGGCAAAGGCAGACGGCGGCATGGTCGTCATCTGCGGCTCTCTGTATCTGGCAAGCGAGGTATTGCAGCAAAGTGATACGGCGGAAGATCATACGATGCTTTGATATAAGGCAGGCTTTGTGCGGTGTTGCCTAAACTTTTAGCATGATAAAACCGGTACGGGAAAATATTCCTGTACCGGTTTCTTTGTTTTATTGATTCAGTGTGAAAATCACGCGTCCACGACTTCGTCCAGCGTGGGCTGTCCCAGTTCCAGATAGTAGTGGTTCAGGTACTGGTGGTAGGATTCCTGAAAGGTTTCATCGTTTTCTTTCAGCTTGAACAGATACTTGTGGATATTCTGCTGTTCGTCGATTTCGATCAGCACGCCGGCAATGTTGGAACAATGGTCGGAAATGCGTTCGATATTGGTGAGCAGATCCTGATAGATGTAGCCCAGTTCCACGGTGCATTCTTCGTTTTGCAGCCGCTTGATGTGGCGGTTTTTCAGTTCCAGATTCAGGGTGTCGATAACTTCTTCCAGCGGCTCTACCTGGTGTGCAATGGCGAGGTCGTCCTTTTCGAACGCCTGATATGCCATGTTCAGTGTTTCCAGCAGAGCATCACACAGGGTACGCAGTTCCTTTGCGGCATCGCCGGAGAAGTGCAGCCCCTTTTCGTGGAGTTCGTGTGCCGATTCCATGATATTCACCGCATGGTCACCAATTCGCTCGAAATTGCCGATGCAGTGCAGCATTTTCGAAACTGTCCGGCTGTCCTTGGAGGAAAGGCTGTGCTTGCTGATGCGTACCAGATAGGCGTTCAGCTTATCCTCGTATTTGTCGATGCGGTTTTCGTTTTCCTCAATTTGTTCTTCGGTGGCTTTGTCATACTGGAACAGCATGTTGATCGCCAGTTCCATTGTGGTCTTGGACAACTCTGCCATTTCCATGGTCACACCGTGACAGACTTCAATGGCAACTGCTGGTGTTGCCAGCAGGCGTTCGTCCAGCATAGCATGCTTTTCCTTGGCTTCCTTTTCCTTTTTGCTGTCCCGTACCAGCGTATACGCCAGCTTTTCCAGCAGCTTGGTGAACGGCAGCAGCATTGCTGTAGTGACAATGTTGAAGATCGTGTGTACCAGAGCCACGCCAGCCGGATCAATTGCAGAGCCGACAAAGGCGAAGTCCAGCAGCCAGTACAGTCCGTAGAATATCGGCAGAATCACCAGTGTGCCGATGCAGTTAAAGCAGATGTGCACACATGCCACCCGCTTGGCACTGCGGTTTACGCCGATGCTGGAGAGCAGGGCGGTGACACAGGTACCGATGTTCTGTCCCATGATGATCGGGATCGCCATGCCGTAGGTGACCTGTCCGGTGAGGGAGAGTGCCTGTAGGATTCCCACAGAAGCGGCGGAACTCTGGATCACGCCGGTGAAAACGGCTCCTACCAGAACGCCCATGATCGGGTTCCGGAACGCGGTGAGAATGTGGGAGAACTGCGGGGAATCTGCCAGCGGGCTGACGGCTCCGCTCATCAGGGTCATGCCCGTCATCAGCACGGAGAATCCCACCATGATCTTGCCGATGTCCTTGGTGCGGTTATGCTTGGCAGTCATGATCATAATGACACCGATCAGAGCAATGATCGGGGAGAACGATTCCGGCTTCAGCATTTTCAGGAAGGGATTGTCCCCCTCGATGCCGGAAAGGCTCAGGATCCATGCAGTCAGCGTGGTGCCCACATTGGAGCCCATGAGTACGCCGATCGTCTGGCTCAGTTCCATGATGCCGGAGTTGACGAGCCCGACCAGCATGACGGTCAGGGCGGAGGAGGACTGAATGGCAATGGTGATGCCCATGCCCAGCAGCAGGCTCTTGAACTTGTTGGAAGTCATCTTTTTCAGAACGATTTCCAGCTTGCCGCCGGCGAGTTTCTCCAGACCGGAGGACATGACGTTCATGCCGTACAGGAAGAACGCCAGACCGCCCAGCAGGGTAATGACGGAAAAAATATCCATAGGTTTCGACTCCTTATTGCTGCCCCGTGAAAACAGGGGCATTTTTCTGGGATAACACCGCAAAGTGCTTGCGTTGTACTGCCATTATTATACCGGTTCTCTGTAAAGTCCGCACGGTGGCTATGTAAAATCTGCGTAAAAAATAAGTTGCATTTTGTCGAAGCTGGAGAGGGCAGTCTGACGAGTTGAAAAATGTTTTGAAAAAATGTTGATTTTGGAGTGAGAATGTGATATAATCCAATTATGAAATGTGATAGAGTTTTTTGCGTAAGGAAGAAAATGATGTTTTCACATTTCTGTTTATAGCAGGAAAATCTTTGCGGAGGTTTATGCAGATGTTGAAATTCAGCCATTCTGAAACACAGAATTCAGAATCGGATACGAACCAAATGAAAGAACGAATCAACATGCAAAGACAAGAACTATTTATGGTGCAGGACGACACTGTGGAACATTATGCAAAAGAACACCCTGAAAAGCTGAAAGAAGCAGAAGAAAAGTACGGAGAACTGCCGGATTCTATCATACAAGGGATAAAGCGGGAGTTTGGTATTTCATAAATGGGAGATAAAATATGAATGATATTGATAAAGAAAAAAGATGTTGATATGGAAGAAGTTAAACGAATTTGTTTTGGAAAGACCGTGGAGGAATTAGACGCAGAATTTGAGGCGTTTAAAAAAGAATTTGCAGAAAAGCATAAACAAGAAGAAATCTAAGGCAATACCGTGCAAAGTCGCCAGACGCTCTTTGTGCGGTATTGCCCTAAGGAAACACTGAATTTCACAACACCGCACATGAAAAAAAGCATCTCAACGAGATGCTTTTTTGTATTCTAATGCTGTTTTCTCCGGAAAAGTCTTCTGTTACAGTGGATTCGCCGGAGAATGCTCCAGCCGGACGATTGCCTTTTCCACACAGTGCTGCCGGACGTTGAGAATGCGGATCAGGTATCCCTCGATCTCCAGCTTCAGGCGGCTGCCGTCCTTTGGAATCTCGCCCAGCTTGCCGATGAGAAAGCCGCTGAAGGTTTCGTATTCCTCCGCATCGGAAAATTCGTGATCCAGAGCCTTTGCCACATCGTGGAGGGAACAGGTGCCGCGGATCTTCCACGTTTTCGAATCCAGACGTTCCAGTTCCGGTTCCTGCCGTTCGGTTTCGTCATCGTCGAAATCTCCGACCAGCTGTTCCACCAGATCGGTCACAGTAATGATACCGCACATACCGCCGTATTCGTCCACAACGACTGCAAAATGGTCTGCGTGCCGTTTCATCTTGCTGAACAACTCGTCAGCTTTCATGGTTTCGTGAATGAAATAGGGCGTGTGTACAGCGTGTTCCATGACGAATTCCTTGGTGCGGTTTTGCAGCCGGAAAAAGTCCTTGGCGTTGAGCACGCCTACGATCTGGTCTACGCTGTCCCCGCAGACCGGATAGACCGAGTGGCGGGATTCATGAATAGTCTGTTCCCACTGGGCAATGGTTTCGTCCAGCCAGAGCACCGCCACTTCCTTGCGGTGAGTGCAGATCTCGCCGACAGTCAGGTCGTCAAATGCAAATACATTTTTAATGAGGTTGTTTTCTTCGGTGTCGATCGTTCCTTTTTTGTGTCCTGCATCTGCCATGAGCAGCAGGTCTTCTTCCGTGACGATCTCGTCCTCACTGTTGGGGTCAATGCCGCAGAGCCGCAGGATTCCGTTGGTGGACTTGGTCAGCAGCCACACCAGCGGGGCGAACAGCTTGGAAATTATCGTGATCGGTCCGGACATTGTCAGCGAAAATTTTTCGGCATTCTTCATGGCAATGCGTTTCGGCACCATTTCGCCAAAGACAATGGAAAAATAGGAAATGACCAGTGTTACCAGAATGACGGAAATCGTGTTCAGCACAGAGGTACTCAACCCGATGCCGGTCTTTTGAAGCAGCCCCGTCAGCTTTTCCGCGAAGCTGTCGGAGGCAAATGCCGCACCCAGAAAGCCGGACAGGGTGATCGCCACCTGAATCGTTGCCAGAAATCCGGAGGAGTTCCGCACCATTTTCAACAGCCAGCGGGCACGCTTGTTGCCGTTTTCCACTTCTTTTTCCAGTTTTGCCTCGTTGACGGAGATCACCGCGATCTCTGTGCCGGCGAATACGGCGTTCAGGGCGATCAGGGCGATCTGCAATAAAATTAAACCTACCATTTGAGAAAAAATTCCAACCTTTCTTACTACAATATTATATGTGATTTCTGTAAAAAATACAAAAAGACACAGCTAGCACCGCATACGGTGCAAACCATGCCTTCTACAGGCAGCACGAACGCAAAAAATGCCACACCTCTGCTGTATCACAGGGCATCGTGCTGTCATCATGATTCGATTCGGATTTGCTGTGTCGCTGTCATCGGCGGCGTCCATGAAAAATTTCCTCCAGTTACTCTCATAAAGGAAACGCTGCATAAAGTCCGTTTGCCGGCTTTGTACAGTGTTGACTGAAATATTTTAAATCATATTCTATCACCTTTTTGTGCACTTGTCAATAGCATTTCAAAAGTTTGTGGAAACTCCACAAGAAATATTGACAGTCGGACACACCGGACAGGCGGAATACTTTCCGGTTCTTCGAAAAAAATTCAACTTTTTTCAAAAAGGGCTTGCAATGTGATGTGAAATGTGCTATAATTGCAATATGCAGTTGAAATAAAATTAGGCAACTTGCTAAATTGCTGCGAAATAGAATTTATGATAGGAGCGAAAAAGCTATGATCATCAAGAATATTGCACTGGCTGGCCATGCCGGCACCGGAAAAACCACATTACTGGAAGCCTTATTGTATCAGGGTGGCTGCGTGGAACGCATGGGCAGCGTTGCGGCGGGCACTACAGTTTCTGATGCTGCACCGGAGGAGATCAAGCGGCATTCTTCCGTGTACACCGCCACCGGCAGCATTATGCTGGACGGTCAGAAGATCAACCTGCTGGACACACCGGGCATGTTTGATTTTGCCGGCGGCATGGTGCAGGGCATCTCTGCGGCGGACTGCGTAATGATTACCGTATCCGGAAAATCCGGCGTTCGGGTGGGCACGAAAAAGGCATACCGTGCAGCAGAGGGCAAGCCGCGAATGTTTGTGGTCACAAAGCTGGACGATGAAAACGCCAACTTTTATAATGTACTGACAGAACTGAAATCCGCTTTCGGGCCGTCAGTTTGTCCGGTAGTAGTACCGGTCATCGCAGACCGGAAGGTGGATTCCTACATCAACCTGATCGAAATGAAAGCCTATCGCTACGACAAGGACGGCAAAGCTCAGGAGATCCCCATGCCGACTTCCGAGGTTTCCGAAAAATTGAGCTATCGGGTAGACGGCTTGATTCAGGCGTTTTCAGAGGCAATTGCGGAAACTGATGAGGAACTGTTTGAAAAGTTCTTCTCCGGCGAGGAATTTACCCAGAAAGAACGGGTGGACGGTATCCATAAGGGCATGCGTGACGGCACGATCACACCGGTTGCCTGCGTTTCGGCTCAGATGCTGGAGGGCGTAGACCTGCTGTGCAAGGAAATGGAACTGTTGGTGCCGGAAGCTTCTGACGAGATCGCGGCACTGAACCAGAACGGCGAAGAAGTCGTACTGCACCAGTCGCCGGAAGAACCGGTCTGCGTGCAGGTATACCAGACACTGGCAGACCCCTATGTGGGCAAACTGTCTATGATGCGGGTGATTTCCGGCACGCTGAAAGCTGGTGCCGAACTGGTGAACAGCAAAACCGGAGCCACAGAAAAACTGAACAAACTGTTTTTCCTCTGCGGCAAGAAGCAGACGGAAACGGCTGTTGCAGAAGCAGGGGATCTGGTGGCAGCGACAAAGCTTTCCGCCAATACCGGTGATACACTGTGTGACAGTTCCCGCGTAGTCAGCCTGCCCCGTAGCAGCTTCCCGACACCGTGCTACAGTATGGCAGTGCGTCCGGCGGCACGGGGCGATGAGGCAAAGGTGGCTGCGGCGATCCAGAAGATTCTGGAGGAAGACCAGACCTTGTCCTATCAGCAGAATCCGGCAACCAATGAGATGATCCTCTCCGGACTGGGCGAGCAGCACCTGAGTGCGGTGATTTCCAAGCTGAAAGCTGATTTTGGGGTAGATGTGGTACTTTCCGTGCCGAAGATCGCCTATCGGGAAACCATTCGGAAAAAGGTCAAAGTTCAGGGTAAGTACAAGAAGCAGTCCGGCGGCCACGGACAGTACGGCGATGTCTGGATCGAGTTCGAACCGTATCCGTCGGAAGAACTGGTCTTTGAAGAAAAGGTATTCGGCGGTGCTGTGCCGCGGAATTTCTTCCCCGCAGTGGAAAAAGGCTTGCAGGAATCCTACACCAAGGGTGTTCTGGCAGGCTTTCCGGTGGTCGGCGTAAAGGCAATTCTGGTGGACGGTTCCTATCACCCTGTGGATTCTTCGGAAATGTCGTTCAAGACGGCGGCTTCTCTTGCATATAAAGAGGGCATGAAGCAGGCAGAACCGACGCTGCTGGAACCGGTGGGACTGATGAGCGTAACCGTTCCGGACGAATGCACCGGCGATATTATGGGCGACCTGAACAAGCGTCGCGGCAGAGTGCTGGGCATGAATTCTGTGGAAGATCAGGGTATGACTTTCATTTCGGCAGAAGTGCCGCTTCGGGAAATGGCAGATTATGCATTGCAGCTGCGGCAGATGACACAGGGCGAGGGAACCTTCTCCATGGCATTTGCCCGCTATGAACAGCTGCCGGCAAATCTGGTGGCAGAGGTCATTGCTTCCGCATCGGAGTAATGCTTTTTTGAACAATCGCAATTTGTGCGGTATTGCCGTAAAAGTAACCAGTTGTTTCTTTTGTGAACAGCTGGTTATTTTTGTATCTTTTTGAAACCGCAACTGTTTCCGTACTGTTTTTGACGATTCAAATGCTATTTTTGACAATTTCTAAAAAGTGAAGAAAAAGTGTGCTATAATGATACACAAGGATTACAGGAAACGCAGGAGAATGATATTCTTCGGTTCTGTGACCCGCTTCTGAAATACCGAAGGGTGCGAAAAAACGGGAAAGGGGGAATGCTTTCTGCCGGAATGAAAGTCGCTTCTGAATCCGGCAGGAGCAGGAGGAGAAGTATCCAAAGGCATTTCAAACCACTTATACTATGGCGTATCACACGCCGCGGAATGTGTCGAAGATGACACCAACAGAAAGGAAAGGTTTCAAAATGAAAGCAAAAATGATGAATGTTTACGGTGTATTTGCAGCAGCCTTTGCCGCAGCAGCAATGATGATGACCACGCTGGTGGCAAACTCCACCTGCATCTACTTCTCCTATCAGGACGAGCTGCCGGAGCGTGCAAGAAAGCTGCGGAAGTTCTGATGTTTGCGAAGCTGTCAGATACCATTGCACGTTCTTTTGTGGCACGCGGAACCATTTCAGAAGAACGTTTCTCCATATGCCGCTATGGGATCAAGCAACTGTTTTCCGTTTGTCTGAACCTGCTCACAACGCTTTGTATCGGCATGGCTTTCGGTCTGGTGTGGGAAAGTGTCTTGTTTACAGCGGCGTATATCCCGCTTCGCAGCTTTGCCGGCGGATTCCACGCGAAAACGCCGGTACGGTGCTATTGGTATTCGGCGGCAATGATCGCGATCGTGCTGGCACTGCTGCGGTTTGTTCCGCTTCCCTTGTGGACGGCGGTTCCGGTATATATGATTTCCAGCATACTGTTGTGGCTGCTTGCACCGGTAGAAACTTCGCATAAGCCTCTGGACGAGCTGGAACAGCGGGTGTACCGTCATCGTACCCGTCTGATCTGGTGCGTGGAAAGTCTGGTCATGATCGGGTTATTTTTCCTGCAATTGGAGCAGGCAGGAAATTGTATTTTGCTGTCTATGGCAGCGTTAAGCGTGATGCTGGCGGCAGGGAAGTTCCAGCTGCATATGCAAGTCAAGCATAGATAAAAAACAGAAAAACAAAAGAAAAACAAAAGAAAGAAACAAAACGAGTGAGAACCGATCCGTTTTCGCCGCGAAAAAATATCCGGAGAGAAAAATATATCGGACTGCGGCATGCACTGCGTTTGGAGACAACAAAACACGCAAATGCGGAAAATCGGAATACATGAAGTGCAGCCTTGTACAGTGCTGCCGGAAAAGCGTTCGGAAGCCAGAAGTCTTCCGGACGCTTTTCTGCACCTTTTTTGGAAAAGTGAATATACTGGGGACAGAGGACACGGAATGTGTGCCTGTGACAGATTACATGTATGTTTGAAAGGAGTTTCATATGAAAATCGTTGTTGTCAAGAGCCCGAAGCTGTTGTCCAGTCTGTTTCGCATGATCTTCAGGATCCAGAAAGAAACGCCGGCGGAAGAACAGTAATTTTGTTTTAGGGAAGCACTGCATAAAGCCCGCCTGACGGCTTTATCCGGTGTTTTCTTAGACCTGTGAGCAGAAGCATGCTGACAGGTCTATTTTTCTGTCCTGCTTCATATGGTAGTAGCACAATATCGCCGCAAGTTCAGTGTTTCCCTAGGAAAAGGAGCAGGATCATGATGGAGGAAATGGAAAAGCATTCGGAACAGCAGCCCTATGAACCGGAAACCCAGCCGGCAGAGGTGCCGCTGCTGGAAACCATACATCTGTCGGACACGCCGGCACCCCGAAAGCCTCAGCATGCCGATGACATCGCCCTGACCCAGTGCATTCTCTGTCTGCTGCTGGTGCTCTGCGTGTTTGGGCTGCACTGGCTGAAACCGGAGTGGCAGACCATGCTGCTGGAACAGTACGCCGCAAAACGGGACGCACCGCCGGTGCTCTGGCTGGATCAGCTGCTCCGTGCCGTGCAGCAGTGGATCACCAAGTGATTTGCTGGCACTGGCGTGGGACGGTGTTCACCGTGGACTTCAGCTTCTTTGCCGTGGCGGCACTGGTGGCAGTCCGCGGCGGAGCCTTGTATTTTCTGCTGCTGTTTCTGGCGTGTCTGCTGCATGAACTGGGACATCTGGCAATGCTGCTGTTGTTTCACCGCCACGTGCAGACAGTTTCACTGTGCGGTGCCGGAGCGTTGTTTGTGCCGTCTGCTGCCTGCGGGGCATACTGGCAGGACATACTGGTTTCTCTTGCAGGTCCGGCAGTGAATCTGCTGCTGGGGACAGTGTTTTTGTGGGGAGATCGCGGTTCGGTTTCCGGTATGCTGCATCTGGGACTGGGCTTGTTCAACCTGCTGCCCTATGCCAGACTGGACGGCGGGGCAGTTTGCCGCAGTGTGCTTTCTGTCTGCGGCTGCCTGCCGGAACAGACCGAGCGGCTCCAGAATGGCATAGCAGTTCTGCTGACCGTACTGCTGGGGACAGTCTGCTGGCAGTTCCGGCTGCAAAATCTGCCTTTCTGTCTGATGTGTGTTTATTTGCTGTGGATACAGCTGTGGGAATCGTATGCTTAGGGCAACATTGCATTGGTTTTGTGCGGTGTTGCCTTAGAAACGTTTGCAACAATCCCAACCAAACGCGGTGAAATCGTCAAAAAACACAAAACTTTGGGGAAGTAATTATCAATAATCATGAAAATACAGATTTTACTTGCATTTTTTATGGTAATCTGTTACAATAAATGTGAGAATTATGATAGATGCAGTATACGTTCTCATAGGAAGATATACTGTTGGAACGAAAGGTGAGATTTGCAATGAATATCAGTATGATCGCACAGCTGGCGGAAGTATCTACGGCAACGGTGTCCCGCTATCTGAATAATGGATATGTCAGCGAACAGAAGCGGAAGCGGATTCAGGCGGTGATCGAACAGACCGGTTATACGCCCAGTTCCTCTGCCCAGACGCTCCGCACCGGCAGAAACAATCTGATCGGTGTTATTGTTCCGAAAATCAGCTCAGAATCCGTCAGCCGAATGGTGGACGGCATCACAGAGGTTGTCAACAATGCCGGTTATCAGGTGCTGCTGGCGAACACCGGAAACAACACGGAACGGGAAATGGAATATCTGAAAACGTTCCGGCTGAACAACGTAGACGGCGTGATCTTTATCGGAACGCTGATGACGAAAAAACACCTCGCCCTGATGAAATCCTATAAGAAGCCGATCGTTTTAATGGGACAGCAGGAATCCGATGTTTCCTGCGTATATTTTGACGACTACGGTGCCGCAAAGCTGGCGACCGACTGTCTGGTTCGCTGCGGCTGTCAGAATATTGTGCACCTCGGTGTGACCTTAAAGGACAAGGCTGCCGGACGTGCCAGAAGGGGCGGCTATCTGGATACGCTGGAAGCAAACCATATTGCTTTTCGGGAGGAACTGATCGCAGAGTGTGCTGGTTTCACCACACAGGACGGCAGTGATGCCATGGCGGCATTTCTGGAAAAGCAGATTCCTTTTGACGGCGTTTTCTGTGCTACAGATACCATTGCATTCGGAGCAATCGACGTGCTGCGGCGTGCAGGAATCCAGATTCCGGAACAGGTGAAACTGACAGCAGTCGGCAACAACCGCATGTCGGCAATCTATTCGCCCCACCTGACTTCTGTCAGTCTGTCCCACCGGACAGGCGGTCTGGAAGCCGGTGCCATTCTCATGGATATGATCCAGAACGACAATGATGCTGTTCGTACCGCACAGATGCAGTGCCGGCTGTACGAACGGGAAAGCACTGGTGCGGCGGAATAAATAGGGAAACGTGCGGTGCGGTGTTCGAAGCAGGATTTTGCCGGACTCTCCACCAGTTTTCTTGTGGCAATACCGCACAAAGAGCGTCAGGCGACTTTGCACGCCATCTGCTTGCAAATTTCCCGTC
>OJPS01001541.1_pt1 | contig 15026 bp, 11 predicted proteins | sample 1598551 | NCBI WGS metagenome assembly OJPS01 (sample SAMN03922488, study PRJEB24848) | human gut metagenome | isolation source: stool sample | host: Homo sapiens | place: Germany | collected 2011-05 | reverse complement strand
GTAAAGCTCTGTGTCAGATCTGCATAAACACCTTTTTTATCATGAATCGTCAGAGTATACATTCCTTTTTTTGCATTTGCGGAATAAGAAATGGTATTTCCGTCTACTGCAAATCCATCCAGACCATCTACGGAATATTCTGCATCATAATCAGCCGGAAGTCCGGTTACGGTCATCGTTGTCTTTCCAGCGGAAAGAGAAGCGTCTTCTACGGATACACTTGCCTCAAATTTTGTCGGAACAAAAATATCATTCACTGGAATCGTGTAGATTCCTTTGCTGGTATAATAAGTAACCTTATTGATATGCTGTCCCATCATGCTCTTGTAATGTGCAGAAGAAGTCGGGCATCCATGTACCTGTGTTGTAAATCCAGTTGACCATGCCAGCTCTGTTCCGCGCCAGATATTTTCCACATGACGCATACCATAGTCATTGCCTTCTTTCGTGCTGACAATAACACCATAGATCTGATCGGTTCCAACATCAATCGTGTTCTCCAGTCCGTCGAGATCCAGCTGATAATCTCCATATTTTGATTCAGTCATAAATTCCGGAGATACATTGGTCAGTTCAATTGCAGTTCCAACTGTTTTTCCAAAAGAAAGAGAGCCATCTGCATTTACCGTTGCTTCTTTGTAGTAAGAAGGTGCTTCGCTTAATACATAATATGCATAGTCTGAGTTTTCAAATAAGGCGTCTTTTCCGGTGTATGTCTGTGTAGATGTCTGACCACGCTTTGTTACTGTAATACTTACAGAATCAGAATCTGTTACTTTCTTAAATTTGGAAAGATCCACTCCTGTTACTTTAACCGGGAAGGTAATTCCATTGATTGCACTTCCATCTGCATTGGTATGATAAGAACCACCGGCAAGAGTGGCTGTTCTTGTTTTGCTCTTCGTTGCGGAAGAAAATACATCCACTGGAACAGAGTTGTTTACATCTGCAGCATAAAATTCATCATACGGAATGTTCATCAGAACGTAAGCCACCTGCTCAGTTGGAGTCTCGGTCGGGGTCGCCGTTGGGGTTGCGGTTGGCGTTGCTGTCGGGGTCGCCGTCGGAGTCGGTGCTTTAACAAGGCCTTTTACTGCAGTATTCAGCGCATCTTTCGCGGTATCAACAGCGCTCTGGGATTCTTTTGCAGAAAGAGCAGATTTTGCTGCGGTAAGAGCAGTCTGGACAGCTTTCCAGGAGTCTGCGGTGTAGTCAGCTTCCTTTAATGCTTCGGCATCTGCGATTGCTTTTTCAAGTGCTGTGGTGTCTACTGCTTCTGGAGTCGGGGTTGCTTTTTGGGTTGCTGCAAGAGCCGCGGTTTTTACTGCATTCGAAGTTCTGGTTGCACCCGATACAATATCCCATCCTTCAATGTTTTCAATCGTTGCATCTTTTCCAAGAAGTTTCGTTTTGAATCCTTTGCTGTTTGTAGCTGCTTTTTTAAAATATGTAGCATTTTCTGTATTGTATCCAGAACCAGGTGTTACTGCAATATCAGAAAACTTACCGTCTGCAACTGTGATTTTGACATTAACGTCATATTCATCCCATGCATTCTCATCCTCATCGTCTTCTGCAGTTCTGGTAACATGAGCCGTAGACTCATAAGTGCCATCTGCCAGCACGCCACTTGTAGCATCCGCCAGTGCGGTTCCCGGGAGCAGGCTCATGGTCATGGAAGCTGCCATTACGGCTGCTAATGATTTTTTCTGAAGTTCTTTTCTTTTGATCATAACTTCCTCCTTTTTCCTTTTCCACAGTTTTGCAGGAAAAACAGGGGCAAAACTGTCCTTCATTATTATATTAGTTTTCACTAATCAATAATTGTTTTAACTAACCGTAGATTATTCTACTAATTTTTGATCGTTTTGTCTAACTCTTAACTGATTATTTTTTCTCAAAAGAGGCACAGATTCTGCTTATTGAGTATTTTTACTATTTAATGATCCGATACTGTGAAGTTTGTGGGATGATTTTCGTTCCCACACAGAAAAAATTCCGTAGATATGGAGTTTTCACCGCGAAGAACTCTTTCGTCCCTCGCGTTTTACCGCAGAAAGAATGCGGTCCGAAAGGATTCCGATCAGCATTCCGGTGATGACTCCGGCCACGAGAAGCGCCGGCAGATAATAGAACAGTTTGCGGTTCTGCACCACGAGAGCCGCCACGCAGATCTGCGCGACATTGTGCGTCACGCCTCCTGCAATACTTACGCCGGTGATACTAAAGCCCTTGATGTGTTTCAGCAGAAGCATCACAAGAAAGCTCAAAAGCCCGCCGGCAAGGCTGTAAAGGATGGACATTCCATTTCCGAACAGATACCCCATCAGAAGAATGCGGGCGACGGAAATCATCAGGACTTCCCCTGCCGGAAGGAAAAAGAGGCCGACGACTACAACCAGATTGGCAATGCCGAGTTTGATTCCAGGAACACCGAGGTTGATCGGGATCAGTACCTCCACATAACTGAAGATCATGGCAAGTGCCATCAGCATGGCGCATAAGGCAATTTTTCTGCTTGCAGTGCGGCTGTCTCTCATAAATTCCAATTCCTTTCTTCTAAGCTGGTATTATTTTACAATCACATCCGGCGCATCGTCGGCGTCGTCCGTTGTGGATCCGTCACTTTCTACCTCCGCAACCAGCTTATGCGGCAGGCACACGATCGTCTCATTTACCCGGGAAATCGTACCCTGTCTTTTGCAGTAGCCGTCCGGGCAGTCAGCTTCTTCCATATGGACACTTCCGTTTTCAATCACCAGGACATTCGTTCCGTGACCCGTCTGAATTTTCACGGTCTGATTTTCTGCGAGTGAATACGTTCCGTAGACCTCGCCGTCCACCGTGACTTTCATGGTATTTCCATTTTCCGTTTTCGGCAGCCGAAGCGCCAGGGCAAGGATTCCAGCCAGGAGCAGAACGGCGCCTGCCAGAATCAGATCTTTTTTCTTCATATAGTTTTCCTTATTCTGAATCAGATGCCAGCCCATAACAGCAGTGTCAGCAGGAATACAGCACGGAACAGCGTAAAGAGGATTTCATTTCCGTGAAATTCCTTTACCCCGCAGCGGATATTGCCTTTCGGACACGTATCAATACATTTCTGGCACTGGAAACAGTCGCCGGAGATCTCCACGTATCCATCGGATGGCAGTTCCACCGCTGACGGGCACTGTCTCGTGCAGGCGCTGCAGCCGCGGATGCAGTTTTCGCGTTTCCGGTGCAGAGTAAAGAACGGCAGGATCGGAAGCAGAGAAAAGACAGCTCCCATTGGGCACAGGAAACGGCAGAAAAAGCGCTCCTCAAAGAACATGCCGACCAGGATCAGCACCAGAAGAACAATGCCTGGAATATAAGAGGAAAGTCGGAAATTTCCCGCATGCAGCATGGAAAAGACATCCCACGGGCTTGTTCCTCTTGCTTTCTGATAAACTCCTGCAAAGCAGCAAAGAGCAATCAGAAGCAGAATGCCGTATTTGACCAGCGCCAGTTTTTTTGCCAGTTCCGGTTTGATGCGTCTGGGCTTCTTTTTACGTTTCTTACAGATTATACCATAAATTGCATGCATTGCATCCCCCAGACTTCCAAAAGCGCATGCAAAACCGCAGAAAAATCTTCCGAATACGATCGTAAATGCACAGACAAGGAGCAGAGCCGACACAAACGCGGTCATCTCAATTTTTTCACCCTGTCCAAGCTGCGTAAAAATGTATTTCACTCCGTTAAATGCAGCGGTAAATACTGACGGAAGAAACAGGAAATATAAAAGCTGGATTCCGGCACGCAGGCAGGAAACGATCTGTTTTCTCTTCTTTGCCGGTAATGTGGATAGATCTAAATTTTTCATGTTATTTCTCCGCCTTTTCTATTGCTTCCTGCGCCGCATTTCTGATACCGGTGGAGCTGAATGTTGCTCCGCTGATCGTATCAACATCGGCGGACTGTGCCTCAATAATCTTTGGAATGATCGCCTCCGCGTTTGACAGATACGCACTGTCCTCGCCGTCGGCGGATGTGATGGCAAGATCGGTAATCTGGCCGCCCTCTACGGTTACTTCAACTGCAATGGTGCCGCCGAAGCCGTCAGCTTCACCGTCATACGTACCGTCCACGTACTGCCCTTCTGCTTCTGCTGCTTCACTTGCGGCCGTACCCGCCGTGTTGGATGCAGCTGCTGCGGCCTGCAGATTTTCCTTCTGAAGCTGGGTCGTCTCAAGCTCTGCCGAGAGCCGCGCGATCTGATCCTCTTTGTCTCTTTTATCGAGTACGGTATTGTAGCCGATCAGAACAGCAGCAATGACAGCGACATTCAAAAAACGAACAATCAATTGTCTCATCTGTTTTCCCCTTTATTGTGTTACTTTCGCAGCATCCAGCGCATTCCGGCATGCCTCAAGAATGGCTTTTGAGGAGCAGGTTGCACGGGAAACGGTGTCGATGTTTTCAAGCGTTCCGGTTTCCAGAATCTGAGCGGAAACGCCTTTGATTTTGGAGGTTCCTTCGGATGCGCGGCGGATGTAGGAGGCATTCTGACTGTCTCCGTCACCGGTGATGTTGCTTAACGCTACGATTTTATCGTTTTCAATTGTTACCGTCACGGAAAGCTGATAAGCGGTAAAATCTTCATCTTCATCCGGCTCGCAGACGGCAATCGCTGTGTATTCGCCGTCCTGATAGATCTTTTGTTCCGGAGTTTCCGTCGGGGTTGGTGTTGGCGTCTCAGTTGGCTCCGGAGTTTCGGTCGGAGTTGGTGTTTCGGTCGGTGTCGGAGTTACCGTCGGTGTCGGGGTTGGATTTTTCTTTTCCTCAGTTACGCGTTCTGCCTCTTTTAAAGCTTCCTTGATTGCCGCAAGAATTCCCCTGGAGCTGTAGGTTGCGCCGGAAACGGTGTCGACTTCCAGTGTCTGGTTTTTCACAACGTCCTTTGCTGTCTGTTTTGCGCGTTTTAAGAATGCTTCGTCATCTTCACTCTCGGTCACGAGAATTGCCTTGATCGTCTCATCCTGAATGACAACTGCCGTTGTAATGTCTCCCAGATAGCCCTCGCCGGTTCCGTAGTAAATGCCTTCCTCGTATGGGAATTTTCCTTCCGGAATCGTTGTGGTTCCGCCGCTGCTCGTTCCGTTATCCGGAACGGTCTCGCCGTTTGTTGCCTTCTTCGCATTTTCCAGCGCCTGTTTTACTGCGTTCTGGATGCCGCGAGAGCTGTACGTTGCGCCGGATACGAGATCCACATCGGTTTTCTGTCCGTCTACGATGCGGTCCGCTACGACTTTGGCACGGTTGAAGAATGTCTCGTCATCTTCGTTTTCCAGAATCAGTACCGCTTTGATCGTCTGATCCTGCAAGGCTACCGCCACTTTGATGTCTCCCTGGAAACCGGCGGCCGTTCCGTAATAAATTCCGTCCTGATAAGGAAAACTTCCCTTGGATGCAGACGAGTTGTTATTGTTCTGGCCGTTATTCTGACTGTTGTTTCCGTTGTTTGTATTGCCCTGGCTTCCTCCGTTTGGACTGGAAGACCCGTTCACTGCCGCCTGACTTAAGGCACTCCGCACAGCTTCAATAATACCGCGGGAGCTGTATGTCGCGCCGGAGACCGTATCCACATTCGTACTCTGTGTTGAGATAATCGTCGAAATCAGAGAGGAAGCGCTGGAAAGGTAGCTTGGCGTATCGCTGTTTTCCACAATATCAATCGAAGCAATTTTTCCGCCGCTGACAACAACACAGACTTTCATTATGCCGCCAAATCCCGTTCCAGTTCCGTAATACGTTCCATCCCGGTAGGCAGCCGGCTCTTCAATTTTAGATACCGTAACTGTTCCGCCGCCTGCCGCTCCTGATGCGGATGCCGGTTCTGAAGTGTCCTCCTGACCGGTCAGTGCATTTTTCACGGCTGCAAGGATACCTTTTGAACTGAAAGTTGCACCGGAAACCGTGTCCACATCCACACTCTGGGATGCGATGATACGGTCGATAACTCCCTTTGCACGGTTCAGGAAAGCTGCGTCCTCGCCGGGAGCGCTTACAATCGAAATCGACTGAATCGTTTTGTCTTTCAATACGACAGAGACTGTAATCGTACCGCCAAAACCTGTTCCGCTTCCTTCGTACGTTCCGTCCGCCAGCTCAAAGCTGCCGGAACCGACGGCTGCGACAAGTTCTGCTTCGGTATCGGTTGTCTTTTTGGTATCGTCCTTCTTTTTTGTATCATCTTTCTTTTCCGCTGCATCGGTATCCTGTTCCGGCTCCGGTGTCACCAGTGCCTCCGGCTGCTCTACGGCGTAAACCGGTGCAGTGTAGCCATTCAGCGAAATACCGGCGCAGGCTGCTACGATAACTGCCGCGAGAGCCGGTGCAAATGCTGTCAGTTTTTTCCATTTTCCCATGGTTATGTATCACCGTCTTTCCTGATAATGTTTGTCTCGTGATCGGATGCGAAATCATCGGCAATTCCTTCGGTTACATACAGAACTCCGTCCTCATCCTCCAGAATGGTGTCAAATTCATCGCTGTGTGCACGCCAGTATTCAGCTGCCTTGTCCTTTCCCATGATGAAAAGAGAAGTAGAAAGGCCATCCGCCAGTGTTCCGTCAGCACTTACGATCGTCACCGACACCAGACCGTTATTTGCCGGATGACCGGTCGATGGGTCGATGATGTGATGATATTTCATGCCGTCCTGTTCGAAATACCGCTCATAGCCGCCAGAAGTAATAACCGCCCGGTCGGCCGTCGAGAGAATGCCGAGATAATCATCCTCCGCTTCCGGACTCTGCACGGCAACACGCCATTTGCTGCCATCCGTTTTCGTGCCGACAACCTGAACGTTTCCACCGAGGTTGATGAGCCCGCTCGTCACACCGCATTCCCGGTAAATATCGGCGATTCTGCCGGAGGTATAGCCTTTTGCAATTCCGCCGAAGTCGATTTTCATGCCGTCCTTGGCAAAGCTGATGGATGCGCTGTCCTTGTCGTAAAGGATATCATTGGCATCGGTCAGCGGAAGGAGGCTTTCGATCGTCTCATCCGAAGGAATCGTATAATTTCCGGTTGTAAAACCCCAGGCGTCCATGATCGGATAAATTGCGATGTCGAAAACGCCGTTTGTGCTGTCATACAGATCCAGCGAGCGTTCCAGCAGATAGGTGGTATCCTCCGATAAGGTTCCGCCGCCGTTTGCATTGATCTGCGCTACTTCACTCGTCTCCTCTCCGGTCGACAGAAGTGCATCCAGCCGCTCAATCTCCTGCTGTGCCTGATCCACCGCCGTTTCTGCATTCGGACCATAGGCAGTGACCGTCATGTACGTATCCATAGCAAAAATATCTCGGCTGCTCGATGCATCTGCGGCATCGGAAGAAGCTGTGGATGATGCGGATTTCTGCGTGGAATTCTCTTCCGAAGCGTCAGAACTGCTCGAAGACTCCGAAACAGACGCCGGCTGTGTCTGACTTTCACTGCTCTCCGGCTGCGCTGCTGTCCCCGCACCGGAACATCCGCCGACCGTCATCACCATGGCAAGACAAAATGCTGCAACAATTTTCTTTTTCATAAATAAAACTCCATTTTTTCTTATGTTAGGAAATTCTAACTTTGGTATTATAACATTAACTTGTAACTTACGCTATGAATTACTTGATAAAAGTTTTTCAATTAGCGTTCTGTATCTGATAAATTTTCTCATTTTATGTACTCTAAATTAAGTGGATTTTACTGGAATTCAAGCAGCGATATACAAAAAGCCCCCACAGCCGCATTGCTGCGGCCGCGGGGGCTTTAGAAATAACATTTTCAGAAATTACATATGATCGTGGCAGGTACGTGCAATTACGTCCATCTGCTGCTCTTTTGTCAGGTCGATGAATTTAACTGCATAGCCGGATACACGGATTGTGAAGTTTGCATACTCCGGTTTCTCCGGGTGCTCCATTGCGTCGATCAGTTTTTCGGTTCCGAATACGTTTACGTTCAGGTGATGTGCACCCTGCTCGAAGTATCCGTCCAGAACGTGTACCAGGTTCTCGGTACGCTCTTCGTCGTTGTGGCCGAGTGCGCCCGGGTTGATGGTCTGGGTGTTGGAGATTCCGTCCAGCGCGTCCTCATACGGCAGTTTTGCTACAGAGTTCAGGGAAGCAAGAAGTCCGCTCTTCTCTGCGCCGTAAGACGGGTTAGCTCCTGGAGACAGAGGCTCACCGGCTTTTCTTCCGTCCGGCAGAGAACCAGTTGCTTTACCATATACAACGTTGGAAGTAATGGTAAGGATAGAGGTAGTCGGCTCAGAATCACGATAGGTATGGCAGTATTTCAGTTTGTCCATGAAGGTACGAAGCAGCCATACAGCGATCTCGTCTGCTCTGTCATCGTCGTTGCCGTATCTTGGGAAGTCGCCGGTTGTCTCGAAGTCAACAGCCATTCCTTCTTCGTCACGGATAACTTTAACTTTAGCGTATTTGATTGCGCTTAAGGAGTCTACTACGTGAGAGAATCCTGCGATACCGGTTGCGAAGGTACGTCTTACATCGGTGTCGATCAGAGCCATCTCTGCTGCTTCATAGTAGTATTTGTCATGCATGTAATGGATCATGTTCAGAGTTCCAACGTACAGATGAGCCAGCCAGTCCATCATAACGTCGTATTTCTTCATAACCTCATCATAGTCCAGATACTCGCTGGTGATCGGCTGATATTCCGGAGCAACCTGCTGTTTTGTCTTCTCATCTTTACCGCCGTTGATAGCGTACAGAAGGCATTTTGCAAGGTTTGCACGAGCGCCGAAGAACTGGATCTCCTTACCGGTCTCGGTAGCAGATACACAGCAGCAGATGGAGTAATCATCGCCCCATACCGGACGCATTACATCATCGTTCTCATACTGGATGGAGCTTGTCTGTACAGAAATATGAGCTGCATATTTCTTGAAAGCTTCCGGAAGATTCTCAGAGTACAGAACAGTAAGGTTCGGCTCTGGGGACGGTCCCATGTTTTCCAGTGTGTGCAGGAAACGGAAATCGTTCTTTGTAACGATAGAACGTCCATCAATACCCATACCAGCAACTTCCAGAGTAGCCCATACCGGGTCACCGGAGAACAGCTGATTGTAGGACGGGATTCTTGCGAATTTAACCATACGGAATTTCATTACCAGATGGTCGATCAGCTCCTGAGCCTCTTTCTCGGTCAGGATTCCTTTTTCGATATCTCTTTCGATGTAGATATCAAGGAAAGTAGATACACGGCCAACGCTCATTGCAGCACCGTTTTGAGTTTTGATAGCTGCAAGGTATCCGAAGTACAGCCACTGAACAGCTTCTCTTGCGTTCTTAGCCGGCTCGGAAATGTCATAGCCATAGGACTGTGCCATAACTTTCATATCCTGCAGTGCTCTGACCTGGTCAGCGATCTCTTCTCTTAACTGGAAGTCACCACGACGCATTCCCTGACGATTTGTTGCAGCGAAGTCTGCTTTTTTGCGCTCGATCAGGTAATCAATACCGTACAGAGCAACACGACGGTAGTCGCCTACGATACGGCCACGGCCATAGGTATCCGGCAGACCGGTCAGGATTTTATTATGACGGGCTTTCAGCATCTCTGGTGTGTAGATGTCGAATACACCCTGGTTATGTGTTTTGTGATATTTAGTGAAAATTTCATGAAGCTTCTCGCTTGGTTTGTAGCCGTAAGTCTCGCAGGACTGCTCAGCCATTTTAATTCCACCATACGGCATAAATGCACGTTTCAGCGGTTTGTCTGTCTGAAGACCAACTACCTGCTCCAGATCTTTCATGCTGTCATCGATATATGCTGCGCCGTAAGCTGTGATTCCGCTTACAACGTCTGTCTCCATATCCAGAACGCCGCCTTTTGCACGCTCTTCTTTCTGGAGTTCCTGTAATTTGCCCCACAGACGGTCTGTAGCCTCTGTTGGTCCCTCCAGGAATTTCTCATCTCCGTCATATGGAGTATAATTGTTCTGAATAAAGTCACGTACGTCGATGCCTTCTTTCCAGAGTCTTCCGGTAAAGCCATCCCACTGTTCAAATTCTCTCATTTGCTTTGTTCCTTTCTGGTGTTATTTTGTTTCGTCACGCTCCGGCATCTTCTTTGCACCGGGCATGAACACCTCCGCATGCATAATATAACAAATCTCTGCTTTCCGCGCAAGATATGCACTTGAAAAAATACAAGGAAAACCACAAAATCTTGTATTTTTATAAGAACAAAATCTACATGTGGCGCTTTTCTTTTATGCCCCGTATCCGATTTCATATATCTGCTCTGCAAAGTCACAAATAACATATGTTCCATCGGAAAATTCACTCTTCTGTACGCTTCCGTCCGCCGTCATACACTCGTGGCGTACCAGTTCCAGGAGTGCCGTTTTTTCATGCAGCTCCGTTACAACGCGGCATCTTTCTGTCATCTCTTCCAGACTGATTTTCTCCCCGTCAAATGCACCATCTGTATTCGGATATGCGCCGTCCCGTACAAGATACGGTGCACCGCCTGCAAGAAGCGCATACAGCATATAGTCCTCGTCTTTTGAAACACGGTCCATCATCCACGGCTCGATTACGCAGTCATGATACACAAGATTAAAGAGCGGCACCGGGATTCCTTTTTTCGGTGTCTCTGACGGGCGCAGCATAAAGTCATACGGCGCATAATGGCAGAATACCAGATACGGAACGGCCCAGTCGCTGACCTCCTCGGAGCTTGAGAGAATCCCCTGTGAGAGCAGCCAGGAGAAGCAGTTTCCGCGGTACGTATAGCAGTCTCTTCTCGTCATCACATGCTCCGGGTTTGCGCACTCGTCGCCCTCGTTGCACGTAAACACATCGAGGTATGCACCGTCAAGCCGGATTCCGTTTTTCTTCAGCTCGGCAAAATTCCGTTTCACATAGAACGGTGCCTGCGTTGCACAGAGATAGCTCTGCGGTCCGCCCGCCCAGTAACTGTGTCCCGGTATCGTTCCGTCCGGAAGGCGGCAGGCATAATTTTCATCGTAGCTCGGCGCTGCGTGGTAATAATCGCGGTACTGGTCGTGAATACCGAATTTGTAGCCGAAATCATGCATCGTATCGACAAGCGATTTCATGCCTTCCCATCCGCCGGCCGCTTGGCATGCCGGTGTGTAGTCCGGATGCTGGTTGTCATACCCCGGTTCTGCCCAGCCGTCCAGATGAAGATAGACTTTCTCTACGCCGAGATCATGAATTTCGCGGATCTGCTGCTCGCGCACGGAAAACGGCACTACGCGGTTATTTTTCTCCGGATTCTTCGGATCGAAAAAGCCGGACTCCGGCTGCACAACCGTCTTGATTCCCGTATGAACAAAACACGTTCCCACAAGATCGTGAATGGACGGATTCTGTACTGCCTTTTCTTTCAAAGTGCGTAGATGGCCCTGTTCCCGTACATACTGGCGGTACGTTTTGCAGAGGTCGTTATAATCGCAGTCATTTAAAAACGTATAACGGAATACGCGGCGGTAATTCATTGTTCCAAGGCTCGGCTCCAGCCATGCCCCCACGCTGGTATATGGGCCGCCTGCCGGGTGCTCTGCCTGATAACCGGCGTTCCACGGTGTTGTACAGATCGCTGTATAGCCGCATCTTTCCTTCACCTGGCCGAACCACGGCATATAGCCGCCGGAGGTCTCAAATCTGCCGTCAAACGAAAGCTTTCCAAGTTCCGTCTTCCAGGTATTCGGAATCAGAAGTCCCTGTCCCTCGGTAAGGAGTGTATACCAGTCATCGCGCCCGTTTGTAAACTCCATTTCCGTCGGCCACAGCACCTTTACCGGATGCAGTCCCTCCTCGCAGAGCGGAATCCACTCCATCCAAAAGGTTTCATCCACAGCTTCGATCCAGATAATCGTCTCGAAGGCATACGGTGTTCCCGCAAATCCCGCATAACGGCTCCGGATGCCGCATCCGACGCCGAAGGAATAGACCTCATGGGAAATCTCCTCTGCATCCAGGAAACGGTATGTTCCCTCTGCAAAAATCAGTTCCGGTGTCTTTTTCGGATCCGTATTCCAGACAACGCCGTCTTTTTCGATCCTAAGTCCCAGCGTCTCTTCATCGAGCATCACAGCAAGCGATCCGCTTTCTATTTTTTTCATCGTGTGATATTCCCCTTTTTCTTTATCATATGCGTTCCAAACACCAGAAAGGCGCAGAGAACCCGTCCGCCTTTCTCTGCACGGTTCCGGATTTTCTGCGCCTTTTTCCACCTAACTTACATAATCTCTTCTTTTTCTACGACTTTACCGTCTCTCCAAATTCTCTCCAGATCGTAGAACAGGCGGTTCTCCTCATCAAAGATGTGGATGACAACATCGCCGTAGTCCATCAGAATCCAGTTTGCGGTCTGATAGCCTTCGATCTGTTTTGGATGTACGCCGGCTTTTCCGAGTACCTCCTCTACGTTGTCTGCCATCGCTTGTACCTGGTTGCGGTTGCTTCCGCTGGCGATCATGAAATAATCTGCCAGAGTCGAAACATGGGTAATGTCCAGAATGCGGACATCCATTGCTTTTTTATCTTCCAGTGCTTCCAGTGCAAGTTTTGCAGTCTGTTTTGCTTCGCTCATTTATGCTTCCTCCTTTGCCGTCCGTTCCCGGTGCAGTGCTTCATAGAACTGATATGCCTGCTCCGTCATCGGGTCCATCGTCTTCGGGTTTTCCGACAGATACGCCATACTGTCTTTTAAAATTTCATACATGCATTCGTCGATATCGGTGAATGCCAGCTTCCGAAGGCGGGTAAGGTGCGGTGCCTTGTTTCGTGCCGGCTCGATATAATCTGCGATATAGATGATCTTCTCCAGCAATGTCATATCTTCTTTTCCTGTCGTATGCCAGGTGATGGCACTTAAGATCTCCGGATCTTCCACATTATACTTGTCCTTCGCCAGAAATGCACCGAGCTTGGCATGGATCAAAAACGGATTGTTCCGCTCAAACTCAGTGATTTCAATCTTATTTTTCTCACACATGGTGATTTTTTTCTTATTCGGAATGCATTTTGCACAGTCGTGAAGCAGTCCCGCGACGCGGGCTTTTTCGAGATCCTCGCCCCATACCATCGCCATGGATGCTGCGGTAAACATCACACCGAGCGTGTGATGATAGCGGTCTTCATCGACTTCCTTCTGGAGTTTTTTGTCCAGTTTCCATAAATCGTACTGTTCCATCCTGCTCTTCCTCTAATCCTGATAGATTTTCTGCTCCTGAATGTAGGAAATCACAGAATCCGGCAGATAGTATTTCACGGATTTTCCTTCCCGGATCCATTCCCGCAGTTCGTGGGAAGAAACATCCAGATTCGGTGTGTCGAGTTTCAGAAAGGTACCGTGAAGTTTTTTTGCATTTCGTTCCATACAGGCCAGAAGCTCTTTCTCTTTTGCCCGATCCCTGGTCGCCACAAGGATCTTTGCCGCGGCGCAGATCCGCTCTGGATTTTTCCACTCATCAAAATAGAACAGGGAATCCGCTCCAATGATAAAGTAAAACTCCGTGCCCGGATGTTCCTTCCGCATCGCCTCAAGCGTCCGATAACTGTAGGTATAGCCCTCATCTTTCATCTCTTTGGTGCAGAGCACAAAATGCGGATTGGATGCGATGGCACGGCGCACCATCTCGACACGCTGTGCATCCTTTGCCCGTCCCGCCCGGTTCCGCTTATGTGGCGGATTTCCGGCCGGAAGGAACCAGACTTCATCAAGCCCGAACTGCTCGTACGCCGCCTCGCCAAGGATCAGATGACCGATATGAATGGGATCGAATGTGCCTCCCATAATGCCAATTTTTCTGTTTGTCTTTTCGCTCAAGCACGAAAATATCACCAAAGGAGCCATCGTTAAACTATGAATATTACACTGACCCTTTCGATCATCGCCATTGCGCTGGCCGTGGCCTGCATCATCGCCTTTTACATTCTCATGGCGGTCTGGGTATACCGTGACGCCGTGGCACACGGAGCAAACGCACTCATGTGGGTACTGCTGGTCGTACTGGTGCCCAGCCTGATCGGCCTGATCCTCTACCTGATCATCGGTCGCCAGGAGCAGTATATCCCCTGCCCCAACTGTCGCGCCATGGTGCCCAGATCGGCCGCTTACTGCAACTGCTGCGGTCAGCAGGTACATCCTCAGCCGCCCCAAAAGACCAATGGACGACCGCTGATCATCTCCATGATCTGCTGTCTGGTCGCCTTCTTTGTGCTGATCTTCGCCTTTGTGGCGGGTATCATTGTCTTTGCCGTCAAGGTAGGCCGTGGCGACATCGAAGGCCTGCCCGGTACGACAGTCGGTTCTTCGGAAACTTCGCATTGGGACGGCGGCTGGGAATATCAATTCAAGTACAGCGACGCCTCAAAAGAAAAAAATTTTTCCGCCAAAAATTATGCGCGTACGTTTACCTTTTCCACAGGCTTGAACTCCGGGAACTTGACCCTGGACATTTTCCTCGACGGTACTGTCGCATACAGGCTGACGTGCTCTGAAGACGGTTCGCTCAACGGCGTTTACTCCATCGACGTTCCGGCCGGGACGGATGTCAAAATCTTTCTCATCTGCACAGATGCGCGGAACGGCTATGTAAATGTTGAAGCCGTAGAGGCATACGAGCTGAACGCAGCCGCGACTGCCGTTCTGCTCCCCGCTTTGACTTAAATCCGCTGCCAATATTCCGAGAATGACTGCGATACGCAAGAGAGCCCCGTCCGAAACAGGACGGGGCTCTCTTATCCTTTCATTGCGCGTCAATCTCTGCGGGCGCATCACCCAAAAACTTGATGCACTTGGTGGGACACTTAGAGGCGCAGATTCCGCAGCCCGTACACTTGGAATAGTCGATGCGGGGCAGATTGTTGACCATGGCGATTGCGCCGGAGGGACAGCTCTTTGCGCAGAGCGTACAGCCCAGACAGCCGGCAGAGCAGATATCCTTGACCTCCTTGCCCCGGCACTCGTTCGAGCAGGCCACATAGACCTTTGCCGAACGGGGCACGCGC
>OJPS01001511.1_pt1 | contig 15197 bp, 14 predicted proteins | sample 1598551 | NCBI WGS metagenome assembly OJPS01 (sample SAMN03922488, study PRJEB24848) | human gut metagenome | isolation source: stool sample | host: Homo sapiens | place: Germany | collected 2011-05 | reverse complement strand
GTGTGTTTGTCAACTGCAGCTGAAGTCTTTTGTCCGTGTACAAAAGCTCTCCCGAACTGCCCGATTCGGGAAGCTCGTTCTTGCTGAAAACAAATTTCTTTACAACACAATCATAAATCACACCGCCTCTTTTAAGGTCGGCAACCGCAATTTTTACCGCAAATTCCATGCCTAAATTTTCAACCGAAAGATAGAGCGAAACCTCTGTGTTGCTTATGAAATAGCAATCTCTTTCGCTGTGTTTTCCGCTTGTTTTGCTCTGTTCGCTGTTATATTCAAAAACAGGCGTTCTTGCCCAGCCTGCACACATAACCTCTCCGTTTTCTTCAAAAACATTATGCTTTTCGGTTATCTCATGTTGCAAAACAATCCCTCCGTGTTCTCGTTTTTAAAATTTCCCATAAAATCACACCATACAATATACACAAAATAATTATGCTTTTCAAGAATTATAACAAAACTGTAAATTTCGTTTTCTGCCGTCAACGGTATATGTACTAATTTTCTGATTTCATGAATAATCTGTAATAATATCATATACCTGTGAGGGCGTTTTTTATGAAGAAATTTGTCATTTCGCTTTTAATCTGCTTATGTTTTCTGCTTTGTTCATGCAGTGCCGACACATCGGGATATCAAAACGAGCTTACCTGTACAGACTGGAGTGCAGAGCTTGACGGCGGCGGAAAGATAAGCCTTTCGTTTGACGGTGAAAATGCGTCTCTTATTATGATGAGCGGAAAAGACAAGGCGGAGCTTTGCGGAAAATATGTTGCCGATGATACAACGCTTGTCATATTTGTGCCTAAACTTTACCGAAACTACACCTTTGAATATATTCCCCACGGAAAAAAGCTTGATTTGTCATACAACGGTTCAAAAATCACGCTCAGCCGTGCCGATAACACGCAAAAAACCGAGTAAATCAGCCGTTCAAAGTTTCTTATGTACATTTTGAGCGGAATACGCAGATTAACGAATAATTTTATTGATAAATAAAGTTGTGTGTGTTATAATGTTATAAGCTATGTTATTATGCCATTTTTGGATTTTTTCGGAGGTATTGTTTTGGTAGTGTTTGGAATTGATCCCGGATATGCCATTGTAGGTTGGGGAGCAATCAATTTTCAATCGAATACATATAAAACTCTCGGTTACGGTGCAATTGAAACTGTTGCCGGAACTGATTTTAACAAACGGCTTGAGTACATCTATGACGAAACCTATGCTATTCTCAACAGATGTCGCCCCGACGCTCTTGCAATCGAAAAACTTTACTTTCAGACCAATCAGAAAACGGCTATCAATGTTGCTCAGGCAAGGGGAGTAACCCTGCTTGCGGCACAAAAACTTAAAATACCAATCTTTGAGTACACTCCTCTTCAGGTCAAAACGGCTGTAACGGGATACGGCAAGGCTAAAAAACCACAGGTTATGGAAATGACCGCAAGGCTTTTAAAGCTGAAAGAAATTCCGAAACCCGATGATACCTGTGACGCACTTGCAATTGCAATCTGTCACACACAGGCGGCAGGCTCACAGCTCAGAAGAGTAATGTACGGAAAGGGACTTTAAATATGCTTTATTCCGTAAGAGGAAAACTTATTGCTATAGAATCAAATGCGGCGGTAGTAGAGTGCGGCGGTGTCGGATATATGTGCCAGACAACAATGAACACACTCAAAGCCGTAAAGCTTAACACAGAGGTAACGCTCTACACCTACCTTAATGTAAGGGAAGATGCGGTTGACCTTTTCGGCTTTGCAACAAAGGCAGAGCTTGAAACCTTTAAAAACCTCATCAGCGTAAGCGGTGTAGGTCCAAAGGCAGGACTTGCGGTTTTGTCGGAGCTCAGTCCCGAACAGGTTGCAATGGCAATTGCCTCCGATGACCTCAAAACAATTACAAGAGCACAGGGAATAGGCAAAAAAATTGCACAGAGAATTGTTCTTGAACTCAAGGACAAGCTTGCAAAAGCGGCTAAAGAGGACAGTTCCTTTGCACAGGCGGCACAGAACAGCGTGAATGTTTCAACGGGAAATGTTCCGAAAGCAATCGAGGCACTCGGAGTTTTGGGCTATTCTCCTTCGGATGTTTCGCCTGTACTCGCAACACTCGACAGCGCCTTGCCTGTTGAACAGCTTATTTCACTCACATTAAAACAGATGGGAAGACAGTAACATATGAGTAAAATGGAATTCTCGGATGAATTTGATTTTGAAAACAGAATAACCGATACTTCCGAAATTCCCGAAGATACGGCAGAGAGCGACAACCCTCTGCGACCGAAAACACTTTCGGAATACATAGGACAGGAAAAGGCAAAGGAAAACCTCAAGGTCTTTATCGAGGCGGCAAAAATCAGAGGCGAACCCCTTGACCATGTACTGCTCTACGGCCCTCCGGGACTCGGTAAAACAACTCTTTCGGGAATCATTGCGAATGAACTCGGTGTGTCAATGAGAATAACCTCAGGCCCTGCAATTGAAAAGCCGGGCGACCTTGCGGCATTGCTTACCAACCTTAACGAGGGCGATGTGCTTTTTATTGACGAAATTCACAGACTGAGCCGTTCCGTTGAAGAAATACTTTACCCTTCAATGGAGGACTTTGCAATTGACATCATCACGGGTAAAGGTCAGATGGCGGCTTCGTATCATCTGCCGTTGCCAAAATTTACACTTGTCGGAGCAACCACAAGAGCAGGTCAGCTGACCGCTCCTTTGCGTGACCGTTTTGGTGTGGTGTTAAGACTTGAGCTCTACACTCCCGAGGAGCTTGCACAGATTGTTGAAAGAAGTGCCGGAATCCTCGGAATAAAAATTGAACATGACGGTGCGCTTGAAATTGCATCCCGTTCAAGGGGAACACCACGAATTGCAAACCGACTTTTAAAGCGTGTGCGTGACTTTGCACAGGTTATGTCAAACGGCGTCATCACACTTGAAACCGCAAGGACAGCACTTGACAGACTCGAAATTGACGAACTCGGTCTTGACCGCAACGACAGAAGAATGCTTGAGGCAATCGTTCGTTTTTACAACGGCGGTCCTGTCGGACTTGAAACACTTGCGGCGGCAATCGGTGAAGAGGCTGTAACAATCGAGGATGTCTATGAACCGTATCTTTTGCAGATAGGTTTTGTCAGCAGAACACCGAGGGGCAGATGCATAACTGCCGAGGCTTGCAAGCATCTCGGCTGTGAATTTCCTAAGGGTGTTGTAAATGCACAGCCTACACAGCCGACTCTCTTTGGTGACAGGGAGTCATAAATCAGTCACAATATGAGTGTATAATTCAACAGAGTGCAAGGTTTTTACTTGGGTTATACCGAAAATTTCAGTTTTGAAAATTTACAATCTACAAATTATTTAACGGAGGAATATATATAATGGGAAGATTATTCGGTACAGACGGTGCAAGAGGTGTTGCAAACGCAGAGCTTACGCCCGAACTTGCAATGAATATAGGCAGAGCGGCGGCAATGGTTCTTATCAGCGATGAGGTTGAACACCCCACAATTTTAATCGGTAAGGACACAAGACTTTCGGGCGATATGCTCGAGGGCGCACTTATTGCAGGACTTTGCTCGGTAGGTGCAAATGTTCACATTCTCGGGGTAGTCCCTACTCCTGCGGTTGCTTATCTTGTAGGCAAATACAATGCCGATGCAGGTATTATGATTTCCGCATCACACAACCCGTTTGAATTTAACGGTATCAAAATTTTCAGCTCTGACGGATGCAAGCTCCCCGATGATCTCGAAAACAGAATTGAAGAAATCGTACTTGACCATGTTGTTCCGTATGCATCCGCAACAGATGAAAATATCGGCAGAGTAACATATGATACAGAGGCGGCTGATTTGTATATTGACCACCTTGTTTCGGCAGTTGACTGCGACTTTGAGGGTATGGAAATCGCACTTGACTGCTCAAACGGTTCTTCTTCAAGAACAGCCGAAAAGCTTTTCACAAAGCTTGGTGCAAAGGTTCATATGCTTTTTGACGAGCCTGACGGTGTGAACATCAACCGTGACTGCGGTTCAACTCATATGAGCAAATTGCAGAAGTATGTTCGTGAACACAAGCTTTCATGCGGTCTTGCATTTGACGGTGACGCCGACAGATGTCTTGCGGTTGACGAAAACGGTAACCTTGTTGACGGCGATTATCTTATTGCAATCTGTGCAAATGATATGAAGCAGAGAGGCGTACTCAAAAAGAATGCCGTTGTCGGAACAATTATGACAAACATGGGCTTTAACAAGTTCTGCGAAGAAAACGATATGCACTTTGTTTCAACAAAGGTTGGCGACAGATATGTTCTTGAGGCTATGATGCAGGAGGGCTACAATATCGGCGGCGAGCAGAGCGGTCACATCATTTTGCTTGACTACGCAACAACAGGCGACGGTCAGCTTTCAGGTGCAATGATTCTCAGCATTATGAAGAGAACAGGCGAAAAGCTCAGTCAGCTTGCAAAGATTATGGAGCGTTTGCCGCAGGTGCTCATTAATGTAAAGGTCAGCAGAGAGGGCAAGCTCTCATTCTATACAGACAGGGAAATCAAGGCTGAAATCGAAAGAGTTAGCGAAATCCTCGGTGACAGAGGCAGAATTCTTGTTCGTGTGTCGGGAACAGAACCTCTCGTAAGAGTAATGCTCGAGGGTGAAAACCTCGAAGAAATTCAGAACCTTGCGGAAGAAGCCGCACAGGTAGTAAGGGAAAGACTTGCATAATGCGATTATCTGATAAATGGAAAGATTATGAACTTATAGATACCTCTGACGGGGAAAGACTTGAAAGATGGGGAGATATAATCCTTATCCGTCCCGATCCGCAGATTATCTGGTCAAGCGAAAAGAAAAATCCTCTTTGGTATTCGGCACATGCCCGTTACCACCGCTCAAATCGTGGCGGAGGAAGTTGGGAGCAGTACAAAAAAGTTCCCGACCGCTGGACTGTAAATTACGGCGACCTCGTTTTCAACATCAAGCCTATGGGATTCAAGCACACGGGTGTGTTCCCCGAACAGGCAGTTAACTGGGATTTTGCCGCAGAAAAAATTAAAAACGAAAACAGACCGCTTAAAATTCTCAACCTTTTCGGTTACACAGGCTGTGCAACTCTTGCGTGTATGAACGCAGGCGCAACCGTTTGCCATGTTGACGCATCAAAGGGCATGGTTCAGTGGGCAAAGGAAAATGCCGCATCAAGCGGTATTGCCGACAGACCTGTCCGTTGGCTCGTTGACGATTGCGTAAAATTTGTACAGCGTGAAATCCGCCGTGGCAACAGGTATGACGGAATCATTATGGATCCTCCGTCATACGGCAGAGGTCCGGGCGGTGAGGTCTGGAAACTTGAAGAACAGCTTTATTCACTCGTAACCCTGTGCAAACAGGTTCTCTCAGACAATCCGCTGTTTTTCATTCTCAATTCCTACACAACGGGACTTTCTCCCGCTGTAATGGAGTATTTGCTCGGAGTTCTTTTGCAGAAGGACTTCGGCGGAAAAGTATCAAGCGATGAAATAGGACTGAAGGTGAGCGACACGGGACTTGTATTGCCGTGCGGCTCAACCGCAATATGGGAGAAATAATAAATGAGCTTTATTTCACTTGACAACATCAGCTTTTCATATTCCGACATTGAAAGCGGTCAGCCGTATAAAAATGCGGTCGACGGTGTTTCTCTCAATATCGAAAAGGGTGAATTTGTTGCCCTTCTCGGTCACAACGGATGCGGAAAGTCAACTGTTGCAAAACATCTCAACGCAATGCTATTGCCGGATAAGGGCAAAGTGTATGTTGACGGAGATGACACATCAGATGAAAACAAGACATATGACATAAGAGAAAAAGTGGGACTTGTACTTCAAAATCCCGACAACCAGCTTGTTGCAAGCGTTGTTGAGGAAGATGTTGCATTCGGCCCCGAAAACCTCGGAATACCGCCAAAGGAGATCCGACAGAGGGTTGACGATGCCCTCAAAGCCGTTGATATGTACGATTACCGTGAACACGCTCCGTTCAAGCTTTCGGGCGGTCAGAAACAGCGTATTGCAATTGCCGGAATTCTTGCAATGCAGCCGCAATGCATAGTTCTTGACGAACCCACGGCAATGCTTGATCCTAACGGCCGTGACGAGGTAATGACAACGCTTTTAAAACTCAACCGTGAAAAGAATATGACGGTTGTCCTCATCACACACTATATGGAAGAGGCAGTCCTTGCCGACAGAGTTGTCGTTATGGACGCAGGAAAAATCCTCACTCAGGGTACACCCGAAGATGTTTTTTCACAGGCGGAGCTACTCAAAAAGCACCGTCTTGATGTTCCGCAGGCAACAGAGCTTGCATACAGACTCAGGGGGTGCGGAGTGAAATTTGACAAACTTCCTCTCAATGCAGAGCAATGTGTAAAAATGCTTGAGGAGGTGCTGTCATGAGCAAGGTGCTTGAGCTGAAAAATTTAAGCTATGTTTACGGAACAGGCACTCCGTTTGAGAAAACCGCTGTCAATAATTTGAGCCTTTCAATTGAAAAAGGCGAGTTTATCGGCATTATGGGACACACGGGCTCGGGCAAGTCAACACTTGTTCAAATGCTCAACGGACTTATGAAACCAACTTCGGGACAGGTTCTTCTTGACGGCGAGGATATCTGGGCAAATCCCAAGGATATCAGAAAAATCCGTTTCAAAGTCGGAATGGTATTTCAGTATCCCGAATATCAGCTTTTTGAAGAAACCGTTGCCAAGGATATCGCATTCGGCCCTACGAATATGGGCAAGAGCGGTGCAGAGCTTGAAAAAGCGGTAAATGACGCCGCAAGATTTACCGGACTTAAAGATGAACTTCTTGAAAAATCTCCGTTCGACCTTTCGGGCGGTGAAAAGAGAAGGGCGGCAATTGCAGGCGTTATAGCAATGAATCCCGAGGTTCTCGTTCTTGACGAACCAACCGCAGGTCTTGATCCTATGGGCAGAGATGTGCTGTTGAGCCAGATTGTGCAGTATCACAAGGAACGCAAAAACACCGTTATCCTTGTATCCCACAGCATGGAAGACATTGCAAGGGTTGCCGATAAGATAATCGTTATGAACAAGTCAAACCTTGTTATGTTTGATAAGACAAAAGAAGTTTTCTCAAAGGGACGAGAGCTTGAAAAAATAGGACTTCGAGTACCGCAGATAACAAAGATTATGCTTGAACTGCGTGAAAAAGGTTTTAATGTTCCCGAAGGAATACTTACTGTTGATGAGGCAATGGACTGTATTTCCTCACTGCTTGACAAGGAGGGTAAAATATGGTAAGAGATGTTGCGTTCGGTCAGTATTTTCCTGCGAACAGCGTAATCCACAAATGTGATCCCCGTGCAAAGCTGATTATGCTTGTCGGATTTCTCGTAATTATTTTCTGTACTTTTAATTATGCCTCGCTTGCGCTTGTTGTGATTTTTACCGCACTTTTTGTTGCGGCAAGCAAAGTGCCTGCAAAGTTCTATTTCAAAAGCATGAAAGTAATTATATTTATTATAATAGTAACCTCAATTCTCAATGTGTTCTACGGTTCGGGTGATCCGCTTGTACAATGGGGAATTTTCAAAATTACCTTAAACGGCATTAACAGAGCAATTTTTGTTTCGGTAAGAATCATATGTCTTATCCTTGCAAGCTCCTGTCTTACATTCACAACCTCTCCGACAGAGCTTACGGACGCAATCGAAAGACTGATGAAGCCGCTTGCAAAACTGCATTTTCCCGTTCACGAGATTGCAATGATGATGTCGCTTGCTTTAAGATTTGTTCCCACACTTCTTGAAGAAACCGACAAAATTACTCAGGCTCAAAAGGCACGAGGTGCCGATATGGAGTCGGGTAATATTATTCAAAGGGTAAAGGCGTTTATCCCTATTCTTATTCCGCTTTTTGTTTCGGCATTCAGAAGAGCCTATGAGCTTGCAACAGCTATGGAGTGCCGTTGCTACCGTGGCGGAACAGGAAGAACACGAATGAGAACTATTCATATGGCAAAGCGTGACTATGTATCTTTTGTAATGGTCGCACTTCTAATCGGCGGAGTGATTTTATGCAACATATTCCTGCCTGCGGCAGTTTAAGAAATCTTCTTCTCACAATTTCATATGACGGAAAAAAGTTCCATGGCTGGCAGATTCAGCAGAACGCAATGACGGTTCAGGAGGCTTTTCAAACTGCTCTTTCTAAGATTATCGGCAATGACTTTGATGTAAAGGGCTGCAGTCGCACAGACAGCGGAGTTCACGCAAATATGTACTGCATCAGCCTTAAAACAGAGCATCCCATAAAGCCCGAAAGACTCAAGGCGGCGCTTAACCGCTGGCTGCCGCTAAGCATTGCGGTTCTTGACTGCAAAGAGGTTGCACCCGATTTTCACGCCCGCTATTCCTGCACAAGCAAGGAATATATCTACAAAATCTGGAACAGCGAGGTGCGAAATCCGTTTCTTGACGGATACGCACTTCATTACAGATACAAAATTGACGAAAATCTGCTTGACAAAGCCGCTCAGGCATATGTCGGCAGACACGATTTCACTTCCTTTTGCACGCTTGATAACCGTGAAAAAGGGGATATGACCAGAAATGTAAAAGCCTTTTCGGTAACCCGTGAGGGCGACCTTGTTACAATGAAGGTTGAGGCCGACGGCTTTTTGTACAATATGGTTCGTATTATGGTGGGAACACTTCTCAGGATTCAGCAGGGTAAAATTGCTCCCGATGAAATCCCCTCCATTATAGAAAAGAAAAACAGAAAATATTCGGGTCCCACCGCACAGGCTTGCGGATTGTACCTGAATCGTGTGAATTATGAAAATGACAACAGTTCACAAAAAGGAGTGAACGCTGATGTTTAAAAAATTTAAAGGACATTATTCAAAACGAAAGACACATAAAACCGACAGAGATGTAATGAGCTATGAGGATATGCCTCTTGACGATTATGAACAGGAAAAAACCGAAATGTCGCCGCAGGCTGTCAAGAAAATCGTACTCGGTGCGTGTATTGCCATTGCGGCAGGACTTATAGTTTTTGCCTTTGCAAACCGTGACAAGCTCACATGGGAGAACATCTCGAACTGGTGGACTTATGATGTACTCGGAAATGCCGGCCACGGCTATCCCGTTGACATTATCGGTTCCGAGGTTTCATCGGGCAACTTTGCAGTGTCACAGGGACATGCCGTGTATGCGTCGGACACCTCGTTTGTAACCCTTACAAATTCAGGTACAGAGGTTGCACGACTTCAGCTTACACATTCAAATCCCGTAATGAAAAACAATGAAAACAGATTTCTCACATACGGAATCGGCAGTTCAAGCTATGAGATAAGCAGTTTTGACGAAACGCTTTACTCAGGCAATGCCGAAAATAAAATATACACAGGTGATGTTGCCTCAAACGGTACATACTGTCTTGTTACCGAGGACAACGGTTATCTTACAACGCTGTATGCCTACAGTAAAAATAATAACAGAATTTACAAATATTCTTTTTCGGAGTATTATATAACATCGGTAGCAATTAACAAGGATGGCTCCGGTTGCGTTGCCACAGGTGTGTCAAGTGATAAGGGCTCAGCGGTAACGGGCGTTTATGTGCTTGATTTTTCACAGGAAAAGCCTGTTTCAACCTACAAAATTTCGGGTGACAGCGTGCTTGATTGCAAGTATCTGACCTCTGATACGGCGGTTCTTGTGGGCTCACAGGCAAGCTATATTGTTAAAAAAGGTGAAAAGAATTACAAAACAGTAAGCTATGAGGACAAAACTCTTTCAAATTACTGCTTTAACACAGATACATCAACCTATACAATGGCTCTTTCAAGGAGCGGTGACGGAAGAAGTGTTGCTCTCATAAGCTATAACAGCAACGGCGAGGCACAGTACACAATAAATACCGAACATAAAGCCGATTCGCTTTCTGTCTACAAGGGTACGGTTGCAATCCTTGACGGAAATGTTGTTTACGGTTATAATCAAAATGGCGATTTGCTTTATTCGACAAATTCAGGAACCGGTTCAAAAAAGATTGTGCTTGCCTCGGACTACACCGCTTACATTCTCAGCGTAAATCAAATTAGGTTTATTGACCTTGACAGTGTATCGAGCGACGATACCGCTCAAACTTCAAAACAGGAGTAATAAATTTGGTTGCAGATATAATTATTATTGCCGTGTTTGCGCTTTTGTTTTTTATTGATTTCAAGCGTGGCATAGCAATTACAATTCTCAATGTTGCAGGTGTGGCTCTCACGGGCTTTCTTGCATATCACATTTCAAATTTTCTTGCATCGTGGGTTTATACGGCATTTGTTCAGCAGACCTTAACAACAAATCTGCAACAAATGATTGACACTCAGGGCATCAATTCAGCCATTGCAAACAGTTTTTCGGCTTTGCCAAACTGGGTTATGGGAATGCTCGGATTTTTCCTTTCAATTTTTGGATTGGATTCAAGTGTCTATACAAACGATTTTCAGGTACCGAACTCTGCCGCAGCGGCGGTGTCAGCTTCGGTGGAAAATCTTATTCAGCCGGTTATCACAGGAATGTTCCGCTTGGTTATCGGTGTAGTTATATCAATAATTATCTTTATAATTATAAAAATTCTTGTTAAAAAACTTGCAAGAGTGTTTAAAATACCCGTGGTGAAACAGATTAATAAGCTTCTCGGCGGTGTGTTGGGACTTGCGGAGGCGGCAATCCTTGTGTTTTTTGCCGTTAATATCTTTTCGGGAGTGCTTGAGTTTTCAAATCCCGAAATGCTTAATAACCCGATGATTTCGGGTGCTGTTTTTAAATTTTTCAGCGTTGCAGTCTGAATGAAGAAACAGGAGGGAACAGTAATGGAAAAAGAAAAAGATGTGTGGAGCTTTAAAACATCCGATTTGGTTACTATACCTAATATTATAACTTATGTAAGATTTGTGCTTATAATCCCGTTTGTATATTTTTTCCTTGCGGAACAGTATATATATGCGGCTATATGTATAGGTTTGTCGGGACTTTCCGATTGCTTTGACGGAATGGCTGCCAGAAAACTCAATCAGGTAACTCCTCTCGGAAAAATCCTTGATCCCATTGCAGACAAGGTAACGCTTTTTGCGGTCGTTATCTGTATGGTGATTTATGTGCCTATGGTTCTTCCGATTCTTGTGACGCTTTTGGTCAAAGACCTTCTTATGCTCATCGGCGGTGCTGATTTAATCAAAAAAAGACTCACTCCGCCTTCTGCAAATTGGTACGGAAAGGTCGGAACAATTATTTTCTACTTTTCCGTATGTCTTATCGTATTTCTCAAGGCCTTTTTTGCCTACGAAAATATGGTGCTTGATCTGATATTGCTTTCGGTTACAGCCGCATCAATGCTATACGCTTTGTATCGTTACGGCAAAATCTATTTTGCAATGATTAAGGAGTACAACGAATCACTTAAAAAGACAGCTGACATTAAAAATAAATAAATTCCGACAAATAAATATTGAATTATTTGTTAAACAGTTGTATAATTCTTATATTACCATGACAGCAAATGTGCAATTTGGTGTCCTAAAAAGGAGTATGCTATGCTTTGTACAAGATGCGGAAAACGGCCTGCGGTTGTTTTCGTTTCAAATAATAATTCCAAAGACGCCCCAACGGCAGGTTATTGCCTTACCTGTGCAAAAGAGCTTGGAATCAAGCCGGTTGAGGATCTTATCAGCAAAATGGGTATCTCGGATGAGGACCTTGAAAATGTTCAGGATCAGATGAACACCCTCATGAACAGTATGGGTGACGGCGATATGTCACAGCTTATGGAACAGCTTGGTGCGGATAACCTTGCCGAGCAGATGGGCGATTTTGCTAAAGACGGTGACGGCAGTGAGGATGATGACTTCTCTCACGGTGCACCTGCATTTCCTGCATTTTTCAACAGTATGTTCGGCGGACAGAACAACAATGCGACAAATCAGGATAATAATAAAAAGGGCAAAAAAGAGAAAAAAGAAAAGAACAGAAAGCACATCAATCTTTACTGTGAAGACCTCACACGCAAGGCGAGAGAGGGCAAAATCGACCGCATTGTCGGCAGAGACAGCGAGATTGAGCGTGTAATTCAGATTCTTTCAAGAAGAACAAAGAACAATCCTTGCCTTATCGGTGAACCCGGTGTAGGTAAAACCGCTATTGCAGAGGGGCTTGCTCTCCGCATTGCCGCAGGAAATGTTCCTCAAAGACTTAAAAACAAGGAAATTCAGCTTCTTGACCTCACATCGCTTGTTGCAGGCACTCAGTTCAGAGGTCAGTTTGAAAGCAGAATCAAAGGTCTTGTTTCCGAAATCAAGGAGAACGGCAACATAATTCTCTTTATTGATGAGGTTCACAGCCTTGTCGGCACAGGTGACAACGAGGGTACAATGAATGCCGCAAATATCCTCAAACCGGCTCTTTCAAGGGGCGAGGTTCAGGTCATCGGTGCTACAACATTCAACGAATACAGAAAATATATCGAAAAGGATTCTGCTCTTGAAAGAAGATTTCAGCCCGTAAAGGTCGGCGAGCCTACAATTGCTCAGTCAATTGATGTCATTGCAGGCGTAAAAGGCTATTATGAGGCACATCACCGTGTAATTGTTGACGATGATATCGTTCGCAAGACAGTTGTCCTTTCCGAAAGATACATAACAGACCGTTTTCTTCCCGACAAAGCAATCGACCTTCTTGATGAAAGCTGTGCCTGTGCCGCTCTCCGCAACAAAAGCATGGAGCGTCACGATAAGCTTGAGGATGAAAGACAGAAGCTTCTTATCAGAAAGGACGCTCTTACAAATGCCGATGAGGTAAACTATGAACAGCTTGCCGAGGTCAACACAAGCCTTGCAAGAATTGACAGCGACCTTAAAGAAATTGACCCCGAAACTCTCGTTTCAAAGGTTACAGAGGAGGATATCGCCAAGGTAATCGAACTCTGGACAGGCATCCCCGCATCAAGAATCAAGGAAAATGAGCTTTCAAAGCTTGCCGACCTTGAGAACGAGCTTAAAAAGAAAATTATCGGTCAGGACGAGGCTGTAAAGGCTCTTGCATCTGCAATCAGAAGAAGCAGAGTTCAGATTTCACCTCGCCGCAGACCTGCATCGTTCATCTTTGTAGGTCCTACAGGTGTCGGTAAAACAGAGCTTGTAAAGGTTCTCAGCAAGGAACTTTTCGATACCCCCGAAACTCTTATCAGACTTGATATGAGTGAATTTATGGAGAAACATTCGGTTTCTAAAATTATCGGTTCACCGCCCGGATATGTCGGTTACGATGAGGCAGGACAGGTAACGGAGAAAGTTCGCCGCAGACCTTATTCGGTTCTCCTCTTTGATGAAATCGAAAAGGCTCATCCCGATGTTCTCAATATTTTGCTCCAAATTCTTGACGAGGGCAGAGTTACAGACGCTCACGGCAGAACAGTAAACTTTGAAAATACTGTTATCATTATGACATCAAATGCCGGTTCTGCATCAAAGGACAGCGCATTAGGCTTTGGCAAGACTGAAGAAGATGCCTCAAAAGAAAAGGTTATGAAGGCACTTTCCGAGTTCCTCCGTCCTGAATTTATCGCAAGAGTTGATGAGGTTATCGTATTCAACAGCCTTAAAAAGGACGATTTTGTTAAGATTGCAGACCTTATGCTCTCTGAGTATGTACCGACTCTCGAGGAAAAGCACATCAAATTCACATTTGACGAAAAGGTTTGTCAGCTCCTTGCAGAAAAGTCATGCAACGGTGCAAGCGGTGCTCGTGACCTCAGAAACACAATTCGCAGAGAGGCTGAGGAGAAAATTGCAAACGCAATGATTGAGGCAGGTGCAGGCGGTGTTACTGCAATGCACCTTACAGCCGAAAACGGTGAGCCTGTTCTTCAGTCAATCTGATTTTTACGGTAAAAGTTAACACATAAAATTTCCGCATATCGGGCAGTCATCACGATTGCCCGATTTTTTGCATGCAGTATAATTCTATTAAAGAACAATCATACACGGCGAGCCGACTTTTCTTGTTCGTGTAGATAGTTTGTAAATGTCAAAAAACATATTATTCCCGAGCGGAAGTTTTTTTAAAATTGAAAGTTGAAAATTGAAAATGTAAAATTGTGGTCGGGCAGACAGTTTGCAAAATGCAAATCATCGTCGCCCGATTGTCTTTGTATATATAGAAGTTGCGTTTAAATGTAGAGGCGGATATTATCCGCCCGCACGGCGAGCCGCCGTACCCAATTCGTGTAGATAATTTGTTTTGCATTATACAAACTGTCTACACGAGAGAAAAAACACGAGTAAAAAACGGCTGTGTAGCATAATGTACACAGCCGTTTTTTGAAAATAAAATGAAAGAAAGATTAACCTTTTACAGCACCTGAAACAACACCCTCGATGATGTATTTCTGACATGCAAAGTAGAAAATAATAATCGGAACGATACTCAGAACGATAAGCGCCATAATAGCACTTGTGTCCGTATGACCGTAACTGCCGTTAAGATACTGAATGTGAATCGGAATAGTTTTGTAATCCATATCAAGAATAAGATAGGGGAGAAGGTAGTCGTTCCAAATCCACATGGTTTCGAGTATGGCAACCGTTACCGTAATCGGTTTTAAAACGGGAAAAACCACCCTGAAAAATGTCTGGAGCGGATTGCAGCCGTCAATCATGGCTGCCTCTTCGATTTCAATCGGCACACTTTTTACAAACCCCGAGTACATGAATACCGAAAGCCCCGCGCCCGCTGAATCAGCCGGGCGGTGGCTGTTTTACCCTGCCTCATGGCAGCCACCCCGTTTCTTGCTTTTTCCCTGCTATTATAGCACGGCGCGGCGGGATGGGGAAGTGGACGCAACAAGAAAGAGGGCCCAGCGGCCCTCCTCTTTTTATGGGTTTTCCGGGGGGCTGCCCCCACGGCGGGCAGAGCCGAAAGAGAATCGTTTCATGTTTTCCGGCGGCGCCTCCCCTTGCCAGAGCTACACAAAAGTGAGGAGGAAGGACATGTTAAAAGCAAAGAGCGTCCGGGGTAAGACAGGCGCCTCTCCCAAGCGGGGCCTTGCCCAGTACTTTGTCAACAACTGGGACCTGTACGCCATGCTGCTGCTGCCCATCGTGTACATCGTCATCTTCAAGTA
>OJPS01001494.1_pt1 | contig 15337 bp, 7 predicted proteins | sample 1598551 | NCBI WGS metagenome assembly OJPS01 (sample SAMN03922488, study PRJEB24848) | human gut metagenome | isolation source: stool sample | host: Homo sapiens | place: Germany | collected 2011-05 | reverse complement strand
AAATCGACTGACCTTTCTTTTTTACCCAACAATATCTTTAATTAAGGGAGACGGGGAAAGCTCTGCCCGGCACAGCCAACCTGTTTATGCTCCGAGAACTGTTGGGTATCCCGCCGGAAGAGGCTGCTTTGGAAGAAAAGACAGAAACAAGAGAACCAGATGTACAGGAAAAGGCAGAAACGGCCGGAAGCCTGACAGCAAAACAAACGTGGGTACTGATTGCGGTAATGGCAATTTTGCTAGGGCTTGCTCTGCAATTTGTTGGGCTTGGCGCGGCAATTGGATTGTTGATACTTCTGTTCATTTCAATAAGCGGACTCTTTTTTATAGCGGCGGGAAAAAGCGGCGCTGCAACTGCTGCAAAAGCAGCAGCAAGGCGGGTCCTGTATTTAGCGGCAGCAACACTGCTGGCGGTACTTTTATGGTGCATTGCTTTTGTGGCATCTGCAAACTACCAAAGTACAGTGATGTGGAACGTACCACAAGATGTATGGCAGCAATACCCCACAGTTGCCGCATGGATGCAGCATTGTGAAACAATGGGCAGCGGTGTCTATATGCAGCAGGTGGATTTACCAGCAAGTCAGGGGGCCGCAACGGTATATCTTGTCTGCCGCAATGGCGTGACCAATGAACAGGCGGGAAAAATCACCCCCAATCCATTGCGGCTGCGCTTCTGGGTTACTTATCAGGCAGGAGAGAGCGAGCCCATGCTGGATGTGCTGACGTTCTGCGGAAATAAGGACTATCAGGTGTTTTTCAGAATCGGGAAAGAGCAGTCTGAATGTATCTTTACGACAAATGGAAGCGAAGCGTTGGCAGGAGAAGTAAGAAGCCTGCTGGAAAGCCGGGCAAATGACAAATAAAGAAAGTTAGAGAAATGAGCCTGTGCAGGAACCGTGCATAAACACTGTTTCTGCGCAGGCTTTTTGTTAAATAAAAACGGATTTGTTTTTTCTAACATTTGGTGTATAATACTTTTATACTGGGTTTGTCTGTGCAGGATGAATGGTGCCTGCATGGAGGGCAGGGGAGAACGCTTCCCTGACTGGCTCAGAAAGACGCCATATAGAAAAGGAGAATCCGCCATGTCGGAAGCATTGAAAGAACGCAAAGAGATGGACCCGCAGTACCAGTGGGACCTGACCAAAATGTACGCCAGCGATGCGGAATGGGAAAAGGCTTTTGCCGCCATTGACCCCAGAATTGAAGCTTTGGCTGCCTGGGAGGGCAAGCTGAACAACGCTGCCAGCATTCGTGAATTTTATGATGCAGAAATCGGCGTGTTCCGTGAACTGGAAAACCTGGCTGTCTACACCAGCCTGCGTCTGAGCGAGGATACCCGTGCTGATGACGCCCAGAGCATGGATGCCCGCGCTACCGCCAAATATGTAAAGGCTGTCGGTACCATCGCCTATGCTCAGCCGGAAATCCTGGCACTGCCGCAGGAAACCCTGGATGCCATCATGGCTGACGAGCAGGTTGCCCCCTATCGTTTTGCTCTGGAAGACCTGCTGCGTGCAAAGCCTCACACCCTGACCGCCCCGGAAGAAAAGCTGCTGGCTGCTTTCGGTGAGGCATTCGGCACCCCGAAAAATGTTGCCGATAACCTGGAAGACGCCGACATGGTGTTCGATTCCGTCAAGGATGGCGAGGGCAACGATGTGGAGCTGACCGCTTCCAACTACATCCTGCTGCAAACCTCCAATGACCGCGTGCTGCGCAAGAATGCCTTTGAAAGCTACTACAAGAGCTTCCGCCAGCACATCAACACGCTGGCTGCCTCTTACTCCGGCGCTGTCAAGACCGCTACCGCCGAAGCCTCCGTCCGTCATTATGAATCTTCCCGCGCCATGTCCATGGCAGGGGAGAACGTGCCCGGCCAGGTCTATGATAACCTGGTGGCTACTGTGCGTAAGCACCTGCCGGATATGTACCGCTATGTTGCTCTGCGCAAGCGCATCCTGGGTGTGGACGAGCTGCACTACTATGATGTGTACGCCCCGCTGACCAAGGGCGTCAGCGCCCATTACACCTATGACCAGGCCAAGCAGATGGTTCTGGATGCCGTTGCACCGCTGGGCGAAGAGTACGGCACCATCGTTCGCAAGGGCTTTGCCGAGCGCTGGATCGATGTGTTCCCCAACAAGGGCAAGAGCGGCGGCGCTTACTCCGGCGGCAGCTATGATTCCAACCCCTATATCATGTGCAACTTTACCGGTACGCTGGACAGCGTTTCCACCATTGCGCATGAGATGGGCCACAGCATGCACAGCTGGTTCAGCCGCCATACCCAGCCTGCCCAGTATGCCGACTATACCCTGTTTGTCGCAGAGGTCGCTTCCACCGTCAACGAGAACCTGCTCATTGAGCACCTGCTGGCAGAAAAGAACCAGGATCCCGCAACCCGCCTGGCCCTGCTGAATCAGTACCTCGAAAATTTCAAGGGAACCGTCTACCGCCAGACGATGTTTGCCGAGTTTGAGCGCGATGCCCACGCCATGGCCGAGCGCGGCGAAGCCCTGAATCCCGCCGCCCTGAACAATCTGTACAAGAAGCTCATTGTGGACTACTTTGGACCGGAGCTGGTTGTGGATGACGAAGTACAGTACGAGTGGGCACGCATCCCGCACTTCTACCGCCCGTTCTATGTTTATAAGTATGCAACCGGCTATTCCACTGCCGTGGCATTGTCCGAGGGCATCCTGAAGAACGGCGAACCGGCTGTTAAGAAGTACCTGGAGTTCCTGCACATGGGCGGCAGCGCTTACCCGCTGGATGAGCTGCGCCATGCCGGTGTGGACCTGACCACACCCGCCCCGGTGGATGCTGCCCTGGATAAGTTCGGCCGCATTCTGGACGAAGCCGAAGCCTGCGTGGCACAGCTGGAAGCTGCAAAATAAGCAGGGGAAAGTCCGAGGGTGTATCTGATTCTTTGTTTTCAGATACATCTTAAGCACACAATTAGAACCCCCAGTGCAGAAAATCAGCATCTTGCACGATTATTTGAAATATTTTTTGTGAATACTCTTGACACAGCGTGGTTTATCCGCTATTATAATAAATGCGTGAGTTAAGGGGTCAAGTGCGGCCAAAATGGAAGCACAACCCCCGCAAAAAACTGCGCGGAATAATCAAGAAAGGAGAAAAGAAATGCCTACTTTTAACCAGCTCGTACGCAAAGGCCGTGAGGTCCTGGTAACCAAGAGCACTGCTCCTGCCCTTCAGAAGAGCTACAACTCCCAGAAGAAGCAGTACACCACCATGAACAGCCCCCAGAAGCGTGGTGTTTGCACCGCTGTTCGTACCATGACCCCCAAAAAGCCCAACTCTGCTCTGCGTAAAGTTGCCCGTGTCCGCCTGACGAATGGTATCGAGGTCACCTCCTACATTCCTGGTATCGGCCATAACCTGCAGGAGCACAGCGTTGTCCTGATCCGTGGCGGTCGTGTTAAGGACCTGCCCGGTGTCCGTTACCACATCATCCGTGGTACTCTGGATACTCAGGGTGTTGCAAACCGTAACCAGGCTCGCAGCAAATACGGCGCAAAGCGTCCCAAGGCCGGTGCCAAGAAGTAAGGAAACATCTTTTCGCCATAAAATGGTCAGCTGACCCTTTTGTGGCATAACGGGAGTTTTCTTTAACTTTCGAGTACCGATGATATCATTAATGTGAAGGAGGGAAGAAAGATGCCCAGAAGAGGTAAAATCGCAAAGCGCGAAGTTCTGGCTGATCCTATTTACAATTCCAAGCTCGTCACCCGTCTGGTCAACAGCATCATGCTGGATGGCAAGAAGGGCGTCGCTCAGAAGATCGTTTACGAAGCTTTTGAGACTGTCAAAGAGAAGACCGGCAACGATCCTCTCGAAATGTTCGAGAAGGCCATGGAAAACATCATGCCCAGCCTCGAAGTTAAGGCCCGCCGTGTCGGCGGCTCCACCTACCAGGTTCCTCTGGAGGTCAGCCCCGCCCGCCGCGAGACCCTCGGCCTGCGCTGGCTGACTCTGTACAGCCGCAGCCGTGGTGAAAAGACCATGTCCGCTCGCCTGGCCGCCGAGATCATTGACGCTACCAACAACGTTGGCGGCGCCGTCAAGAAGCGCGAAGATACCCACAAGATGGCAGAAGCCAACAAGGCTTTCGCGCATTACCGTTATTGATCTGCTTACTGAGGAGGTTTAAGCCATGGCAACGCCGAGAGACGTATCCCTGCAAATGACCCGAAATATCGGTATCATGGCCCACATCGACGCAGGCAAGACCACCACCACCGAGCGCATTCTGTACTACACCGGTATTAACCATAAGATCGGCGAAGTTCATGACGGCGCTGCTACGATGGACTGGATGGAGCAGGAACAGGAACGTGGTATTACCATCACTTCCGCTGCAACCACCTGCTACTGGAGCCACACCGAGACCCAGCACGATCCGGCTCTGTTCAAAAAGAACCGTCATCGTATCAACATCATCGACACCCCGGGCCACGTTGACTTTACTGTTGAAGTTCAGCGTTCTCTGCGTGTTCTGGACGGTTCTGTTACCGTTCTGGCCGCAAAGGGTGGCGTTGAGCCTCAGTCTGAAACCGTTTGGCGCCAGGCTGACGAGTACAAGGTTCCCCGCATGGTTTACGTCAACAAGATGGATACCATGGGTGCTGACTTCTTCCGCTGCGTACAGATGATGCATGATCGTCTGCATGCCAACGGTGTGCCTATCCAGCTGCCTGTCGGCCAGGAAGACACTTTCCGCGGCATCATCGATCTGATCGACATGAAAGCCGATATCTACTATGATGATATGGGCAATGATGTGCGCGTTGAGGAAATTCCTGAAGACCTGAAAGAACAGGCTCAGGAATATCATGACAAGCTGATCGAAGCTGTTGCTGAGACCGACGAAGAGCTGATGATGAAGTACCTGGACGGCGAAGAGCTGACCAAGGGAGAAATCAAGGCTGCTCTGCGTAAGGCTACTATTTCCAACGAGATCGTTCCTGTTGTCTGCGGCTCTTCTTACAAGAACCGTGGCGTTCAGAAACTGTTGGATGCAATCGTTGATTATATGCCCGCTCCGACCGACGTTGCGGCCATCAAGGGCACCAACCCGGAGACTGGCGAGGAAGAAGATCGCACTTCTTCCGATGATCAGCCGTTCTCTGCACTGGCATTCAAGATTATGACTGACCCGTATGTCGGTAAGCTGTGCTTCTTCCGCGTGTACTCTGGTACCGTTGAGGCTGGCACCACTGTTTACAACTCTGTTAAGGATCAGGACGAGCGTATCGGCCGTATCCTGCAGATGCATGCAAACAACCGTAAGGATATCGACATCTGCTACGCTGGCGATATCGCCGCTGCTGTTGGTCTGAAGAACACCACCACTGGTGATACCCTGTGCGATGAGAAGCATCCCATCATCCTCGAGTCCATGAACTTCCCCGAGCCGGTTATCCGCGTTGCCATCGAGCCCAAGACCAAGGCTGGCAGCGAGAAGATGGGTATTGCCCTGTCTAAGCTGGCTGAAGAGGACCCGACTTTCCGTACCTGGACCGATGAAGAAACCGGTCAGACCATCATCGCCGGCATGGGCGAGCTCCACCTGGAAATCATCGTGGACCGTCTGCTCCGCGAGTTTAAGGTCGAAGCTAACGTTGGCGCACCTCAGGTTGCCTACCGTGAAACCATCCGCAAGGATGCTAACCAGGAAACCAAGTACGCACGTCAGTCCGGTGGTAAGGGCCAGTATGGTCACGTTAAGATCAAGATTGAGCCCAACCCGGGTAAGGGTTATGAGTTTGTCAACGGTATTGTTGGCGGCGCTATCCCGAAGGAATACATCCCCGCTGTTGACAACGGTATCCAGGGCGCGATGAAGTCCGGCATTCTGGCTGGCTATCCCGTTGTGGATGTCAAGGTCACTCTGTGGGACGGCTCCTATCATGAAGTTGACTCCTCTGAAATGGCGTTCTCCATCGCCGGCTCCATGGCATTCAAGGATGCTATGAAGAAGGCTGATCCCGTCATTATGGAGCCCATCATGAAGGTTGACGTTGTTGTTCCTGACGAGTATATGGGCAACGTCATTGGCGACTTGAACAGCCGCCGCGGCGCGATCCAGAACCAGGAATCCACCGATGGCACTGCCCGTGTCACCGCTATGGTTCCTCTGTCCGAGATGTTCGGTTACGCTACTGACCTGCGTTCCAAGACCCAGGGCCGTGGCCAGTACTCCATGGAGCCGGCTGATTACCAGCAGGTTCCCAAGAGTGTTGCAGATAAGATCATGACCGAGCGCAATAAGGGCTGATTCTGCACAAATTCGCGCAAAATACTTGATTTTTCTTGAAAAATCTAGTATGATAGCCTTACAACAGGCTATTTTATCTGTTTGAATTAAAGGAGGATACTTCCAATGGCTGAAAAGGAAAAATTTGACCGCTCTTTGGAGCATGTCAACATCGGTACCATCGGTCACGTTGACCACGGCAAGACCACTCTGACTGCCGCTATCACCAAGGTTCTGGCTCTGAAGGGCGACGCCGATTTCATGGATTACTCCAGCATCGATAAGGCTCCTGAAGAGAAGGCTCGTGGTATCACGATCAATACCGCTCACGTTGAGTACCACACCGCGAAGCGTCACTATGCCCACGTTGACTGCCCGGGCCATGCTGACTACATCAAGAACATGATCACCGGTGCTGCTCAGATGGACGGCGCTATCCTGGTTGTTGCTGCAACCGATGGCCCGATGCCGCAGACCCGTGAGCACATCCTGCTGGCTCGTCAGGTTGGCGTGCCCAAGATCGTTGTGTTCCTGAACAAGTGCGATATGGTTGACGACGAAGAGCTGCTCGACCTGGTCGAAATGGAAGTTCGCGAACTGCTGGACAGCCAGGATTTCGACGGCGACAACACCCCGATTATCCGTGGTTCCGCTCTGAAGGCTCTGGAGAGCACTTCCAAGGATCCCGATGCTCCGGAATACAAGTGCATTTGGGAGCTGATGGACGCTGTTGACAGCTACATCCCGACCCCGGACCGTGCTGCTGATAAGCCGTTCCTGATGCCCGTTGAGGACGTTATGACCATCTCTGGCCGTGGCACCGTTGCTACCGGTCGTGTTGAGCGTGGTACTGCTCATGTCGGCGATCAGATGGAAATCGTTGGTCTGAAGGAAGAGAAGATGACCACCACCATCACTGGTCTGGAAATGTTCCGCAAGAGCCTCGAGTTCGCTCAGGCTGGCGACAACATCGGCGCTCTGCTGCGTGGTATTGACCGTGACCAGATCGAGCGTGGCCAGGTTCTGGCTGTTCCCGGCTCTGTTCATCCCCACACCACTTTCGATGGCCATGTTTACGTCCTGAAGAAGGAAGAAGGCGGCCGTCATACCCCGTTCTTCAACAACTATCGTCCTCAGTTCTACTTCCGTACCACCGACGTTACCGGCATCATCACCCTGCCCGAAGGCACTGAGATGTGCATGCCCGGTGACAACGTTGATATGCACGTTGAGCTGATCACCCCGGTTGCCATGGAAGAAGGCATGCGTTTCGCTATCCGCGAAGGCGGCCACACTGTTGGTTCCGGCGTTGTTTCCAAGATCGAGAAGTAATTTTCGGCTTGTGATATAGCTTTCAAGGCTCCTGCTGTTAAGGCAGGGGCCTTTTTGTTGTGTACGACTTATGGGGCGGGGAGGGGGCAAAGGCCGGGTGTGGAAGCCCAAGGAAGGCATCATGAAAACATCAGGAATTGTAGATAGGGGAGAGGACACCATTCGGAACTTTGAAAAAGTGGAGCAGGAGGGGGCACTCACACCGCCCTACCTTGGGAAGGTGTATTTCAGGTCGCGGTTAAGGGGCAAGGGCTAAGTTTTCGGAACGGTCAGGAACGCTCTCTACAGTACAATTTATAATGGGCAATTCTCAACCTCCAATTTTCCCTTCAAGTTTCCTCCAATCTCTGCCAAATCTCTCAACAACAAGCCAAACCGAAATGGCAAAAAATGCGCGATCACAATACCGGATGATTGGATTAAGAGATTGCAAAGAACATTATCGGGGTAAATGTTTAATCATTTGATAAAATCAGGAATAAACCATTCAAAAATGTTAATAAATACCGCCAAAGGGTCACCGCACCGCAGCGCAAATAATGTGCGAAAAACAGGTTTCAGTTGATTCAAGGACAAAAATTTACCTAGAAACCGCTCTAATTAACTATGCAAATTCTGGCAACTGTGATATAATGTATATACCTAGATGTGTCGGAATGGTTATCATTTGCAGGATCAAGGCATGCAGCCGGTACAACGTTTTGTCAGCCGCTGTGCCGGGGCCAAAAGCCCCAAAAGCAGGCCGCAGCCCGGCAGGGGATCGCCAGACCGAGGGAGCACAACCAGGCGTTTTGCAATCAACACCTGCAAAGTGCCGCACATCTGCCGTACCACTTTTCACACAAAAGGGGAAAGTAGTAACACTTAAGGGAGGATAAAACTATGAAGAAAAACCTTCAGCGTTTTGGTGCATCCGTGCTGGCAGCAGCCATGGTTGCCCAAAGCGTGGCGCTTCCCGCAGCAGCCGAAACTACCAAGATTGATTCTTCGGTAGCGCAGTCTGTTGCAGCTAGCGCAGCAAGCGCGGCCAGCGCTGTGCAGTCCCTGCCCAAGTTCACCAGCACCGCAGACCTGATCAAGCAGACAGCCCAAACGCTGGCTGCCCAGGGTGAAGTGCATGAACTGGAGCAGGACGATGCCAAGCTGGAAGCGACTGCACAGAGCAAGGCGGGCATGAGCCTTGCAGCGTTGGAAAATGCATTGGCCGATGCCATGTATGCCAACGCCGCAGCCGGCAAGATCAACACCGAAGCCTATGGCCTGAACAAGGACGAGATGGCATCGGTGATGGCTGCCACCATCAAAACGTATCATCTGTCCAGCGCCGTTACCGACCTGGGCTATGAGACGAACGCCGCAGGCGTTGTGACCGCCGTTACCTTTACCGGCAGCTCCGGCATGACCTCTGCGATGGAGTCCATGACCAACAGCGATGATGAAGTGATTGCGCAGCAGGCTGACAGCTACGCACAGGCTTACGTTGCTGAAAACTCCGATACCTTTGCTGCCAGCGCCGCTGCAGACGGCCATACCTATGGCGAGCCGAAATGGTACTGGAATGACACCAACCCGGAGGATGGCCACACCCATACCTGGAAGGAAACCCCCGACGGCTACTGGACCAAGACCGATGACGGCTGGGCTTACACCGCTGTGTATACCTGTGAAAAGGACGATGCCTACCAGAAGGTAGAAGGCACCGTAACCAAGGATACCACCGAGGCAAAGCCCGGCGCTGCCGGCAAGACCGTTTACTCTGCCAGCGTGCCCGCTGACAAGAGCCCGGTTAAGAAGGAATACAAGGAACCCACCACCCGCACCGACGACATTGCCGCCCTGCCCTGCCAGAACCATGCCGTGCCCAAGGATGCAGATGGCAACTTTGTTGCTACCTTCAACTGGGAAATGAAGAAGGTCGAGGGCAAGCTGGCCGATGACTACAGCAACGCCCAGCTGTTCTATGACAGCGAAACCGGCAAAATTTCTGCCGGCGCTCCCGTTACCATTGACTGGGAATGCACCAGCGTCACCTTCAAGTGCGCTGTCTGCGGCGAAGAAATCAAAACCCAGCCGGTAATGACCATGCCGGTCAGCGTTGTGGTAGACCAGAATGACAATTCCGTCTACATCAATGTGGGCGGCACCCCGACCCTGGATACCACCTCCGGCGGCACCGGCGTTACCCTGGTGTCCGCAATGAAGGACGGCAACTGGTACGATATGCAGAACAACCCGGTTGACGCAAGCAAGGTGAACTTCACCTATCAGAGCGGCGACAACAAGGGCAAGAACAGCCTGCTGCTGTACGACAGCCAGAAGACTGCCGTGTATGTGGACGACCAGGGCAACCAGGTCACCAATACTTACGATGTCTCCACTGCGCAGATGAACTACTACTACTTCCAGCTGTCGCAGTTCAACCAGGACGAAGCAGAGTACTTCGGCGTGGTTGCCCCGTTCTGGACCTCCAAGGGCGTTCAGAAGCAGGGCGAGGATGGCAGCATCACCGGCACCATGGGCGCAATCAAGGTATTGTGCAGCATTGATCCGAACGATGATGTCCCGCCGACCACCATGGCATTCATGCTGAACATGCTGCCGCAGGCGTTCATGTCTTACGTCATGAACTATGGCGAAGCTCTGAAAGCCATCCGTGATGCAGGCTTGGCACAGGTTGCCAAGCTGGGTGACGCTGACTATGTCACCAAGCTGCTGATCCTGCACGACTGGATCTCCCAGGTTGCAGAATTCGATATGGGCTCCATGGGCGATATCACCGGCGGCGGCAACAACGACCCCATCCAGACGACTGCTTTCGGTGCCCTGCTGGGCGGCGAGATCGGCGCTAAGGGCGTTGAGTATGGCTGCATCTGCCTGGGCTATGCAGCTGCATTTAACTACATGGTCCAGAATTTGCCTGACAACAAGAGCATCTATAAGAATGATGACGGCAGCTGGAAGACCCCCGATGAAGTAGGCAACGATGCTGTTGTTGACTTTGCCCAGATCCTGTATTACTGCGATACTTCTGATACCAGTGTTGCCGGTAATGCGTTCGGCGGCGGCATGTTCAACAACGTCCACTACTTCAACGCAGTCAAGGTCAACAAGCTGCAGGGCGACAGCAACTCTGCTACGATGACCACCGGCGAACCCAACAAGAACTGGTACTATGTTGACGTCTGCTATGATGACGTGAACACCGAGTGCATGGCCCAGACCCGCGTTGAGAACGCAGGCGACCTGCGCCATGTCAACTTCCTGGTTTCTCCCTCCGGTCTGGAAGGCCGTTACAGCAAGTACTATGATTACATTGACTCGCTGTACGATGGCTACACCTACACCAAGAACAAGAATCCCGATGTGGATGATGACGGCAATGTTGTGTTGAACAACGGCAAGCCGCATTACTCTTACACCAAGGCGGAGAACAAGAACGAGACCCGTTACACCGATACCTGCTACGAGGATACCTGGTTCACCTCTATCTGCAGCCCCATCTACTTCGACAATAATTACTTCTATTACGTTGATACCACGACCAACCAGAACCTGTATAACAACATGCGCCGCCAGCAGTCCGAGAACGGCAACAACGGCAACTCTGGTTCCGGCAGCTCTGGTAACAACTCCCAGATGCAGCAGTTCATGAAGAAGATGCAGAACCAGGGCCCCGATACTCTGGAAGCACGTCCGCGTAATGCGAACTACTATATCCGCAAAGAGGATTCCAGCAGCTCCGGCGGCATGAACTTCAGCATGAGCAGCTTTACCAAGACGGATGACCCGTTTGATATCATCCTGATGTACTACAACGATCTGAAGGAAACCAGCAGCAACTTCAATGATGACGACAGCAATGCCAAGGTTCTGGCCGAAGCTGGCACCATCTATAAGATCGATACCAGTGCAAAAGATAAGCATACCAAGGTTGAAAACAACCTGAACACCGAGTGCCTGGCAGACGCTGCTGCAAAGCGGATCTACCCCGCACTGGTACACTCTACCGCACTGTATGATGGCAAGCTGTACTTCAACGTCAACAACGCCATCTACCGTATGGACCCGACCACTGGCGCAGTGGAAGAAGTGAAGGAATACAACACCGTCTATGGCGGCATTAAGCTGACCAAGGATAAGGACGGCAACATGGTTCCCGATACCCACTTTCCCGGCATGAGCATGGTTATCATGGATAGCGCCCAGGATACCAGCAGTGTGAAGTATCTGAACACCTTCATGAACCATCCTCTGGCTGGCCTGACCCTGCGTGACAGCTACAGCTTTGCTACCACCACCCAGCAGGGCCAGACTGTGATCACCGGCATCAACACCACCAAGGATCAGCTGGTCGTTTCTGTCGGCACCAACCTGTCCAACACCTATAAGAGCCTGGACGAGCTGGATTCCGATGGCAAGCCGGTTGTTAAGACCGATGTCTCCGGCACTTCTTATGCAAACCGTAAGAGCTACAAGACCGAGTCCTGGAACTACAACCCGAGTTACAACCAGAACATGGGCAGCTCTGACGAGAAGAACAAGAACGAAGAGTTCATGTGGTGCGCTAACCTGGTTGAAACCATGCCGATGTCCGACATGGTCAGCGACCTGAGCAGCGGCGCAACCACCAATGTTTCCGTTGAAGCATGGTGCGATACCCCCGCTTACACCCAGGACCGCACCACCAAGTACGGCCTGACCAAGGGTGAAAAGAAGTACGCTGACGGCGCACTGCCCAAGGGCCATACCTGGAAGCTGGACGAGCTGGAAACCAAGTCCGTTGGCAACAATGTGTACCTGTGCTCTGATTGCCATACCGCAACCGAAAGCACCCCCCACACTGTTACCCTGCCCGATGCAGTTCAAGGCGTTACCCTGACCCTGGGCACCACCAACAACACCTACATCAAGGACGATACCGTTACCCTGACCGTAGAAAAGGAAGGCACCGATATCGTTACCGTTACCGCAAAGAACGGCGATACCGATGTTGCCCTGACTGAAGTTCAGGAAGCAGCGCAGGACGAAGCCGCAGCCCAGGCTACCACCGAAAAGGCTAAGACGGTTTACACCTTCACCATGCCGGACGGCGATGTGACCATCAGCGTTGCAAAGAACGCTAAGACTTATGCGGTTAATGTTGCTGCCCTGACCAATGGTGAGATCACTGCTTCCGCTAAAGAAGCAGCTGAGAAAGAAACCGTAACCCTGACTGCTAAGCCCGCGACCGGCTATGCCCTGAAGGCTGGCAGCGTGAAGGTTACCTACAAAGACGCTGACAACAACGAACAGACCGTAAAGGCAACCGTTGACGAAAAAGACGCCAATGTTTACACCTTTGCAATGCCTGCGTACCCTGTCAACGTCAGCGCAGAGTTTGCTAAGGAATACAAGGTTACTGTGGCAGACACTGCGAACAAGAACGGCGAAACCAAGGTGAGCGCAACCGCAGCTGTTGAGGGCACCGAAGTTACCGTTACCGTTAAGGCAGCTGATAACTACCAGCTCAAGGCTGACAGCCTGACCTACAGCTACAAGAGCGGCGAAGATACCAAGACCGAAAAGCTGACCCCGAACGCAGAAGGCAAGGCTACCTTTAAGATGCCCGCAGCTGATGTCAATGTCACTGCAGAGTATGTCGAAAAGAAACCGGAAGCCTACACTGTGACAGTGAACAAAGCTACCAACGGCACTGTAACCGCTGATAAGGAAACCGCCGCAGCAGGTGATACCGTTACCCTGACTGTTAAGGCAGACGAGACTATGTACTCTCAGGCTGTGCTGGCTGAGGACGGCCTGAAAGTTGCTGACAGCAAGGGTGCTGCAGTTGCATGCACCGCTGGTGCTGACGGCACTTACACCTTCACCATGCCTGCTGACAACGTAACTGTCACCGCAACGTTTGAAATCGTTGCATATGGTGTTGAGGTTGCACCGACTGAACATGGTTCTGTTACCTTTGAGGGCGGCAAGAAGTACTTCAAGGTTGGCGAGAATGTTACTGCTACCTTTACCGCAGAGGCTGGATATGAGCTGGCTAGTGCTTCTTATCAGGAAGGCAACAAACCTACAGACATTACAGCCAAGGTTAAGGAAGCTAGCAACACTTACACCTTCACTATGCCTGAAAACTATGTGAAGATCGAAGCAACCTTCACTGCTGTTCAGCCTACTGAACCTACTGAGCCCACCGAACCCACCACTCCGGATGAGAACGGCGGCGACAACACCGAAACCGAGGCTCTTGAGGCCGAGGAGCGCACCGTTCATGGTGCTGCTGAAAAGACCACCATTACCGCAATGGCTGTCTTTACCTGCACCGATAAGAACTGCGCAAGTGCACAGTTCGTGGATGCAACTGTAAAGCAGACCAGCGGCGTTACCACCGCTGCTGTCACCTTCAACGGCAAGGACTACACCGCCAAGTACGGCGAGAAGAACGGCTGGGTTGAAGAAAACGGCAAGAAGTACTGGTACGAAAAGGGCGTGAAGCAGGGTACCACCGGCCGCGGCAAAGAGATCCATGATCCCGATTCCGACGCCTGGTACTGGCTGGATGCTGTCCAGGGCGGCGCAATGACCGTCAACAAGGACGTTTACCAGGAATCCGACGCCGGCCAGTGGGCTGATAGGCCCGATGGCACCGGCAAGTGGGTCCGTTACGATGAGAACGGCCACATGGTCAAGGGCTGGCAGACGACCGAGAAGGGCACTTACTACTTTGACCCGACCTATGGCACCATGGCCAAGGGTGTTACCGAAATTGACGGCGTACCGTGCGCCTTCGATCAGAACACCGGCATTGGCCTTGATAAACAGTGGGTAACCATCAATGGCGCCGATTACCGGTACGAAAATGGCGTTCGCCAGGGCCTGGATGGCCGCGGCAAGGAAATCTATGACCCGGCTTCCGACGCTTGGTACTGGCTGGATGCCGTTGACCAGGGCAAGAAAGCCACCAGCAAGGATGTCTATCAGGAATCCGAAGCTGGCCAGTGGGCTGACCGCGCCGATGGCACCGGCAAGTGGGTCCGTTACGATGCACAGGGCCACATGATCAAGGGCTGGAGCGCTGACAAGCGTTACTATTTCGACCCGATCTATGGCACCATGGCTAAGGGCGATGCAGTCATCGACGGCCGTACTTATCACTTTGATAAGAACACCGGCGTTCTGCAGTAATCCCACAGCCGAACAATGAGCTGTAACCAGCCCATTAACCTCTAAATAAAAATGCCGCAGCAGATGTAATAGTCTGCTGCGGCATTTTTGTATTTGTGGGCATAGGTTCGGTGAAATATTTGCCAGGCCAGTAGGGCGGGGGACCCCACCCCGCCGAAATACTGGGAACAATACACAATTTAAAAATTGCAATATACCTTGCTATGCCGTAGGGGGCGGCGTCCCCGACGCCCCGGAGGAGCGTATAAATTACAGGCCTTTTGTTGGTAACTGTACGGTAGGGCGGCCAGCCCATTGGCCGCCGGATGAGCCCAGTCACAAATCTCATTTATCAGGCTCTGCGCGAGGAACCACCCCTCACCGGCTTTCGCCGGAGCTCCCCTCTAAGGGGAGCCAGTATCTTACCTTATGATTGCGGTGGCTCCCCTGGAGGGGAGCTGGACGCGAAGCGGCCTGAGGGGTGGTTCCTTGCCGCAAACCTAAGGCAACACCGCACAATTCCCGCCTTACGGCTTAAGCACCGCTCCGGCGGCT
>OJPS01001483.1_pt1 | contig 15401 bp, 9 predicted proteins | sample 1598551 | NCBI WGS metagenome assembly OJPS01 (sample SAMN03922488, study PRJEB24848) | human gut metagenome | isolation source: stool sample | host: Homo sapiens | place: Germany | collected 2011-05 | reverse complement strand
AAAGCGCCCGCCGTCTGAAAAAGAATCCGGGGTTACATTCAGGATTCCCATGATATAGGTATGGTTTCCCAAGGGGAGAGCAAAACGCCCCGCTGTAAACTCGCGCATTACCGCATGCCTCCCGTCAACAGCGCCATCACTTCCGCACGGCTTTTTGCGTCCGTGCGCATAACGCCGCGCAGAGCCGACGTCTGGGTTTTAGAGCCTGCTGCCCGCGCCCCCCGCATGGTCATGCACAGATGCTCCGCCTCGATAATCACCGCCACCCCCTGGGGTTCCAGCTTTTCCTCCAGGAAATCCGCCAATTGGGCGGTGGGCCGCTCCTGCAGTGGGGGACGGCGGGCGAAAGCGTTGACGATCCGCGCCAGCTTGGACAGCCCGATCACCCGGCCGTCCCGGGGAATATAGGCGATGTGCGCCACCCCGATAAAGGGCAGCAGATGGTGCTCGCACATGGAATAGAGCGGAATGTCCCGCACCGTCACCATCTCGTCGTTATCGCTCTCGTTAAAAATTTTCAGATGACGGCGGGGGTCGGCCGACAGCCCGCCGAGAACCTCCCCGTACATCCGCGCAACCCGCGCCGGCGTCTCACGCAGGCCCTCGCGATCGGGATCCTCGCCTACCGCAATCAGGATCTCCCGAACGGCGGCCTCAATTCTTTCAAAATCCAAAATTTTGCACCTCTCCTGAAAAGCCGCGAAAGCTGCGGCCTTCGTATTTTCTGTTATTTTCATAATAGCATATTTCTCGCCCTTTGAACAGGAGCGGGGAAAATAATTTTTATATTCCAACCGCGCGGCCGAATTTTCCGCTTTTTGCACAGCGCGTGAAAAGCCGGCTGTCTCGTATTGATTTTAAAGAGGCACCTATGCTATAATAAAAAAGATTATATGATACATTATGGGATCGTTTTCTTTTCCCTGCATTGTGGGAGGTGTTCATCATGTTCACACGACAAAACAGCGTTGGACTTTTCGGCATTGATTCCTACATGATCGAGGTGGAGGCCGATCTCTCCCAGGCGATGCCGGCCTTCGACATCGTCGGTCTGCCCGACGCCGCCGTGAAGGAGAGCCGCGACCGCGTTCGCTCGGCCCTGAAAAACAGCGGGTTCGATTTTCCGGTCGGGAAGGTGACCATCAATCTGGCGCCCGCCGACGTGCGGAAGGAAGGGTCGCTGTACGACCTGCCGGTACTGGTCGCGGTGCTGACCGTCTCCCGCCAGCTGGAGGGGGATTTCTCGGACGCCGCGTTCATCGGCGAGCTGTCGCTCGACGGTGAGGTGCGGCCGGTCAACGGCCTGCTTTCCATGGCCATCCAGGCGAAGGAGAAGGGGCTGCGCCGCTTCTTTGTCCCGGCCGCCAACGCGGCGGAAGGCGCGGTAGTCGAGGGGTTGGCGGTTTATCCGGTGAAAACGGTCGTCGAGCTGGTCGAACACCTGACCGGCCGGAAGGAGATCCAGCCGGCCGTCTTTACCCCGGCTAAGGCGGCGGCGCAGCAGCCTCTCCCCGATTTTTGCGAAGTCAAGGGGCAGGCGGCCGCCAAAAAGGCGCTGGAGGTTGCCGCGGCCGGCGGACACAACGTCTTGCTGATCGGGCCGCCCGGCTCGGGCAAGAGCATGCTGGCCAAGCGCCTGCCCTCCATCCTGCCCGAAATGACTTTTGAGGAGTCGATTGAGGTCACCAAAATTCATTCGATTGCCGGCATTCTGCCGCCGGACACGCCACTTGTCACGACGCGCCCCTTCCGCTCGCCGCACCACACCGTCTCCCCCGCGGGGCTGTCGGGCGGCGGCTCTGTCCCCCGACCGGGGGAGGTTTCTCTGGCGCATGGCGGCGTACTTTTTCTGGACGAGCTGCCGGAGTTTGGCCGCGACGCGATGGAGGTCCTGCGCCAACCGCTGGAGGATGGACGCATCACCATCTCCCGCGTGGCGGGACGGCTGACCTATCCCTGCTCGGTCACGATGGTCGCCGCGATGAATCCCTGCCCCTGCGGGTATTTCGGCCACCCGAGCAAGCCCTGCACCTGTTCTCCCACAGCCGTCCGACGGTATTTATCCCGGGTCTCCGGCCCGATGCTCGACCGGCTGGACTTACACATCGAGGTGCCGCCGGTCAAGTTTGACGAGTTGGCCGCCGACAGCCGGAGGGAAGAGACCTCGGCCGAAATCCGCGCCCGCGTCTCGGCAGCGCGGCGCCGCCAGCAGGAGCGGTACAAGGCGGCCGGTATTCCCTGCAACGCCCGTCTGACCCCCGCGATGCTGGAGGAGTACTGTCCTCTAACCGAGCAGGCCAGAGCGGTGCTGAAGGCCGCCTTCGACCGGCTGGGCATGTCGGCGCGTTCCTATGACCGGCTGCTCAAGGTCGCGCGCACGGTGGCCGACCTCGACGGCTGCGACACCATCGACACCGCCCATATTTCGGAGGCGATCCAGTTCCGCAGCCTCGACCGCAAATATTGGAAATAAAAAAGCGCGCTTCCGACAGCAAAAATTCCGCCGTGCAGCCTTTTGAAAAAATAAAGGAGGCATACCGTCCATGCAGTTTTTGAAAAAATCCGCCGCAACACTGCTTTGTGCGGCCATGATCGGCACGATTGCCTCCCTGCCCGCCGCGGCTGCAAAAATCGGCGACCTGAACGGCGACGGCCTCCTGACCGTGTCCGACGTGGTGGCCTACGCCTCCGCCATGCTGTACGAGCAGTCGGGAGAGGCACTCTACCTCGACTGGTGCAAGCGGCTGTACGCCTGGGCCGGGGAGAATGTGCTCGACGCCGACGGGCTGTACATCAATCAGGTCAACATGAGCGGCGCGGCCGATGGCTCCAGCCGGTTCAAATGGACCTATAACACCGGATATTTCATCAGCGTCGGCGCAAAGCTGTACGCCTTTACAAAAGACGCCGCCTATCTGCGGGAGGCGAAAATCTCCGCCGCGGCGGCCGACGCCTATTTCGGCAGAGAGGCGGCCGGCGCTTACCGCTTTGACACCACCGAGCCGTGGTTCCACCTCTGCCTGCTGGAGGGGTACGAAAACCTCGCGGCGGCGGGCGGCCGGTGCAGCGGCTATATCTCCCATATAGAGCAGGCGGTAACCACCGGCCGGCAGAACCCCAAGGCCGGCGTGTATGTAAACCGCTCCTGGGACGCGGCCGGAACCGATCGGGACAATACGACCTCCCTGCTCGACCAGTGCGGCACGGCAGCCGTCCTCTTTCGGCTCGGAAAATAAAGGCGGCCGGTGCAGCCTTATACCACACAGCCTGTAACCTGTTTTTACAGTTTTGAATAATCTCTCACCCAGAAAGGATTGGTCAAAGCACATGAAGCATCTGAAACAACTGGTGGCCGGACTTCTTTCGGCCGTACTGCTGACCGGCAGCGTTTTTCTTCCGGCCGGCGCAATCCAGGAACCGCTGCGCGGCGACATTGATCAGGACGGAAGCGTCACGGTCACCGACGTAGTCGAGCTGCGCAACCTGATTCTCTCCGGAATTTTTACCGAAAACACCAAAAAGCGGGCGGATATTACCGGCGACGGCCAGCTTACCGTATCGGACGTGGTCGAGCTGCGCAGCATTATTATAAGCGGCAGCACGCCGGATGAGCCGCAAAAGAACGCCGAAATTGCCGACGGCCTCACCTACGCGCTGGAAAATAAAAATTCCGGCCGCGCGCTGATGGTGCGCAACTCCTCCGTGGATGAGGGCGGAAACCTCTGCCAGTGGCAGTACACCGGCACGGGCAGCGACCAGTGGACCGCCAAGTCGGCCGGAGACGGGTGCTTCGCGCTGATTTCGGTCTCCAGCGGTCTGGCGATGACGGTAGACGAAAGCTACGCCAACAGCACCGAGGTCCGGCAGCAAACCTACACCGGCAGCGACAACCAGCTCTTCCGCTTTACGCTGGCGGACGACGGATACTATATCATCTCCCCCAAAAACGGCGGAAATGTGGTTCTGGATGTCAGCGGAGGCAGCTGGGATAACGGCGCCGGCATACACATCTACAGCGATCACAGCGGTGCAAACCAGCGCTGGTTCGCCACGGCCGTCACCCCCTCTGCCATCTTTGCCCCCAGCAAAGAGGCGGCCGACCTCGCCTATCAGAACTTCCTGAACGCCTTCCTGATCTCGGACGGGCAGGGCGGATATAATTTTGAGAACAGCAACTACTTCTGGGATTATGCCGAGATGCTCGAGGTCATGCTCGACAAATACGAGCGAAACGGCACGCCGGAGGATTTGGAAACCATCCAGGGCCTCTATAAAGGCTTTATCAACCGCTTTGGCTCGAACTGGATGTGGAACGCCTTTAACGACGACATCATGTGGATGGTCATTTTCTGCTGCCGGGCTTATAACCTGACCGGCGACGAAAGCTTTAAAACACAGGCGCAGACCCATTTCAACTCGGTCTATGCCCGGGCGTACAACGACGATTTCGGAGGCGGCCTCTACTGGAAATACGGCAACAACAACACAAAGAACTCCTGCATCAACGATCCGGCCGTGATCGCCGCCTGCTACCTGTACGATATTACAAAGAGCGCGGATTATCTGACCAAGGCGGAGCTCCTCTTCACCTGGGAGGTGAACACCCTCTTCGACGCGGAGACCGGTCGGGTCAATGACAACATCAACCGGGAAAACAACCAGAGAGAAGAACGGGTCAACTCCAACGTTTTCACCTACAACCAGGGCACCTTTATCGGCGCGGCCACCATGCTGTTTGAGCGCACCGACAACGCAGCCTATATCACTTATGCCAAAAAGGCCGCCGACTTCACCATGAACGATATGTATAACAGCGGCGTCATGAGCAACGAAAACAGCGGAGAGGACGGCATCGGCTTCAAGGGGATTTTCGCCCGCTGGATCGGTTACTACATCGACTCTCAGAAAGACAGCGATTACTACGACTGGCTGGCCAAAAACCTCACCGTCGGATGGGCCAACCGCAACAGTCTCGGCCTGACCGCCACCCGCTGGGGCAGAAAATCCGGCGAATCGCTGGCGCGCCCCTTCTCCTATTCCACCTATGTGGCGCTGGCGCAGTGCTTCCCCTATGACAGTCAGACGCCTGACCCGGACCCTACGCCCGACCCGGATCCTACGCCTGACCCGGACCCCACGCCTGATCCCGACCCGGATCCCACACCCACTCCGAACCCGTCGGCGGCCAGCGCCTTTCTTGAGAACGCAAACGCCCTGCTGAACGCGACCGAGAGCCAGTTCAACATGGAAGGGGTTCTGGCCGAGGAGCGCGGCTCCTACAGTCCCGCGTTCAACTGGGGCTACGGCACCTATCTGGAGGCGCTGCACGCCGCCGTGGTGAACAATCCGACCGACGCCTCCCTCCGCCAGCGTTACATAAGCTATCTTGACGGGCTGAGCGGATACAAGGTAGCGGACGCCGACTGCTACGCCGCCAGCTACGGCGGAGACGGCACGGTTTATTTTGACGACAACATGTGGCTGATTATGGCCTTTTACAAGGCGTATCAGGTTTTGGGAGACAAGGCTTACCTTGAGCAGGCGGAAAAGGTCGCGGCCTTCTGCATGACCGGCTGGGATGAGGCGCTGGGCGGCGGCATCTACTGGAGCGACGAGAAAAGCACAAAAAACACCTGCTCCAACGCGCCGATGGCGCTGGCCGCGATCGACCTCTACAAAATCACAAAAAAGGCGCAGTACCTTACCTGGGCGGAGCAGATTTACGCCTGGACCAAGGCCAAATTGCAGGACCCCGAGGACTATCTTTACTATGACCACATCTCGCTGGACGAGTCGATCTCTCAAACCAAGTACACCTACAACACCGGCTGCATGCTGGCCGCAGCCTCCACACTGTATGAGGTGACAAAAAACGAAGCCTATCTGACCGACGCCAAAAATATGGCCGGCAGCGCAACCGGGCATTTCTTCCGGGAGAAGAACGGCGTATACATCCTCAAAAGCGGGATCAGTCAGGACTCCTGGTTCCACACGTGGCTGGTGGACGGCTATCTGCGGCTGAACGCGCTGACCGGCGCGTATTCCGAAAACATTCAGATTCTCATCAGCGCGGTCAAAAACGGCTATGACACAAGAGATACCGGAACCGGGCTGGTCTACAGCGGATGGCGCAGCGAAAAGGGGCGGAACGACAGGCTGCATGATCAGGCCGGAACCATCCGGATTCTGTACGATCTGTACGCCTGGAGCGCGGCGCAGAAATAAGCCGCGAAAAAGCATAATGGGTGTCTCCCCTCGTTTTCAAAAAGGAGAGGCTATCCGGTCTCTGCACACCTTCCCGAAAGGTGTGCAGCACAAAAAAGCCGCAGGCCGCAGAAGGGATAAACCTTTCTGCGGCCTGCGGCTTTTTATGATTTCAGGGGGGAAAGCAAGCCCGGCCGCATACTGCCACGGCCGGGTTTGTTCACTCCCCCGATTAGGCGGAGGCAGAGTGCCTCATACCTCCAAAACCAATTTTTCAAAAGAGGGGCAAACCCCAATAACTCAGATTGCAATGCCGGCGAACTGGTTCTGATACAAGCGATAGTAGCAGCCCTTCTCCGCCAGCAGCTCCTCATGATTGCCCGACTCGACCAGACGGCCGCCGTCGATGACCAGGATTTTGTCCGCGTCCCGTATGGTCGAGAGGCGGTGTGCAATAATCAGGCTGGTTCGATTCTCCATCAGGGCGATCATGGCCTGCTGAATATGCATCTCGGTTCGGGTGTCCACGCTGGAGGTCGCCTCGTCCAGAATCAGGATTTTGGGGTCGGCCAGCACCGCCCGCGCGATGGCCAGAAGCTGTCTCTGCCCGCCGCTCAGGTTGCTGCCCGACTCACTGAGCATGGTGTTGTACCCGTCGGGCAGACGCTCGATAAAGCTGTCGGCGTTGGCGATTTTGGCGGCGGCCTTTACCTCCTCCAACGTGGCGTCCAGACGGCCGTACCGGATGTTGGCCGCAATCGTATCCGAAAAGAGGACGGTGTCCTGCAGCACGATGGCGATATTGCTGCGGAGAGACTTCTTGGTAATCTCCTGAATATTGCGGCCGTCGAGGAGGATCTCCCCACTGTCGACATCGTAAAAGCGGGTCAGCAGGTTAACAATGGTCGTCTTGCCCGAGCCGGTCGCGCCGACAATGGCAATCTTCTGCCCGCTGCCGACCTCGACCCCGAAGTCCTTCAGCACCTGCTGACCGGGGACATAGGAAAAGTCGATGTGCCGGAAGGAGAGGTCGCCGGTGATATCCTCTGCCCGAAGCTCGATCGTGCCCTCATCGACCTCCAACTGGCTGTCCATAATCTCAAACACACGCTCGGCGCCGGCCAGTGCGGTCAAAATCTGCGCGTACTGGTTGGCGACCTCGCTGATCGGGCGGGTGAACTGCTTGGAATAGATCAAGAAGGTCTGAATCGTACCGACCAGAATCACGCCGTTCAGGGCGAGATATCCGCCCGCCACGGCAATCAGCAGATAGCCGAAGTTTCCGATCACATTCATTAGCGGTCCCATCACGCCGCCCGAAACCTCCGCCTTGATGCCGGTGCTTTTCAGCTCCCGGCTGGTGGCCTTGAAGGTCTCGATCGACCGCTTCTCCCGGCCGAAGGCCATGACGGTTTTATAGCCGGTTACCATCTCCTCCACCTGGCCGTTCAGAGCGCCGAGGAGCGCCTGCTTCTTGACAAAGAACCGGCGCATATATTTAGCCATGATCGTGCTGGAGAGGAGGCTGAGCGGCACGCTGACAATACTCACCAGCGTGAGCACGGGACTGTACCACAGCATGATCGCCAGCGTGCCGACAATGGTCAGCACCGAGGAAATCAGGGAGGCGATCGACTGCGAAATGGTGTTGGAGACATTCTCCACATCATTGGTCATGCGGCTCATGATATCGCCGTGCTGGTGGGTGTCGATGTACCGGATGGGCAGATGCTCAATCCTGGAAAAGAGGTCGGAGCGAAGGTTCCGCACGGTCACCTGCGACAGCTTGGCCGAAAGCAGCCCCTGAAACCAGGTCATCAGCGAGTTGAGAAGATAGACGCTGCCCAGCAAAATCAGCGCGCGGACCAGGCCGCTGCCGTTTCCTTCGGCGATCCGGTTGATGGCCTCCCCCTGCAGGGCGGGACCGGCCAGGCCGAGGAGGGTGACCGCCAGCATCACGACCAGAAGGCCGATCAGAATATAGCGGTTATGACCGATATAGGCAAAAAGACGCTTCAGCGTTTGCCCCATGTTTTTCGGCTTTTCTCCGCCCATCGCACCGTGCGGGCCGCCCGGACCTCCCGGGCCGCCCGGATCTCTTCCCGGTCCCATCATATTTGGCTTAGGCATGGATTTTCTCCCCCTCTCCTACCTGAGAATTATAAATATCGCGGTAAACTGCGCTGCTTTGAAGCAGCTCCTCATGCCGGCCGCAGGCAGCGACCCGGCCGTTTTCCAGCACGACGATGCGGTCGGCGTTCTTCACGCTGGCCACCCGCTGGGCGATCGTAATCACCGTCGTGCCCTGCAAATTCTCCCGCAGCGCCTTTTGCAGCCGCGCCTCTGTTCCGAGGTCAAGCGCCGAGGTGCTGTCATCGAAGATCAGAATCTCCGGCTTTTTCAGGATGGCTCTCACAATGCTGAGACGCTGCTTCTGTCCGCCCGAGAGGGAGGAGCCCTTCTCCCCTATGACGGTATCGTAGCCGTCTTTAAAGCCGTCGATAAATTCATCGGCCTGCGCAATCCGGGCCGCATGGCGAACCTCCTCATCGCTGGCGGACTCATCTCCCCAGCGGATGTTGTCGGCAATGCTCCCCGAAAAAAGCTCGCTTTTTTGCAAAACAAAGCCGATCCGGCTCCGCAGCGCGTCGAGGTCGTAGTCCCTTACATCCCGGCCGTCGACATACACGCTGCCGCCGGTCGCGTCATAGAACCGCGGAATCAGGCTGACCAGAGAGGTTTTCCCCGCGCCCGTCACGCCGAGTATGGCAACATTTTCTCCGCTGCCGATATCAAGGTCGATGGATTCCAGCACCGGCGCACCGGCCGCCGACGGATACTGGAACGAGACGCCCCGGAAGGACACCGTGCCGCGGGTCTTTCCTTCCTTTTCGCCGCCGTTTTCGATGCAGGGCTCGGTATTCAGAACCTCCCGGATACGGGCGGCCGAGGCGCGCGAGCGGGAGATGCTCTGAAACATCATGCTGACCATCATAATGGACATCAGGATCTGGGTCGTATAAGTCACGCCGGCCATGATGCTGCCGACCTCCATCCGCGCGGCCGAGGCCTGCCAGCCGCCGATCAGGATGATCACAACAACCACCGCGTTCATAAACAGGGTCAGAATCGGCATGGCGGTCGCCATCAGCTTCTGCACCCGGTAGTTGGTGTTCATCAGGTCGTTGTTGGCCGTTTTGAACCGCTCCTCCTCGTAATCCTCGTTGACATAGGCCTTGACCATCCGGGCGCCGGTGACATTCTCCTGCACGACGGCGTTGACCCGGTCAAGCTTCTTCTGCACGCCCGAGAAGAGGGGGCTTGCCTTACGCAGAATCAGGATGATGAAAACCAGCTCGAACGGCAGTGAGCAGAGCAGCACAATGCCGAAGTTGATATTCAGCCGCACCGCCATGATGATGCCGCCGATAAAGCTGATCGGTGCCCGGACAAACATCCGCAGCGCCATAGAGGCCAGATCCTGCACCGCCGTAATATCGTTGGTCAGCCGGGTCACCAGCGACCCGGTGGTAAAGCTGTCGGTCTGCTGCAGCGACAGGTGCATCACCCGATCGAACGCGTCGCACCGCAGGTCGTTGCCGAAATTCTGTGACGCCGAGCTTGCAAAGCCGGCGGCCGCAACACCCATAATGCCGCCGACGATCACCAGTGCAAGCATCAGCAGCCCGGTTTGTACAATGACGGTCATATTGCCGCCCAGCACGCCTTCATCCACGATTCTGGACATGAGGGTCGGCTGCAAAAGGTCGACCAGCACCTCTCCCAACATAAAAATGGGAGAAACGATCGCGATCTTCCAATACCGCAAAAGATACGGCATCAGCTTTTTCTCTTTTGCTTTTGGCTTCATATTCGCACCTTAACGTCCCGCCGTTCTCTGTAAAAAAAGGGACGCCCTTTCTTCAAAGCTTTCAAATCCTTCCGCACGACCGGGAGGCCGGCCGCGCCCGTCGTTATTCCTCCGGCTTTCCCGCATCCGCGGGACGGCCGTCCTCTCCCCAGCCGACGGAAAGCAGGTGTCCCCGGATCCGGAGCAGCAGCTGCTTCAGATAAGCGGCCTCCTCCTCCGACAAAACCTCGGTAAAGGTCCGCTCTTTTTCTGCAATGCGCTCCTGCAGCGTCCGGTCAAGCGCCCGGCCCGCCTCGGTCAGAGAAATCCGCATGGTTCGCGCGTCGTTTGGATCGGTCGCCCGGGTCACAAGCCCTTCCGCCTCCATCTTGGCCAGCGTCACACTGACGGTCGGCGCCTTCAGGTGGGTTCGGCCGGTCAGCTCAAGCTGAGACAGGTTTTCCTCCCGCGCCAGGTGAAACAGCAAATGCCGGTAGCCGTTTTTCATCCCGATGGCGCTGCTTTCCAGCCGCATTTCATTATGAAAGAGGCGGGACAGCTCGTTCACCAGCATGGTAACCGGCATATCCGCTCCGCAGGGCGGACGATGGTGCTCCTTTTTTGGCATAGTCGCACTTTCCCTCCTTGTTATTTTAATTAGTTTTCTAACTAATTATATACAGGCGGGGGAATTTTGTCAAGCCTCAAAACCGTTTTTTAAACCAAACCGCCGAAACGCCCCTGCTTCAGAGCACCGAAATTCCCCTGCCCGATTGACTTTTTGAGGTATTCGGATTACACTGAATAAAACAGTTCAGTTTATAGTAAGGACGGATGAAGATGAAACGATTTTACAGCCTGCTGACCTCCCTTTTGCTGGTCGGACTGCTCTGCCTGAACGCGCTGTCCGCCTCGGCCGAGGCCGGAACGGCTCTGATCACGGTCGGTGGCAAAACGGTTTTTGAGGACTCCACCCTCTCGGAGGTGGAGGCGCGCTTCGGCGCCGCCCGGCTTATCACCCCCTCTGCCTTTGGAGGAAAGGCCGCCGCATTTTATGGGGAGGAATATGCGGACTATCTCTATCTTGAGACCAACGCGGCCGGCAAGATCGTCTGCTACGCCTCCTTCACGCCGGAGTATCAGACCGGCACGAGCAGCTACGGCGACACCGAGCCGGAGTATTGGTGGGGCAGCACCCTCGAGCGCGGGTATCTGGTTTCCGACTACGATACCGACAAAATCTGGGCCGGCTGCTACTATAACGCCTCGGCCGATGATGTGACCGGCTATCTGGCCAACTGGAAGGCCGATTCCGAAACCTACCTCGCCGGGCTGGAGCAGCAGGGGGCGCTGATGTTCAACGCGCTGGGCTATGTCCTCGAGGGGAAGCATACCGCCGTCTCCTTCAACCCGGAGCTTTTCCTTGCCAACGAGCAGCTGAAGGAGACGGGCAGCAGCCTCTACGATTACGCCGACGCCACCGGAAAATCCAGCTATGTCCAGCTGATCTCGATGGGGGTCTGCCCCGACGCCGGGCGGTATTACATGCCCAACCCGCTGATGTACGCCCGGTACGCGCGCAACTACAACGTGCATGACAGCGCAACCTATGCCTGCTTCGACTTTACTTTTACAGAGAAAACCAGCGAAAATCCGTTTGCGAACAACAGCATGTCGGTCTATTTCGTCGACCCGATGCTTCTGGAGGAAAAGACAGCGGTTCCGCTGACCGAGGAGGAGAAGCTTCTGCTGCAGAACGCCCGACGGCTTTACGCGCGGTCGGTTGAGCGGTTCAACGCAGCCGCCGCGGACAGCTATTTCACCGAGGAGTATCAGTTTGAGAACCTCCCGCTCGAGGCCGGCCGGATGAAATCGGAAATTCTGGGGGCTACCGCCGACTATCTCAACGCCATACGGGTCGGGGCGGGGCTGTCCGAGCTTAAGCTGTCGGACTCCCTCTGCAGCTCGGCGCAGCACAAGGCAGTGCTGACCATGTATATGGCGGCGAACGACATCAACAACCCCAATCCGCACACTCCCAGCCAGCCCGCCGGTGTGGAGGACGCCTTCTATCAGGGGACGATGGGCTGGTCGGGTGAAAACCTCTATCACAACAGCATCCTCGGCGGAGATTTTGTAATCGGCAGCATTCAGAACGCCCTGCAGGAGGCCTATGGCGATACCATCGCCTGCGGCCACAGATATAACCTGCTGGATCCCGGCTGGACCGAGGTGGGCTTCGGCTCCTGCAACGGGCAGGGCGTGCACCAGTTCTCCGGCCACAATCAGGAGGATGAGACCGAGATGGTGGCCTGGCCTTCCAAAGGAATCATGCTGGTTGACGCCAACTACACCGATTACCGCTGGACGATACAGTTTTTTAAGAACTATACCCTGACCGAAAACAGCAGCGTAACGGTCAAAAACCTCAGCTCCGGGCAGATCTGGGTCGAGCAGCCGGGGACGAGCGATTTCCGGATACTGGGCAGCAATGAAATCAGCTTTTACGATTCGGGGATTGCCTGCGCGATCGGAGACGTCTGCGAAATCACCGTCGGCGGCCTCTTGAAAAATGGAGAACCGGCCGAATTCACCTACCGCACGGTCTTTGCCGCGGCGGGCGGCGGAGAGGATGCGGACGGCGGTGCGGTCACCATCTCGGCCGAAACGGCGATACTCGCGCCGGGCGGAAGCCTCAAGCTCTCGGCCAAAAACGGCAACGCCGGCACAAAGAACAACAGCCTGATCCGTTGGCGTTCCTCGGACGAGAGCGTCGCCACCGTCAGCCCCAACGGCCGGGTGACCGCGGTGGGAAAAGGAACCGCGGTCATCACCGCCATATCGGACGCGGACCCCTCTCAGACCGCCGCCTGCACGATTACGGTGGATAACCTCGCCTATCTCGGCGACCTGGACGCGGACAGCAAGGTCACGGTCACTGACGTGGTGCGCCTGCGCGCGGTCATTGTCAGCGGCGGCGAGAGCGACTATGAGCGACGAGTCGGCGACCTCGACGAAAACAATCAGCTTACGGTAGCCGACGTCGTGCTTCTGCGCAGCCGGATTGTCACGGGCGCACCGCTGACGCCCGTCCGGCTGTAAGCCTCTCGCATACCCAAAAAAGCATAAGGAGATGCAAAACGCCATGACAGAGGAGGAACGGATTTTCAGCGGCGGGCTATTCGCGCCGGAAGCGCCGGAGCTGGTCGCCAAAAAGCGAAAGGCGCACCGGCTCAGTCAGGATTTTAACAACCTCTATGAAGAGGATGACGAGGCCAGGGAAAAAATCCTCCGCGAGCTGCTGTGCGCCGTCGGGGAGGAGACGCACATGCTCGGGCCGATCCGTTTTCACTATGGCTGCCATACGCAGATCGGAAGCCATTGCTTCATGAATTTCAACTTCACCGTGCAGGACGACGCAAAGGTAATCATCGGAGATCACTGCAACTTCGGGCCGAACGTGACCATCGTCACGCCCCTGCATCCCATGCTGCCGGAGGAGCGGCGCGGCCTTCTCTGCGGCGACGGTGCAGAGCGATTCTTGTGCTATGCAAAGCCGGTCACGATCGGGAACGACTGCTGGTTCGGCGCAAACGCGGTCGTCTGCCCGGGCGTTACAATCGGCGACGGCTGCGTGATCGGCGCCGGCAGCGTCGTCACCAGAAGCATTCCGGAAAACACCTTTGCCGCCGGTGTTCCGGCGCGGGTCATCCGCGTCATCACGCCGGAAGATTCGGTGCAAAACCTCTTCTCTAAAATATACGAATAGCCAAAAAAGATAGGGAGGTTCCCCTGCCTCCGGCGTCAAAAGCGGCCGTTCCCCTCGGATATGGAGGCGGACGGCCGCTTTGTTTTGCTCAATCCGCACAAATTTCAGAGGGAAAATTGCTTCATACACAACAAAATTGTCTGCCGCCAATTGACTTTATGAGGGGGATCGTGTAGAATTTTAAGGTATTGTCTGAATGGTCGTCCTGTTTTTGGAAACGGCTGCATATATATTGGACAACGCATGTGCCTTGAGAAGGGGGATTCGCCATCGGCGGCGCCGACCTTTCCAGCGCACAAAAGGCGGGAGGCCGGATGTTCATCCGCCCCCGTTTTCAGGAAGGGGAGGAATTTTATGAGCGGTATATTTAAATGGATCGCCGCGGTAAACGACAAGGTAAACGGCGTGGTCTGGGGGCCGCCGATGCTGGCACTGCTTTTGTTCGCCGGCATCTACTTTACGGTGCGAACCGGCTTTTTCCAGGTAACCCATTTCGGGTATGTGATGAAGAAAACCATCCTGGCCATCTTCCGGGACAAGAAGGTGGTAAAAACCGAGGATAAGAGCAATATCTCGCAGTTTCAGGCGCTGGCCACCGCGCTGGCCGCCACAATCGGCACCGGAAACATCGTCGGCGTTGCGACGGCCATCGCAGCCGGCGGCGCGGGCGCGGTGTTCTGGATGTGGTTCTCGGCCTTCTTCGGCATGATGACCAACTACGCCGAAAACGTGCTGGGTATCTTCTATCGCAAGAAGAACCAGAAGGGCGAGTATATCGGCGGCCCGATGATTTATATTGAAAAGGGTCTCGGCTGGAAATGGCTTTCTGTCATTTTCTCGATTTTCTGCCTGGTGGCCTCCTTTGGTATCGGCAACATCGCCCAGATCAATGGTATCTCCACCTCCATCCAGAACACCTTCCATACCAGCGGTCACGCGTTTGAAGGAATGTTCGTCTCTCTCGGTCTTTCGGCGGAGAAGGCGGCCGAAGTCGCCGCCATGGTGCCCGGCTTTATCATCGGCGTGCTGATCGCCATCGTGGTCGGCGTCGTCATCCTCGGCGGGATCAAGCGCATCGCCTCCGTAACCGAGAAGCTGGTGCCCTTCATGGCCGCCTTCTACATCATCGGTTCGCTGATCGTCATCATTTGCAATGCAAAGCACATTCCCGCCGCCTTTGGGGAGATTTTCTCTCAGGCCTTCAGTTTTAAGAGTGCCGGCGCGGGCGTCATGGGCTACGTCATCGCACAGGCCATCCGGTACGGTGTCGCCCGCGGCGTCTTTTCGAATGAGGCAGGTCTCGGCTCGTCGGTCATGGTGCACTCCAACTCGGACGTGAAGGAGCCGGTCGTTCAGGGAATCTGGGGCATTTTTGAAGTGTTCTTCGACACCATCGCCGTCTGCACGGTGACGGCGCTTGCCATTCTGACCACCGGCGCGCACCGACAGGGGCTGGAGGGCGTCAACATTACCACCTACGCTTTCCAAAGCGTTTTGGGCCCGGTCGGCGGCTACATTATCACCTTCGGCATTTTGCTGTTCGCCTTTTCGACCATCCTCGGCTGGTCGATCTACGGC
>OJPS01001482.1_pt1 | contig 15402 bp, 13 predicted proteins | sample 1598551 | NCBI WGS metagenome assembly OJPS01 (sample SAMN03922488, study PRJEB24848) | human gut metagenome | isolation source: stool sample | host: Homo sapiens | place: Germany | collected 2011-05 | reverse complement strand
GATCTCATGCGCGCGGGCTACCACGGGCGCGGGCACTCCGGCCAGACGCGCCACGTGCACGCCGTAGCTCTTATCCGCGCCGCCGGGCATGATTTTGCGAAGGAAAATCACGTCCTCCCCATGCTCCATGACCGAAATGCAGTAGTTTTTCACGCCCGGGAAACGGCCTTCCAGCTCGCTCAGCTCGTGATAGTGCGTGGCAAAGAGCGTCTTTGCGCCGATGCGCTTTTTGTCGGCGGCATATTCGAGAACGGCGCGGGCAATGGCCATGCCGTCAAATGTAGACGTACCGCGTCCGATCTCATCGAGGATGAGCAGGCTGTGCGACGTCGCGTGCTTCAGGATCTCCGCGACCTCCGTCATCTCCACCATGAAGGTGGACTGGCCGGAGGCCAGATCGTCCGAGGCGCCGATGCGTGTGAAGATGCGATCCACCACGCCGATGCGCGCCGTGCGCGCCGGGACGAAGCAGCCCATCTGCGCCATCAGCACAATGAGGGCGACCTGCCGCATATAGGTGGATTTACCGGCCATATTCGGGCCGGTCAGAATGGCGACGCGGTTCGCGCCGCAGTCGAGCGCCGTGTCGTTCGGGACGAACAGCGCATCCTTGAGCACCTGCTCCACGACGGGATGGCGGCCGTCTGTGATATGCAGCTCGCCGGAGAGGTCGATCTCCGGGCGGCAGTAATTCTGCCGGGCGGCCAGCGCCGCAAAATTCGTCAGCACGTCCAGCGCGGCCACGGCGCGCGCCGTGCGCTGGATGCGGGCGGACTGGTCGGCCAGATGCTGACGCACCTGTGAGAACAGCTCGTATTCCAGCGCCGTGATGCGGTCCTTTGCCGTCAGGATCGTGCGCTCGAGCTCCTTGAGCTCCGGGGTGATATAGCGTTCGCCCGTTGTGAGCGTCTGCTTGCGGATGTAGGTCTCCGGGACCTGGGCCGTCTGGCCCTTTGAGACTTCGATATAATAGCCGAACACGCGGTTGTAGCCGACGCGCAGGGTCTTGATGCCGGTCTTCTCGCGCTCCTCGGCTTCGATGCGGGCCAGCGTTCCCTTGCCGCCCGAGACGATGTCACGCAGCTGGTCCAGCTCCTCGCTGTAGCCGTCGCGGATCATGCCGCCCTCGCGCACGGAAAACGGCGGCTCGTCCACAATGGCGTTCCGAATTTCGTCCCGCAGGTCGGAAAGGTCGTCCAATTCGTCCAGCAGCACGCCGAACAGCGAGGCATGCAGCCCGCCGATGGCAGCGCGCAGCTCCGGCAGCGGCTCACAGCCGTTTCCGAGCGAGACCAGGTCGCGGCAGTTCGCCGCGCCTGTGACGATGCGGGCCGTCACGCGCTCATAGTCCGAGACATCCTGCAGCATGTGCACAAGCTCGTCGCGGCCGATGCTGTTTTTCGTCAGCTCCTCCACGGCGTCGAGGCGCGCGTTGATGCGCTTCGGGCTGAGCAGCGGCTTTTCCAGCCAGCTGCGCAGCATGCGGCTGCCCATGGCCGTTTTGGTATGGTCCAGCACCCACAGGAGACTGCCGCGCTTTTCCCCCGCGCGCATGGTCTCCGTCAGCTCCAGATTGCGCCGGGCACTGAGGTCCAGCTCCATGAAGCGGCCGCTGACATAGAATTCCAGCTCCCGCACATGGGAAAGGCCCGTTTTCTGCAGCTCGCAGAGCGTCCGCAGCAGCGCGCCCGCGCTGCGCCAGACCTCCGGCCGCTCCGTGAGGCCAAGCTCATCCAGCGGCCTGCCGAACTGCTTTTCCACAAGCTGTGCCGTCTCCTGCGGATCAAACAGCTCGTCCGCGCCGAGATCGGCGCAGCAGCTCAGCCGCTCCTGCAGTGTGCGGGTCAGCTCCTCGCTTTTGGCCGCGTCGCCGCCGCGCAGCACCTCGGCCGGGGCGAAGCGCCCCAGCTCGGAGATAACGCGCTCCATGGCCTCTGCGCCCTCGGCCTGCGTGGCATAGAACGCGCCAGTCGAAATATCGCAGAAGCTCAGGCCGTAGCGCCCGCCCTCGCCGAAGACGCAGGCAAAATAATTGTTGCGGCTCTCGTCGAGCATGGAGCTTTCGATGACCGTGCCCGGCGTAACGATGCGGGTGATATCCCGCTTGACAAGGCCCTTGGCCAGCGCGGGGTCCTCCATCTGCTCGCAGATGGCAACCTTGTAGCCGCGCGCGACGAGCCGTGCAATATAGCTCTCTGCCGAGTGATACGGCACGCCGCACATGGGGACCTGCTCGGACTTCTCCTTGCCGCGGTCCCGCGTTGTGAGCGTCAGGTCAAGCTCATGGGAAGCAAGCTTGGCATCGTCGGCAAACATTTCATAAAAATCGCCCAGACGGAAAAACAGGATGCAGTCCGGGTGCCGTTCCTTGATCTCCAGATACTGCCGCATCATCGGCGTCAGTTCAGCCATACTTCTTCTCCTTCTGTCGTGCCGTCAGGCGAGCTCGCCCGTCAGGCTCCACGTCGTGCTGCCCGTGATGCGCACATCGCGGAACTGGCCGATGAGCCCGTCGCCGCCGGACAGGCGCACAAGGCGGCCGCCGTCCGTGCGGGCCGTGAGCAGGTCGCCGTCGCGTCCGTCGATGAGCACGCGGAACGTCCGGCCGATATAGGCACGGTGCTTTTCCTCCGAAATGCGGTTCTGCAGGGCGACGAGGCGGTCGAAGCGGCGGTTTTTCTCCTCCTTCGGCGTGGGATCGGGCATGGAGGCCGCGGGCGTGCCGCCGCGCGGCGAGAAAATAAACGTAAACAGCGCGTCATAGCGCACGCGCTCGATCAGGCGCAGCGTGTCCTCAAATTCCTCCTCCGTCTCGCCGGGGAAGCCGACGATGACATCGGACGTGAGCACGAGCTCCGGCATGAGGCTGCGGCCGTAATCCACGAGCTCAAGATACTGCGCGCTCGTATAGCGGCGGTTCATGGCGTGGAGCACGCGGTCGTTTCCAGACTGGAACGGCAGATGGAACTGCTTGCAGATCTTCGGATAGGCCGCGATGGTGTCAAACAGCTTATGACTGGCGTCCTTGGGATGGGACGTCATGAAGCGCAGGCGAAAATCGCCCGGCAGGCTCGCGATCTGCGCCATGAGGTCGGCGAAATCCACGCCGAGGCCGAGGTCCTTGCCGTAGGAATTGACGTTCTGGCCGAGCAGCGTGATCTCCTTATAGCCCTGCGCGATCAGCGCGCGGCACTCCTGCAGAATGTCCTCCGGCTGGCGGGAGCGCTCACGGCCGCGCACATAGGGCACGATGCAGTACGAGCAGAAATTGTTGCAGCCGTACATGACGGAGACCCACGCCTTGAGCTTATTCTCGCGCACGACGGGCAGGCCCTCGGCAATGGCTCCGGCAGAATCCTCCACGGAGAACACGCGCTTGCCTGTCGTCAGCACGCCGAGCAGCAGCTGCGGCAGCTCCCACAGGTGGTGTGTGGAGAACACGCCGTCCACATAGGGATAGGACTTGCGCACGCGCTCGACCACGGCGGGCTGGCCCATCATACAGCCGCACAGGAAGATCTTCTGGCGCGGGTGGCGGCGGCGGGTATGCACGAGCGCGCCGACATTGCCGAACACGCGCTGCTCGGCGTGCTCGCGGATGGCGCAGGTATTGAAGATGACGAGGTCCGCGCCCTCAGGGCCGTCCGTCAGGCCGTAGCCGCAGTGCTCGAGCATGCCGCGGATCTGCTCGGAATCCGCCTCGTTCTGCTGGCAGCCGTAGGTCTCCACAAAGGCCACAGGCGTGATTCCCTGCGCCTGCCAGTATTCGCGCACCCGTCCGCAGAAGCCCTCCTGCCGCTGCAGAGCCTCGGGAGAGATCACAGTCGTTTTCTTTTCCAAAAGAGGAGTTCCTCCCAATTCATGAGATTCTTATTCAGTATAGTATTTTATCATTCTTTCCCCTCCATTGCAAGTGGGGATTCCCCGGAAGCATCCCACTTTCGTTTTTATCTTGCCCCATTCGGAAAAGTATGATATGATACTCCAGAGGTGATATCCATGGAAGAAAATCAGAAGGACATGCCCGCCGTGCAGGAGACGCCGGAGGCGCCGCAGTCCGAATTTGTGCCCAGCCCGAAGTGGAAGCGCGTGCTGGCGTGGGTGCTGTTTGCCATCGTCGTGCTCGGCATCGCCAGCTGGCTGCTGAATATCGCCGTGCCGGAATGGCCGGAGAAGCTCTTTGGTTATACTCGGGGTTGATCCCGGCTATGCGACGACCGGCTTCGGCCTCATCCGGGCGGAGCGCGGGACCTATGCCCTGCTGCGCTACGGCACGGTCACGACCCCGGCGGGGCTGCCGTTCCCGCAGCGGCTGAACATTCTGTTTGAGGACATGACGCAGCTGCTGGAGGTCACAAAGCCCGAGGCCGTCGCCGTGGAGGAGCTGTTCTGGGGGCACAATATCACGACCGGCATTGGCGTTTCGCACGGACGCGGTGTGATCCTGCTCGCCATCGAGCGGGCGGGCGTGCCGCTGTTTGAATACACGCCCATGCAGGTCAAGCAGGCCGTCGTCGGCTACGGCAAGGCGGAGAAGCATCAGGTCATGGATATGACGCGCCGCCTGCTCCGGCTGGACCGCATGCCCCGGCCGGACGATGCGGCCGATGCCATCGCCATCGCGCTGTGCCATGCGCGCTCGTCCACGTCGCAGCTGGCACGGCTCATGGGAGGAAAACCATAATGTTTTATTATTTCAACGGCGAGGTCACGCTTCTCGAGAGCAATCTGGCCGTCATCGACTGCGGCGGTGTCGGCTACGCCTGCCGGACGTCGTCCTATACGCTCTCGCGCCTGCATGTGGGCGAGCGCGCGAGGCTCTATACCTACTGCAGCATCCGCGAGGATGCGTTCGATATCTACGGCTTCAGCACGCGCGAGGAGCTGCGGAATTTTGAGCTGCTGCTCGGCGTGACCGGCGTCGGCGCGAAGGCCGCGCTGGCCATTCTGTCGTCCACCACGCCGGACCGCTTTGCGCTTGCCATCTTCTCGCAGGATGAGAAGGCCCTGACGGCCGCGCCGGGTGTCGGCAAAAAGCTGGCCCAGCGCATCCTGCTGGAGCTGAAGGACAAGCTCGGTGGCGCCGCACCGGCAGAGGGCGGCATTTCGCTCCCGGCCGGGGATGTGCCCGCCGCCTCCGGCAGCGCGCTGGCGCTGGCCCAGGCCGCACTGGCCGAGCTCGGTTACCGCCCGCAGGAGATCACGGCGGCGCTGCGCAGCTTTGACCCCGAGGGCATGAAGACGGAAGAGATCGTGCGGCAGTGCCTGCGCGCCATGGTGATGAGGTAAGAACATGAGCATCGATTTTTCACAGGACTACGAGGCCCCGCTCGTAACAACGAGCTTCACGCCCGCAGACGAGTCCGAATTCTCGCTGCGGCCGAAGCGCCTGACGGAATATAACGGGCAGGAGAAGGTCAAGGAAAACCTGTCTGTTTACATTGAGGCCGCACGCCGCCGCAACGAGCCGCTCGACCATGTGCTGCTCTACGGTCCTCCCGGCCTCGGCAAGACGACGCTCGCCGGCGTTATCGCCAACGAAATGGGCGTGCATATCCGCGTGACGTCCGGCCCCGCCATCGAAAAGGCGGGCGATCTGGCCGCGCTGCTGACGAACCTCTCCGAGGGCGACATTCTCTTTATTGATGAGATCCACCGCCTGAACACCGCCGTGGAGGAGATCCTCTACCCCGCCATGGAGGACTTTGCCATCGACATCATCGTCGGCAAGGGGCCATCGGCCAACTCCATCCGGCTCGATCTGCCGCGTTTCACGCTCATCGGCGCCACAACGCGCGCCGGGCAGCTCTCCGCCCCGCTGCGCGACCGCTTCGGCGTGTCGTTCCGGCTGGAGCTGTATACGCCGGAGGAGCTGTGCCGCATCATCACGCGCTCTGCCGCCCTCATGGGCATGCGCATCGACGCAGACGGCGCAATGGAGCTGGCCTCCCGCAGCCGCGGCACGCCGCGCATCGCCAACCGCATGCTCCGCCGCGTGCGCGACTTCGCCCAGCTGTATTACGACGGCGTCATCACCCGCGAGGCGGCCGACCACGCGCTCGGCAAGCTTGAGGTCGACAAGCTGGGGCTGGACGCGACGGATCGCCGCATGCTCACGGCCATCATCCGCTACTATAACGGCGGCCCTGTCGGCCTGGAGACGCTCGCGGCGACCATCGGCGAGGAGGCCGTCACGCTGGAGGACGTCTACGAGCCCTATCTGATGCAGATCGGCTTCCTGACACGCACGCCCCGCGGGCGCTGTGTTACGCAGCTTGCCTACGACCACCTCCATCTGCAAAATAACAATGCAGAGCAATTGACTTTTTGAGCGGAAATTTTGAGGCTTTTCGTCGAAATCGCACAATTGTTTTTTCTAACAAAATATTTTTTCATCCACTATTGACAAAGGGCGGAAAGATGCTTATAATAGGCACTGTCCACGGGATATAGATTTCCGGGGATGCGCCGCCTGCTTCGGCGGCCCGTATCAACAGACCCTGTATCAGGAACCCAGCATTTTTGATGGACGAAGCGTCAGGGCAATTTTTTCAAGAGAGGTTACCAACATGTACGAAGACAAGACTTTAGTTTGCAAGGAATGCGGCGCCGAATTCGTGTTCACCGCCGGTGAGCAGGAGTTCTACGCGGAGAGAGGCTTCCAGAATGAGCCCCAGCGCTGCAAGGCCTGCCGTGACGCTCGCAAGAATGCTGCCCGCAGCCCGAGAGAGTACTTCACTGCTGTCTGCGCCAACTGCGGCGGCGAAGCTCGTGTTCCCTTCGAGCCGAAGACCGATCGCCCGGTCTACTGCAGCGAGTGCTTCGCGAAGATGCGCGAGAACGGCTGATCTTACCGCAAGCCACGACCGGCGTCCCACTGGGGCGCCGGTTTTTCACGCTTCCCTGTCCGCGAGTCGTGGACAGCTCTTGTCTGCGGCAAGGTCGGTTTTGCAGAGCAGAAAGCCGGACTTGCGTTTTTCCGCGCCGTGTGGTATGCTCTGCCTGTCAAAATTGCAAAAATTGGATTTTTCGTCATCATTCTGCATTTTTTCCGCCATATCGGGCGGTGAAGCATAAGAGGGAGTCAAGCCGATTCCCTTCCCGGAGGAAACAGCAATGGACCGAAAGAAACAGATTGCCGCCCTGACGGACGACGAAGGAGAGCGCCTGCTGCTGGCACAGGCCTGTGAACGGCTGACAAGGGCGGAGCAGCGCGGCATTCCCGCCGCGACCGTGTTCCTGACGCCGCGGGAGCAGGCCCTGCTGCGGCAGCTCCTGCCGCAGTGCCGCTTTTGGGGCGGCACACCGGACGCGGAGCGAGCCGTGGCCTACTGGCTGCCGGAATACGAAGACGAGGACGATTACCGGGAAAACGGCCCGGTCGCCTGCCTGCGCGCCGCATTTTTTGAGGAAAATGCCGTCGGACACCGCGACATGCTCGGCGCGCTCATGGGCTGCGGCATCCGCCGCGAGGCCGTCGGCGACCTGTGCCTGCAGCCGCGTCAATGCGACCTGTTCGTCACGGCGGAGCTTGCACCGTATCTCCTCGACAACCTGACCTCCGCCGGGCGGGCCCACCTGACGCTCACGCACATCGCCCCCTCGCAGGCAGATCGTCCGCCGCAGGCCCTGCAGGAGCTGCGCGTGACGGTCTCTTCGCCCCGGCTGGACAGCGTGATCTCCGCCGCATTCCATCTGAGCCGTGGCAGCGCGGCCGATGCCGTCGCGGCCGGGCGGGTCAATCTCAACGACCTGACCTGCCTGAAGCCCGACCGCGCCGTGCAGGAAAACGACACCGTCTCCGTGCGCGGGCTCGGCAAGCTGCGCGTGCTCGCCCTCGGCGGGCTGACAAAGAAGGGCCGCCTCGCCCTGACACTCGGCAAATATCTATAAAGAAGCACTCGGCAGCGATGCTGCCGAGTGCTAATTTTCGCTAATTTTCGCTTATTTTTCGATCAGAAGCTCCGCGACCTGAATGGTATTCGTCGCAGCGCCCTTGCGGATCTGATCGCCGCAGCACCAGAGCGTCAGGCCGTTGTCGTCAGTCAGGTCCGGACGGATGCGGCCGACATAGACAAGATCCTGATCGGACGTGTCGAGCGGCATGGGATACTCGTGGTTGCCGAGGTCGTCGACCAGACGGCAGCCCGGCGCAGCGGCAATGGCATGGCGTGCCTCGCGGACGGACACAGGCTTGTCAAAGCGCAGTGTGACGGAAATGGAGTGGCTGCGCACGACCGGTACACGGACGCAGGTACACGTTACGCGCAGGTCCGGCAGGTGCATGATCTTGCGGCCCTCGTTCTGCATCTTCATTTCCTCGCTCGTATAGCCCTCGTACTGCTCGCCGCCGATCTGCGGGATGAGGTTATAGGCGATCTGGTGCGAGAAGACCTTCGGCTGCACGGGCTTGCCGGTGCGCAGGGCCTCGACCTCCTCGGCCAGCTCCACGGGGCCGCCCGCGCCTGCGCCGGAAACGGCCTGATACGTCGAGGCGACCATGGAGCGGATCGGGCTGATGGCGTTGAGCGCATTCACTGCCGTGACCGTGATGATCGTCGAGCAGTTCGCGCTGGCGATGATGCCGTGGTGCAGCTTCACATCCTCGGGATTGACCTCCGGGATGACAAGCGGCACATCATCGTCCATGCGGTAGGCGGACGAGTTGTCCACAAACACCGCGCCCGCGCGCACGACCTCCGGCGCATAGAGGCGGGCGATGTCGCTCTCGGCGGCGCCGAGCACGATATCAAGGCCGCGGAAGTTCTCCTCCGACGGCTCCTGGATCATGACGGGGCGGCCGTTCCACTCCACGACCTTGCCCGCGCTGCGGCTGCTGGCAAACAGGCGCAGCTCCGAGATCGGGAACTGACGCTCCGCAAGAATCTTCATCATTTCGCGGCCGACCGCACCGGTCGCACCGAGAATACCGACTTTATACAATTTCATGGTAATAACCCCCAGGCGCTTATTTGACAAACGCATTATATAGTACGCGGATCGCATCCGCATAGTCCTTGTTATCGACACCCAGAATGATGGCCTGCTCGTCCGGTCCCTGCGAGATCATGCGGATGTTGATGCCGGCCTTGCCGAGCGCGGCGAAGATCTTGCCGGACGTGCCGACGCGGAAGGCCATCTTGCGGCCGACAACGGCGATGACGGCAATGTGATCGTTGATCTGGATGCTGTCCGGGCGGATCTCGCTGCGCAGCTCGTCGAGCAGGCTGTACTGGTTCGGCGTGAGCGCCTCCGTCGGCATGGCAAGCGAAATGCAGTCGATGCCGCTCGGGGTGTGCGCCACAGGAATGCTGTTGTTCTCAAAGACCTCCAGAATGGCGCGCAGCGTGCCCACGGCGCCGGAAAGGCCCTTTTTCGACACGGTGACGATGGAAAAATCGCACTTTCCCGCAATGCCGGTCACAAAGCGCTCCGGGTTCGGGGCCTCGACAAAGCTCTCCGTGATGAGCGTGCCGGGATGGTCCGGCTCGTTCGTATTGCGGATGTTGAGCGGGATATTCTTCTCGCGCACCGGGAAGATCGTCATTTCATGCAGCACCTGCGCGCCGCTGTAGGAAAGCTGGCGCAGCTCGCTGTAGGTCGCGCGCTCGATGGAGCGCGGATGATCGACAATACGGGGATCGGCCATGAGAATGCCGGAGACATCCGTCCAGTTTTCGTAGACATCCGCATCCAGCGCCGCCGCGGCCAGCGCGCCCGTGATATCCGAGCCGCCGCGCGTGAGCGTGCGGAGCTTGCCGTCCGGCATCAGGCCATAGAAGCCCGGAATGACGACGCACTTGTCCTTGGCCAGCGCGCGCAGCGCGGCATAGGATTTCTCCTGATCAATGGTGCCGTCATAGTGGAAGAACAGCCACTGCGCGGCGTCCACGAACGTAAAGCCGAGGTAATCGGCCATAAGCAGCGCGGAAAGGTACTCGCCGCGCGAGACGAGCTCATCGCGGGAAATGCCCTGCTCCATCTGACTGCGCAGGCGGTCGAGCACGCCCTCGAGATCGACCCGCAGGCCGAGCTCGCGGTGGATGTCGCCGTAGCGCTCGCGGATCATCTGATAAATGCCGTCGCACGACACGCCGTACTGTAGGTGCGCATAGCACAGATACAGCAGATCGGTGATCTTATTGTCGCCCGCGCTGCGCTTGCCCGCCGCCGAAACGACCACCACGCGCCGCGAGGGATCAGACCGGATGATATCCCGGATCTTTTGATACTGACCGGCGTCCGCCATGGACGACCCGCCGAATTTTGCAACCTTCAGCATGGCTTTCCCCCATCCTTAACGGAGCGACGCCAGGAAGCCGCCGGTTTCCGTCAGTTTTCTCTCTCTGGCCCAGGCGTGGATCTCCGAGACCGCCACGGGCGTTGTTATTATACCGCAGTCGAGCATTTTGTCAATACGCGTTTGCAGCCAGCGGTCCATGCCGTTGACGCGGACATAATACGGCCGCATGATGCTGCTGTTGTCCACGCGCGCCGGGCGGAGCTTGTCCGTGTAGAAGCGCGTCAGGCCGTTGCGGATATCGAGGCAGTCCTGCATGACATTGTAGGCCGTTGGGAAGCGGCCCGCGCCCTGCCCATAGAAGCTCTGCTTGCCGATGTGCATGCCCGTGATGGAGATCAGGTTGAAATTCTCCGGCACGGCAGCCTCGTGCATGCCCTGCGGCATCATCGCAGGCTCGAGATAGCAGGCCACATCACCGCTGTCCAGCAGGCGGGCGCTTGCCATCAGCTTGACGACGCGGTGCATCTTCCGCGCCGCGCCGATATCGCAGGCACGGATGCCCGCGATGCCGAACGTTGTGACCTCCGGCTCCTGCACGACGCAGCCAAAGGCGACGTTCGTGGAGATGACAAGCTTGCGCCGCGCATCCGCGCCGTTCAGGTCCTCCGTTGGGTCGACCTCGGCGTAGCCGAGAGCCTGCGCCTGACGCAGGGCATCTTCAAATTTCAGGCCGGACGTCGTCATGGTGTCCAGAATGTAATTCGTCGTTCCGTTCATGATCCCGCTGACGCGGAGCACCGGCTCCATATCGAGCGTGCTCTCCAGATTCGTCAGCCAGCGGATGCCGCCGCCGACGGCCGCTGAGCAGCGCAGCGCGACATGATTCTCCCTGGCAAGCTGCACCAGCTCGCCATAACGCTCCGACATAAGCTGCTTGTTCGCCGTGACGACGTTCTTGCCCGCACGCAGCGCGGCGCACATATATTCATAGGCAGGCTGACGGCCACCCATGACCTCGATGGCGGTATCCACCGTCGGATCCGAGACGATCCGGCTGAAGTCTGACGTGACCGGGCAGTTCAGCTCCGGGCGGGGCCTGCGGCTGAGCACATAGGCGATCTCCATATCCGTGCGCTCCTGCACGAATTCATAAACGCCGCCGCCCACCGTACCGCAGCCCAGCAGTGCGATGCGCATCGGTCTGTCCTCTCTCCACAACATGAAATCGCTCTCCTTCCGCATCCGGCGTTCAAAAAAAGAAGGCAGGGCGGCCTGCAGCAGCTGCTGCTCCGGCGCCTGCCGCACACAGCCCCGCCGCACGGCGCAGGCAAGCGTGACGTTCTCCAGCCGCTCCGTACGCGGCACAGTACAGTCATGAAACTTCCGGAAAAAGCTCTTGCATTTTTCTGCTTTGCAGTATATCATAGCTTTTGCGAAAACGCAAGAATTTCATTGAAATTCCGATTGAGGGAGGCAGTCTCATGCACTTCTGGAAATATTGCGGCGCCGGAAACGACTTTGTGATCCTCGAGAACTTCGACGGCTCCATCGCGCCGGAGCGCTATGCCGCACTGGCCGCGACACTGTGCCGGGAACACTTTTCCGTCGGCGCGGACGGGCTGATGGTGCTCGAGGCGCCCGCGCAGGGCGGCGACTGCCGCATGCGCTTTTATAACCGCGACGGGTCGACTGCCGAGATGTGCGGCAACGGCGCGCGCTGCCTCTGCCGCCACTGCCACGACCGCGGCCTTGCATCAGGGCCGGTGCAGCGCATCGAAACGCCCGCCGGGCTTGTCACGGGCAGGCGCATCGCAGCTGACCGCTACCGCATCCGCCTGAACCGCCCGAGCGTCGTTCGCCTGCACGTTGAGGCGGAGGGCGTGCGCTGCGCCTATCTGGAGCTGGGCGAGCCTGGCATCCCGCACGCCGTTGTGCTGACGGAGCTGGACCGTCCGCGCGCCGAGCTGCGTGAGCTGGCCGCGCGCCTGCGCAGCAGTCCCGCCTTCCCGCGCGGGGCCAACGTCAACCTCTGTGCCGTGACCGGGGAAAACCGGGTCCGCCTGCTGACGTTCGAGCGCGGCGTCGAGGACTTCACGCTCGCCTGCGGCACCGGAACGTGCGCTGCGGTCGTGGCGCTCACGCGTCTCGGTAAATTCCGTGCGGGCGACGCGGTGACGGTGCGTCTCAAGGGCGGCGAGCTTACGGTACAATACACGGGCGATACCGTGTATCTTACGGGCGACGCGGTGGAAGTATACAAAGGAGTCGCGAGATTATGACAAAGTACATCTTCGTTACGGGCGGCGTCGTCTCCGGTCTCGGCAAGGGCATAACCGCCGCAAGCCTCGGCATGCTGCTCAAGGCAAAGGGACTGAAAGTAGTCTCGCAGAAGCTGGATCCGTATATCAATATCGATCCGGGTACCATGAGTCCCTATCAGCATGGAGAGGTGTTCGTGACGGAGGACGGCGCGGAGACCGACCTCGATCTGGGCCACTACGAACGCTTTACGAACCAGCCCACGTCGAAGGCCAACAACGTCACGACGGGCCGGATTTACAAGAGCGTCATCGAGAAGGAGCGCAAGGGCGAGTATCTGGGCAAGACCGTGCAGGTCATTCCCCATATCACCGACGAGATCAAGCGCCGCATCCAGCTGCTGGCGCAGAAGAAGGTTTACGACGTTATCATCACCGAGATCGGCGGTACGGTGGGCGACATCGAGTCGCTGCCGTTCATCGAGTCGGTGCGCCAGCTGCGCTACTCGCTGGGCTATAAGAACACGGCGCTGGTGCACCTGACGCTGATCCCCTACATGGCGGCTTCGGGCGAGCTGAAGACCAAACCCACCCAGCACTCGGTGAAGGCGCTGCTCGAAAACGGCTTGCAGCCCGACATCCTCGTGCTGCGCACCGAGCATCCGCTTTCGGTGAACCTGCGCCGCAAGGTGGCCCTGTTCTGCAACGTGGACGCCAACGCCGTGATGGAGTCGATCGACGTACCGACGATCTACGAAGTGCCGCAGAAGATGCACGACCAGCATCTGGACGAGGTGGTGCTCCAGAAACTCGACCTGCCCGCCGACAAGGAACCCGATATGACCGCGTGGAACGCGCTGGTAGACAAGATCAAGCACCCTTCGAAGAAGATCGAGATCGCGCTGGTCGGCAAGTACACCGAACTGCCCGACGCCTACAAGTCGATCTGCGAATCGTTCGTGCATGCGGGCGCCGTGAACGACTGCAAGGTGAAACTGCGCTATGTCAATTCAGAGAAGATCACGCCCGAAACCGTGGCCGAGAAGCTGGGCAAGATGTCGGGCATTCTGGTGGCTCCGGGCTTCGGAAACCGCGGCATCGAGGGCAAGATCGTGGCCGTGCGTTATGCCCGCGAAAACAACATTCCGTTCCTCGGCATCTGTCTGGGCATGCAGTGCGCCGTGATCGAGTTCGCCCGCAACGTGCTGGGCATCGCCGACGCCAATTCGAGCGAAATGGAATCGACGCCGCATCCGGTCATCGACCTGATGGAGGAGCAGAAGGGCGTGACGGCCAAGGGCGGCACGATGCGTCTGGGCGCCTATCCGTGTGCGCTGAAGAAGGGTTCGAAAGTCGCCGCGGCGTACGGCAAGCTCAATATTTCGGAGCGTCACCGTCACCGCTACGAGTTCAACAACGACTATCTGGAGCAGTTCGAAGCCGCCGGCATGCAGGCCGTGGGCATCAACCCCGATACGGGGCTGGTCGAGGTGGTCGAAGTGGCGAACCATCCGTGGTTCGTCGGCACGCAGTATCATCCCGAATACAAAAGTACGGTGCTGAAGCCTTCGCCGCTGTTCGTGGCGTTCGTCGGAGCGGCGCTCAAATACGCCGGGGAAAAGAAGTAATAACCGCACAAAGTAAGAAGCAAACACGTTTAGATGGATAAAAAAACAATTTTGGGTATTGTCGTCGTGGCGGTCCTTTTTCTGGGATTCGCCTATGTCAATACCAAACAGCAGGAGAAATATCAGCAGGAAATGGCCGCGTGGCAGGCCTATCAGGATTCGGTAGCCGCCGCTTCGCGTCCCGCGGTTCCCGCGGCGGACAGCGTGGCAGGCGGCGCTGCGGAGAGTGCGGTTGCGGCGTCCGGTGAGACGACGGCGCCCGAAGCGGAGGCGGATTTGGCCCAGACCGTGCGTCAGCGTCGGATCGCCGCGATGGGCGAGTATCTGACCGCGGCGCAGGAGGCAGAGCCTGAAGAGTTTACGGTGGAGAACGAGGTGATGACGGTGCGTTTCTCGACGCGCGGCGGACAGATCACGGGCGTGACGCTCAAGGACTACACCAAGTACGCACCCCGCGGTCAGCGCGACCAACTGATCGAGCTGATGGACCCTGCGAGCGCCCGGTTCGACATGTCGTTCTATGTGAAGAACGGCCTGAACAACGTCAAGGTCAATACGATGGATTACGTCTTCCGCGCTGAACCCGTGGAGACGGCAGGCGATGCCCGGCGTGTGACGATGCGTCTTGCGGTGGCGGAGAACGCATGGCTCGAATACGAGTACCTTATATATAATAAGCAGGCTCCGGAGCGCGATTACCTCGTGGATTTCAACGTCCGGCTGGTGAACATGGCCCCGCAGATGGCCAACCAGACTTCGATCGGCATCGACTGGTCGAATGTCTCGTACCAGAACGAGAAGGGGTTCCAGAACGAAAACATGTACACGACGCTGGCCTACCGTTTTCCGGGCGAAAGTTCGATCGAGGAGCTGGGTATGAGCGACGGCGCCAAGTCGAAGAGCGTATCGACGGCGGTGAACTGGGTGGCTTTCAAGCAGCAGTTCTTCTCGTCGGTCTTCATCGCGCCGCAGAACGTCTCCAGCGCCAACATGGCCTTCGATACGGCGGCTCCCGGCTCGGAGCTGCTCAAGAGTTTCTCCGTGCAGATGGCTGTGCCCTACTCGGCGCAGGTCGAAGGATATGATTTCGCATTCTACTTCGGTCCCAACAAATATGCGATCCTGAAGAAAGTCACCGACAACAACGGTGCGGACCTCCATATGGAGCGTCTGATTCCGCTGGGATGGGGTATCTTCGGCTGGGTGAACCGCTGGTGTGTGATTCCGGTCTTCGACTTCCTGCGCAACTACATCGGCAGTTTCGGCATCATCA
>OJPS01001481.1_pt1 | contig 15409 bp, 18 predicted proteins | sample 1598551 | NCBI WGS metagenome assembly OJPS01 (sample SAMN03922488, study PRJEB24848) | human gut metagenome | isolation source: stool sample | host: Homo sapiens | place: Germany | collected 2011-05 | reverse complement strand
TCGCCTCTGCGGAGGCGACCAAAGGGCTTTCCGATCGCCCTTTGGAAACCTTCGGCCCCATACTTGTTGAAGCTCTTCCAAGCTAAGAAACCAAAGGTCTTTTCTTCTTTCCTCTCAATGAAAAAGCGCGTCTTTTACAGTCCCCTGCACCACCAGCCTAGCTGGTGGTTTTCTTTTCGCAAAAAAAGCGCTCCCCGCACTATTTCGTGCGAGGAGCGCCTTTTTCTCTTCTTTTCCACAAGAAACCATTAGTCCCGGTTCCGGGCAATAATCAGCAACCGCAGCAAAGAAAGAATGCTGGTCACCGCAGCAGCCACATAGGTCAGCGCGGCAGCGGAGAGCACCGCCTTTACGGCAGGCTCTTCCTCCCGGGTGATGTATCCACCCTGGCTGAGCATGGCAATCGCACGGCTGCTGGCGTTGAACTCCACAGGCAAAGTAATCAGGGAAAACACCACCGACAGCGCAAAGCAGAGAATGCCCAGATAAATCAACGGTTGCCAGCTGAAAATAATCCCCAGCAGAAACAGCGGGAAATACGCGTTGGAGCCAAAGTTCACCAGGGGCACCACCGCAGTACGCAACCGCATGGGCGCGTAGCCCTCCATCTTCTGCATGGCGTGACCCGCCTCGTGGGCGGCAATGCCCAGGGCCGCAATGGACGTGGAGCCATACACTCCCTGGGACAGGGCAAGGGTCTCCGTGGCGGGATTGTAGTGGTCCGTGAGGTTGCCGCTCACTGAAGTTACCTCCACCGCATTGTTCCCATTGCGGCGAAGCAGGTCGGCCACCACCTGGCTGGCAGGCCGCCCCAGCTGCGAGGGTACGCGGCTGTACTTGCTATATGCACCATTCACCTTTGCCTGGGCCCATATGCCCAGAATCAGGCCGGGAATCAGCAACAGATACGTCCAATCCCAGAAAAACATAGGATTTCACCTCCTGAATCAGCGCTTCCTGAAAAGGAAACGTTGATTTAGCATACCGCATATGCGGGCGCTGCGCAAGGGCGTTTGGCGGAAGTGTCCAAAAAAATGTCTCAAAACCTTTCTTTTCCGTCCCTGGGATGCTTCCGCTGGTGTTCCCGCACCAGCTGCACAATCAGCATGCCCAGCAGCACCGCCGAGAGCACCACTCCCAGCAGAAACAGCCAAAAGCTCGCCTGCTTTACTTCCAAAAAAAGGCATATCAGTCCAGCCAGCCATACCAGGCCAATCAGGCTGCACAGCTTGCTTCCCGCAAGCAGCAGATTTCCCCGGCCACGCTTAGGCATCGCGTGCGCCCCTCCTTTGCATTTCACCCCGCGCCCCTGGCATGGCGCGCCGCTCCCTTAAGCATGCCCTGGAGCACTGCCGGGCATGCGTTCCGGCGCGGTTCCCTTCCAGCAGCGCAAGGATATTGTAGCAAATTTTTCCGCACTTTGGAAGCGGATGGACGCGATCTTTTCTTTTTTTCTGGCAGGAAAAGGATTTCCTTGCCGCGAATGAAATAAACATAGATAAAAGGGTTGTTATTCCGCCAGAAACGATAATTGAACAGAAAGGGGCCCGTATTTATGAACCATTCCGCCATACGCGACCTGATTTTGGGCAATGCCTTCGAGCTCTTTGGCCAACCCAAGTGGACCTTTGGCAAACAGACATGCAATACCTACGAGGTGTTTGCCGAGCGTGTACGCATGGAAGATGGAGAAAATATTCCTGCCTGGCCGGTGCTGGAGCTGATCGAGCGGGACGAAGCGCTGACGCTGCTGTTCTCCGGCTGGTTTCTGGGTACGGCCATGCGCTCCGCGGTAACGCTTACGGAGCAGACCGATTCCAACGTGACCCTCTCCATGAACCTGCTGCCCCTTTATGCCAATATGGACAGCTATGTGGAGGAGGTCAAGCGGCATCTGGAGCTTACGGGACTAAACCCCAGGAAAATGCAGTTTGAGCTTAGCGAGGCGCAAAACCTTTCCCGCAAGGGCATTGAAAATCTCAATTACCTCCATGATGAGCTGGGGGTGGGGCTGCTGCTGGCCAACTTCGGCACCGGCCATAGCAATATCGATCTGCTTCGGGAGGTGCACTTCGACGGCGTGGAGCTGGACCGCTCCTTTGCCGCCCATGTACCCGAGGACGACCAGACCTGCCGGTTGATTGTAGCCATCCAGCACTTTGCCGACGCCCTGGACCTTACCGTGTGCGTCAAGGGCATTGAAAATCACGAGCAATTTGAATTCTTCGACGAATTGGACTGCTTCAAGGGGCAGGGGTATTTCATTGGCAAGCCCATGCCCTTGGAGGAGCTGAAGGACTACATCCTGAAATACGCGGTGCGTCGCGGGCACATCTGACCGCCCCAGAAGCAAGCGGGACATCCCCGTGGAAGCGGCGCAGGCGCCCCTGATCGCCTATCCTGTTCCCGGCATTGTGCCCCGGCCTTTGTGCGGCCGAGGCATGTTTTGTTTTCCGCGGGCATAGGCTCACAGGGCAAAGGGAGGTGCAACGCATGACCCTCAGCGAGCTAAAGGCCAAGGACGTGGTGAACACCGTGGACGGGCGATGCATCGGCAAGCCCATGGACCTGGAATTCGACCCCGTGGACGGGCGCGTGACGGCCCTGGTGGTTCCCGGGGAATTCAGCCTCATCCAACTCCTTCGGGGCGAAAAGTGCGGCATTGTCATTCCCTGGGGCAACATCTGCAAAATCGGGGATGATGTCATCCTGGTGGACCTTACCGGCATCCTATAAGGGCGCCGCCACTAGCGCAGGGCCCGGTACTCCGCCAGGCAGGCGTCATACGCCTGCTCCAGCTGCGCTTTTTCTCCCGGCGCGGCGGCGCTTATGCGCCCGATCAGCTCGGTCATGCGCATTTGCAGGGCGCTGCGGCGCAGGGCTGCATCCGCCTGGGGAGACGCCCGCTTCTCCTCCTCCCAGGCATCCAGGGTACCGTTGAACACCTGCGCCCGGCCCTCCTGCAAAAACAGCAGACGGGTGGCCGTGTGCCGCACAAAGGCCTGGTCATGGCTGACCAGCAGCACCGTGCCGGGATACTCCCCCAGCATGCGCTCCAGCGCGCGCAGGGACGGCAGGTCCAGGTAATTGGTGGGTTCGTCCAGCACCAGCACATTGCAATCCGAGAGGATCAGCTGGCACAGGCAGAGCTTCATTTTCTCTCCCCCGGAGAGCAGCCCCGCCTGTTTGTCCCAGCAGGTTTTGGGCAGGAGCATGCGGTTGAGCACGGTGCGCACCACGTCCTCCCGCTGAACGGCGCGCAGGCGGGCGTTTTCCAGCACCGTGTGCTGGGGCAGCAGGGTGGAAAGATCCTGGTTCAGAAACCCCAGGCGCGCCTGGGGCGAGCATTGTATGCCCGCGTGCCCCTGGGCAATCAGCCCCAGCAGGGTGCTTTTTCCGCTGCCGTTGCGCCCCAGCAGGGCCATTTTGTCCCCATTTTCCAGGGTAAAACTGATCTCCTTCAGCAGGTCCGGCGTGTGCGGGTAGCCAAAGTGCAGCTTTTTCACCTGCAATACGGTTTTGCTTCGCGGCGGATGTGTCAGGGAGAAGTCCAGCTGCATGGGCGGAATCTCCCGCACCTGCTCCACCTTTTCCAGCTTTTCCAGGCGGCTTTGCAGGGCCTTGCGCTGCCTGTCGATGGTTTTCTTCCCTTTTTGGTCCCCCATTTTATGGAGGCGGGCCTCGCTGTTGCCCATGCGGCGGGGCGCCTTGCGCACCTGGGCGCTTTGGGCACGCAGTTCCTGGGCCGCCTCCTCCAGGTGGCGTTTTTCCCGCAGGTATTGTTCCCGGGCGCGGGTCTGGGTAAGCTTCTCCAATTCCTGTGCCTGTTCAAAGGCGGTGTAGTTTCCGTCATAGCATCGCAGCCCGCCGCCTTCCAGGTACCAGATGCGGTTGCACAGCCGGTCCAGCAGCTCCCGGTCATGGCTGACCAGCACAAAGGTCTCCTGCTGGCGAAGTTTTTCTTCCAGCAGCCTGCATCCCGGCAGGTCCAGGTTAGCGGTGGGTTCGTCCAGGAGCAGAAGCCGCGCGCCAAAGGGGATGCGGCTCAGGCGCATGCGGGTGATCTCGCCCCCGCTGCACGCCGCCCGGTCCTCCAGTTTGCCCACCCCAAAGTTCCGGCGGCTCTCCCCGGTGGATTCCCCCGCGCCCAGGCCAAACTGGGGCGCATAGCCCAGGTCGCAGCCGCGCCGTACCTGCCCCCCGTCGCAGGGGCGGCAGCCGGCCAGCACCTGCAGCAGTGTGGATTTGCCGCAGCCGTTTTGTCCAATCACCCCGATTCGGTCCCCGGCATAGACCGTCAGGCGCGGAATGGTAAACAGCGTCCGGTCCCCCAGGGAAACGGACATCTCCATGCCTTCCAGCAGCAGTTCATACATATTGTTTCACACCTCCATACGCGGAGGCAGACGGGCGGCAAAAAGCGGCTTTTTTGCCCATACAAAAAAGCAAGGTACCTCTCCATGCGCCGGTAAGCCTTCCGCGTAAAGCCACGACAAAGCACACGGCTCACCGCCGCAGGCTTTATCCTTCCTGTACGCTTACAAGCTTACGCGTTACGCATGTTTCCGGTTTCCTTGCCCTTTCTTCTTTGATAGCATGTATTATAGCGCACTTTGGCCCTTTGTCAAGCCTGCTGTTCCGGCGCAGCGCCTTCTTCACAGGTTCTCCGTTATCCTGCCGGCATTCACATACAGGGGTACCATGATCCATGGATAATTTTCCTTCTTTTTGCAAAGCCTATCCTGCAAAAAGAACAGGAGGTTCCCTATGGGAAACAACATGGACCTGGACTATGCAATGTTCTGCTATCAGTGTGAACAAACGGCAAACGGGAAGGGCTGCACCAAGCAGGGCGTTTGCGGAAAAACGCCGGAAATCGCCAATCTGCAAGACCTGCTGATTTTTCAGATCAAGGGCATCAGCTGCTATGGAAAAGCGCTGCTGGACAAGGGAAAGCCCCTGGACAAGGCAGTAATCCGCTTCATTGAAAGTGCGCTGTTCACCACCCTGACCAACGTGAATTTCGATGCGGATGTACATGTAAAGCTGCTGCAGGAGTCCCAGCGGATCAAGGAACAGCTGCGAAGCGCCGCCGGTGCCCCACCCACTGCCACCGCTCACGCCACCTATGACCTGCCCAAGACCAAAACGGAAATGCTGCGGGACGCGCCCCTGGCAGGCATCATGTATGACAAGGCCCTGGACCCGGACATCCGCTCCCTGCGCCAAACCATTGTATACGGGCTCAAGGGCATCAGTGCCTATGGTCACCAGGCAAGGGAACTGGGATATGTCAGCGACCAGGTGGATGATTTCTACGTCCTGGCGCTGGAGGCCACAACGGATGACCGCCTCACGGTGGAGGAGCTGATCCGCATGACCATGCGCACCGGCGAAATGGCCCTGGAAGTGATGAAGAAGCTGGATGAAGCCAACACCAGCGTCTATGGCCATCCCTCCCCGCATCCGGTGAATGTGCGGATGAAAAAGGGGCCGTTTATCATCGTTTCGGGCCATGACCTGAAGGATCTGGAGATGCTGCTGGAGCAATCCCAAGGCAAGGGCGTCAACATCTATACCCATGGCGAGATGCTCCCCTGCCACGGCTATGGGGGGCTGAAAAAATACCCCCACCTGGTGGGAAACTTCGGCGGCGCCTGGCAGGAGCAGCAAAAGCAGTTTGACGACCTGCCCGGTTGCATCCTGATGACCACCAACTGTCTCATGCGCCCCAGGGATTCCTACAAGGACCGGATCTACACCACCAACGTGGTGGGATGGGAAGGCGTGAAGCACATTCGCAAAAATCAGCAGGGAGAAAAGGATTTCTCGGAGATCATCCAGCAGGCGCTGGAGCTGGGCGGCTATCCGGAGGATCAGGAGCCCCAGGAGATCACCGTGGGCTTTGGACATCAGGCCGTGCTTGCCTGCGCGGATCAACTGGTGGACGCGGTGAAAAGCGGCAAGGTGCGGCATCTGTTCCTCATTGGCGGTTGCGACGGGGCGCGGCCGGGACGCAGCTACTACACGGAGTTTGCCACCATGGTGCCCAAGGACTGCATGATTCTGACCCTGGCCTGTGGAAAATATCGCTTCAACAAGCTGGACTTTGGTGAAGTGGCCGGGCTGCCGCGGCTGTTGGACATCGGGCAATGCAACGACGTATACTCCGCCATCCGCGTAGCCACGGCGCTGGCCGATGCCTTCCATACTGACGTGAACAGTCTGCCGCTGTCGCTAATCGTATCCTGGTATGAGCAAAAAGCGGTGGCGGATCTTCTGGCCCTTTTGAGCCTGGGCGTAAAGGGGATCTTTCTGGGGCCCACGCTTCCGGCCTTTCTCAGCCCCAACGTTCTGCAGTACCTGGTGGATACCTTTGGGCTACGGATCATCAGCAATGCCCGGGATGATTTGAAGACCTGCCTGCAACAGACTGTTTAACGATGCGGCGCGCCGCGTCCGTGCATCCTGGAGGGAAAAGCATGTATAAAAACCTTCCCAAGCAAGTGGTCCTGCAGCTCAAGGATCTGGTGCAGTACCAGCCCGGACAGGTGGTTAGCAGGGCCCTGGTACAAAACGACCGGGTGAGCATGACGCTCTTCTCCTTCGACCAGGGGGAAGAAATCTCTGCCCATGCGTCCAGCGGAGACGCCATGGTTACCGTGCTGGAGGGGCTGGGCAGGGTTACCATCGGCGGAGAGGGCTTTTTGCTAAGCACCGGTGAAACCATTGTGATGCCAAAGGACATCCCCCATGCGGTATATGGTGAGGAGTCCTTCAAAATGCTGCTGATCGTGTCCTTTTAGTGGTGAGATATCCGCTTCTTTCTCACCGCACTGAGCCGTGAATTTCCCCGGCTCTTTTTTATGGGGAAGCAAGCCCCTGCCCATGATTGATTTTAGAAGCTACTTTGGCCAGGACATTCCCCAGCCCGCCACACAGGAGGAAGAGGCAATGATTTCGCAGATGAACGTCACCGTCAGCAATGTGTCCTTTACCGCCACGCTGGAAAGCAACCAGGCTGCCCAGGCCCTGGTGGACATGATGCGCAACGGTCCCCTCACCCTTGCCATGCAGGACTACGCGGGCTTTGAAAAGGTTGGCCCGCTGGGCGCCAGCCTGCCCGCCAGCGACGTCCAGACCACGACCCAGAGCGGGGACATCGTGCTGTATAACGGCAACCAGATCGTGATTTTCTACGGCTCCAATTCCTGGAGCTATACGCGGCTGGGCCATATTGACGACCTGACCGGATGGGCGGACGCCCTGGGCAGCGGCGACGTATCCGTTACCTTTTTCCTGGTGGAGTGAGGAGGGCAGCTGTGGCTTACGATTTTGATCTGGTGCAGAACCGGCGGAATACCGGCTCGGTGAAGTGGGACGTTCCCTTGGGCGCGCTGCCCGTGTCCCTGGCAGACATGGACTTTCAGGCCGCGCCGGAAATTCTTGAGGCGTTCCGTCGCCGGGTGGATAACGGCATCTTCGGCTATGGGATGGTTCCGGACACCTGGCATGCAGCCTACCAGGGCTGGTGAAGAAAGCGAAGTAATCCCATGGGGCCATGCCCATGGAAAGCATGCGCGAAACCCTGGGCAGCATAAGCAAGGATAACCTTAGCGGCTTTGAAAGCACGGAGTGGCGCATCACAATGAATCTTCATACCAGCGTGATGTGCTACTATTCCCGGGAGAGCTGCGGGCAAGGGCATGTCTTGACCCTACCCATGGAAAGCCAGCCATGACTGCTTCGTGGCATGCCCATCGGACTGATTTTCAGCGTAGCTGCAAGTGCGGTGGGTGTTTACCGGACCGATCAGCCTGCTGAAAAGGAAGGGCGGCGCGCGGCATCCTCCCGGTGCTCAGCCGCGTTTGCGGCATCGCGCTGCTGACCTTGTGCTGCTCTTTCAGAAAGGATGAACAAGACTGCTTCCTTGCGCATCCTTTCCCCTAAGCTTTTTCTGGTTGATTTCATCCTTATCATGGGCGCTTCCTCCGTCCTGATGCTGTGGGGCTGCTGCGGAGGCTATCTGCGCCTTTGCTTTAAGGGCGTGCCCGGCACAGAGCAGCCCGCACCCAAGCCTCCCACCGCTTGCAGGCCCATCTTTCCGGAAAGACGCTGCCCTTGCGTTATCCCTGCTGAGAGCACCTGCGCCATGTTCCGGAACATAAAGACCCTCCCGCGGCCGTTCTGTCCCCAGAACCGCTACGGGAGGGTTTCCTCATGTATTCATAACAATCTGCACCGGCAGGATGCCTTCGCCATGGTCCGCTAGCCTTTCGCAGGGGATTTCAGACTTCCGGCTCCTGCGGCGTGTGGACCGTCTGCTTGCCCTGGCGCAGGGCATCCCGCTCCCGGCAAAGCTCCGTATACAGCTGTACCGGGTTCCACTGGCTGTTGGTGGGGGTGAGCACTGCCTTCAGGGCCACCGGGGGCAGCTTGGCCCGCTTGAGCGCCAGCAGAAACTGCTGGGCCATTCCCGCGGGGAACAGCGCCATGACCATCATCTCCTCCGAAAAGGCTTCGGGTGTCGCAGCCTCCGGGGCTGCATCCTCCAGGCCGCACAGCGCGCTGAGCGTTTTGCCCCAGTCCTCCCGGGGAACCGGCTGGAAGCGGATACTGAAGCGCATGCAGATCAGCCGGAGCTTGGCCGCCTTCTCCGGGGACATGTTAAAGCACAATAGCATGGGCGATTTCATAGGCGTTACCTCCTGTTGCCGGGCGCGTACTCATTCCAGGGGCCGCAGCACCAGCACGGCGCATACGGGCAGCTCCGTTTCCCCGGAGAGCGTCTTGCCGGAGATCAGCTCCTCATAGGGCCGCAGCAGCGTCACGCGGCGTGCTTCCCCGGCGTAGTTTTGCAGGAAGATCACGCCGCCGCGATCCACCGCCACCACACCCTGGGGCAGTTTTTCCTCCATGGCCTTGGGCAGTCCCGCCTTTTCCGCCAGGCGGGCATACAGGGCGTTCAGTCCCGCCTGCTCCACCTGCGCGGCCAGATACCAGGCCTCCCCGGCGCCATAGGCATGACGGGTCAGGCAGGGCTGTCCTGCATACCAGTCGCCGGTATACACGGCTTCCGTCTCGGCGCCCTTGCAGTCCATCAGGCCGCACAGCTCGGTAACCTGGTACGTGGTGCCGTCGGTCAAACGCATGCCATTACTGAGTCCCGGGCGCAGGGCATCCAGTTCCGTGGCCCGGAGCCCCAATACCTCTGTCAGTCCGTGGGGCGTGGGGCCCAGATGCGCCAGATCCCAGGCGTCCACCACACCGCTCCAGTAGGTGGTCAGCAGCACGCCGCCCCCCTCCACAAAGCGGCGGAGCTTCTCCTCGATGCCGTTGCGGGTCATGAAAAGCATGGGCGCGCTGACCAGGGCATAGCCGCTCAGATCCGTGCACTCCCGCATGTCCCGGAAATCCACCGCGTAGCCCTGCTCCCACAGCGCGCGGTAGTGGGCCGTGATGGTGTCGAAATAATGCATCTTCCCGTTATTGGCCGCCTGGGCAAAATCGATGGCCCAACGGTTTTCCACATCGTAGAGGATGCAGGCCTTGGCCTTGCGCTCCGTGTCATAAATGGGCTGGAGATTCTCCAGGACGCGGCCCACCTGGGTCACATCCCGGAAGGTGCGGGTGTCCGGCTCCCCATAGTGATCCACCACCGCGCCGTGGAACATCTCCGCGCCGCCCCGGCCCTGCCGCCACTGGAAATACAGCACGCTTTGGCTGCCATGAGCCACCGCCTGCAGGGAAGAGAGCAGATGCATGCCCGGCTGCTTGGGGCGATTGTGGGGCTTCCAGTTCACCAGGGAGGGCGTGGACTCCATCAGCAGGAAAGGCTGATCCTTGAAACTGCGCATCATGTCATGGTTGCAGGCAAAATCCGCCGCCGTGGCCAGGTCATCTCCCGAGCCCCATTCCGGATAGGCATCCCAGGAAACCACGTCCATGGCCTCTGCCAGGGAAAAATAGTCATAGTCCCAGAAGCGCTCCATCAGGTTGGCGGTGCACAGCAGCTCGGGGTTTACCGCCTTTACCGTGTCCCGCTCCATGATCAGGAAGTCCTTGCACTGGTGGGTGGTGAACCTGCGCCAGTCCACCTTCATGCTGGTGTTCGACCCCTGGCCAATGGAGGACGGCGGCTCAATCTGGTCCCAATCCGTGTAGCGCTGGCTCCAGAAGCCGGTCCACCAGGCGGCGTTCAAACGGTCCAGGGTGCCGTATTTCTCCCGCAACCATTCGCGGAACTTCTGCTGGCACAGGGGGCAGTAGCAGTCGCCCTCGTATTCGTTGCTCAGGTGCCACAGGATGACCGCGGGATGGCGGCTGTACCGCTCCGCCAGGGCAGTATCCATGGCCCGCACCTTCTCCCGGTACACGGGGGAGGTGAGGCAGTGGTTCTCACGCCAGCCGAAATGATGGCGGCGGAACTGTTCGTCCACCCGCAGCACCTCGGGGTACTTCTGCGACATCCACGGGGGACGCGCACCGGAGGGCGTAGCCAGGATCACGTGGATGCCGCCCTTCCACAGCCGGTCCAGCACCGCGTCCAGCCATTCAAAGTCGTATTTACCCTCCTCCGGTTCCAGCAGCGCCCAGGAAAAAATGCCCACGGAAACGCAGTTCACATGGGACTGCTGCATCAGTTCCACATCTCTTTCCAGGATGTCGGGCCGGTCCAGCCATTGGTCGGGGTTATAATCTCCCCCATGCAGGAAACGTGGAAACCGGGGCGTAAAGGTTGCCATAGGTCGCCTTCCTCCTTTTTATGCTTCGGCAGGATAATGTATGGTCAAGCATTGTCCGTCCATGGCCGCCTCCGTGGCCGGAAAGATCGCCTGTGCCAGGGACAGATAGGCCTGCGGATCGTCAATGCAGTTGCTGAAGTGGGTGAGCAGCAGGCGCTTGGCCCCTGCCTCCCGGGCCAGGGTTGCCGCCTCCGCAAAGAGCATATGGCGGTTTTTTTCTGCCTGGGCCCGCTTTGTCTCGTCCCCGTACATGCCTTCCAGGATCATCAGATCCGCCCCGCGCCCATAGCGGATGATATCCGGGGTGGGTCGCGTGTCCGTGGCATAGAGCAGGCGGATTCCCTGACGGGGCGGGCCCATGACCTGTTCAGGGGTTACGCCGTTCACCGTTTCCCCGGCTTGCAGGCGCTTCCAATCCCTTACGGGCACCCCCAGGGCCTTCGCCCGCTGGGGCTGGAAGGCTCCCTGCCGGGGCAGCTCCAGCCGCCAGCCGTAGCAGGGCACCCCATGGTCCAGCCGGAAGCCGGTAATCTCCAGGCCGATCATGGACAACTCCACCCGCTCCCCGGAAAACTCGTGGAGCACCACGGGAAAGGGCAGCACCGGCGCCACCACGCGCAGGCCCTCCACAATGGCTCTCAGCCCCGTATAGCCCCATATATGGAAAGGCTCCCGCCGCTCCGCCTTGCCCAGGGAGAGGAGGAAGCCCGGCAGACCACCGCAGTGGTCCCCATGATAATGCGTAATCAGCATCCCGTCGATGCACCGAAAGCCCCAGCCCAGCCGCCGGATGGCCGTCTGCGTACCTTCACCGCAGTCAATGAGCAGTCCACGTCCACGCACCCGCAGGTAGCAGGCCGTCAGGCCGCGGTCCGGCAGGGGCAGCGCGCCCCCGGTGCCCAGCATGCACAGTTCCAGCATGTTTTTCCTTTCTAAAGCAGCCTGCCGGCCGCCTCTTCCCGCCTGGAAAAGGCGTTTAGTCCGTCAGCAGGCCCGTATCGGCCAGCAGATCCAGGAAAGCCACCACATCCGCCCGCGCCCTGGGTTCATCCACCCGATAGGTGCGCAGCAGCGCATCGGTGAGCTGATCCTCCGTGGCACCCTGCTCCAGCATCCGGTAGAGCATGGCCGCGCTCTGGTTCAGCCGAATCATGCCGCGAAAGCTCCCCGCGTTGGGTTCGCAGGCAACCACCATCCGGGAATCCCCCGTCTCCCTGAGCATATACCCTTCCTTGATACGCATGATGCGCTCCTCCGTTTTTTCCTATCCTGGCTCGATTATACCAGATGCATTCCGGAGAATCAACGCATTTCACAGGGAGTTTTTTCCACAATTTCGGGCATGTCCGGCCGGGGCACGGGCCCAGGCCTCAGCCTTCCCGCTCCTCCTTGAGCCGGGAGAAGATCATCCGCCCGGCACTGGTTTGGATCACGGTGGTAACCACCACGTGGACCGTCTCCCCCACATGGCGCCGACCGCCCTCCACCACGATCATGGTGCCGTCCTCCATGTAGCCCACGCCCTGGCCGGGCTCCTTGCCTTCCTTGGAAATGGTGGTTTCCATTTCCTCCCCGGCCAGCACCGCGGGCTTGAGCGCCGCGGCCAGGTCGTTCAGATTGAGCACCTTCATGCCGCTGACCGACGCCACCTTGTTCAGGTTGAAATCATTGGTGACCACGCGCCCGCCGGTTTCCCGGGCCAGGCGGAGCAGCTTCACGTCCGTCTCCTGGGTATCCTGCCAGTCGGTGGAATCAATGCGCAGGTGAAGGCCGGGCTCCTGGCGCACCTTTTGCAGCAGGTCCAGCCCCCGGCGGCCACGGTTGCGCCGCTGGGCATCCGCGCTGTCCGCCACGCGGCGCAGTTCATCCAGCACAAACTGCGGAACTACCAGCTCCCCTTCCAGAAAGCCCGTGCGTGCCACCTCAAAAATGCGCCCGTCAATAATCACCGAAGTATCCAGTATTTTCGCCTGCGCCGGTTCGCCCTCCGGATCTTCCTCGGCGCTCTCCCGGGCCTGGCGGGCGCTTTTGCGCAGGGCCCGGCGCTCCCGGAAGCCATAGAGTTTCTCCTGCATATCCACGATGTCCCTGGCCCGCTTGAACCCGATGGACAGGCCAATGGCGCCAAAGATCACATACAGAATGGCGCTAATGGCCGTGGTGAACAGGGACGCGCCCACAAAGTTGAGGATCTGGCTGAGCAGCGCCGCAATAATCAGCCCGCAGATCAGCCCGGTAACGGAGCTGAACATCTGCCCAATGGGCATGCCCTCCATGCGCTGCTCCAGCCGCAGGCCCCAGTCCACGCAGCTGCGAATAATCCGGTTGCTCAGCAGAAAACCAATAAGCGCGCCCAGGGCGCAGACGGATATATATACGATCACCAGTGCCTGCACCGGCACATGATACTCCGGGTTTGCCTGGGCCAGCATCTGCTGCGCCATGGCGGTCAACCCGGCGCCCACGCTCGCGCCCAGCAGGGCAATCAGCGCCCGCAGCACCCGCTGCACAAGCTTGGATTTCATGGGTCACGCTCCTTTAATCCCGCCCGGCCGTCCGGGCAGGGCCCTTGATTCAAAACAGTACGCTCAGCGCCTGATACACCGTGTCCACGCCCCGCAGGGTTACGCCCTCGGGGGCCTTGAGATGGCGCAGGTTCTCCTTGGGCATCACAATGGTGGTGAAGCCCAGGCGGGCGCACTCGGCCACCCGGCGCTCAATCTGCGGGATGGCGCGCACTTCGCCCCCCAGGCCCACCTCGCCCATTACGGCCACCTGCTGCCCCACCGGCGTATCCTTCAGGGAAGAGGCAACCGCCACGCAAAGGGCCAGGTCCGCGGCGGGCTCGCCCAGCTCCAGGCCGCCGGCCACGTTCACATACACATCCTGGTTATAGGTCTTTTGGCCCGCACGTTTCTCCAGGACCGCCAGCAGCAGCGCCACGCGGCCCGTGTCCGCGCCCTCCACGGTGCGCCGGGGGGTCCCGAAATACGTGGGCGAGGCCAGCGCCTGCACGTCCACCAGCAGCGGCCGCGAGCCCTCCATGCCGCAGAACACCACCGATCCGCTGGCGCCCTTGGCCCGGTGGGAAAGCAGCTGCTCCGAGGGATTCTCCACCACCCGCATGCCTTCCTGGGTCATCTGGAACACGCCCAGCTCGTTTACCGAGCCGAAGCGGTTCTTCACCGCCCGCAGCAGGCGGTACTCCTGCTGCCGGTCGCCCTCGAAATACAGCACCACGTCCACCATGTGCTCCAGCATTCGCGGGCCCGCAATGGCCCCTTCCTTGGTCACGTGTCCCACCAGAAACACGGCGGTGCCGCTTTCCTTGCACAGGCGCATGAGCAGGCTGGTGCATTCCCGTATCTGGCTGACGCTTCCCGGGGCGGAGGCCATTTCCGGGCGGTACATGGTCTGGATGGAGTCCACCACCGCCACATCCGGGGCCAGTTCCTTCAGCCGCTCCTCCACATGATCCATGGCGGTCTCCGCCAGCACATACAGGTTGGGCACATCAATGGCCAGGCGCCGGGCCCGGAGCTTCACCTGCTTGGCGGATTCCTCGCCGCTGATATAGAGCACCCGTTTTCCCTGGGCGCACAGATGCGCGCACACCTGCAGCAGCAGCGTGGACTTGCCGATGCCCGGGTCGCCGCCCAGGAGCATCAGTCCCCCCTCCACAATGCCGCCGCCCAGCACCCGGTCCAGCTCACCAATGCCCGTGGAAAGGCGCGCCGCCGCATCCTCGGGGATGTCCCGCAGGAGCATGGCCTGGGCGCCGCTGCCCGGGCGCTGGCGCAGGGGCTTGGCCGCCGCGGCTGTTTTGGCCGGGGCCGCCGCCACGCTTTCCTCCATGGTGTTCCAGGCGCCGCAGCCGGGGCACCGGCCCACCCAGCGCGCTGTTTCGTATCCGCAGGCTGTGCAGGCAAAGCACGTTTTTTCCCTGGCCACGGTTTCTTCCTCCCTCATGCTCGCGTATGATTGATAGTATACCATACTCCCGCGCCGCAGAAAAGCGCTTGTTTGTGAATTTCATCCTGACACAGGCATATGAAGCCTACATGAAGTATCTGTGGCATGCGGGCAAAGGGCGCCCTTCCAGTGTGAAAAAAAATTGACCAGAGCCTTTGCCCTGGTCAATCAAAGCATGGTTATATGCCTCAGCCCTGCTTCTGCTTGTGCTTGGGATTCTCGCAGATAACCATAACCTTGCCCTTGCGCTTGATGATCTTGCACTTTTCGCAAATGGGCTTTACAGACGGCCGTACTTTCATGAGCGTACCCTCCTTGTGTCGCAGCGGCATGCAGCCGCGTCGGTTTTTCCTCAGCCCTTGCTGCGCCAGGTGATCCGGCCACGGGTCAGATCATAGGGCGAGAGCTCGATGGTAACTTTGTCGCCGGGATAGATGCGGATGAAATTCATGCGCATCTTGCCCGAAATGTGCGCCATAATCTGGTGTCCGTTGGGGAGTTCCACCTGAAACATGGCATTGGGAAGCGCCTCGACAACGTGCCCTTCCATTTCAATGACGTCGTTTTTCGACAAGATTTCAGCCCTCCTTGCACAGCGGCGTCTCAGTTTGCAGCCCGGCCTCCCGCAGCAGCTTGCGCAGATCGCTGTCCAGCACCTGGCCGGAGGCAAGCCGCTGCGCAAGGTCCTGCAT
>OJPS01001479.1_pt1 | contig 15425 bp, 6 predicted proteins | sample 1598551 | NCBI WGS metagenome assembly OJPS01 (sample SAMN03922488, study PRJEB24848) | human gut metagenome | isolation source: stool sample | host: Homo sapiens | place: Germany | collected 2011-05 | reverse complement strand
CATTTTATCTGGATGCCGCGAATGAACTGATCTGGAACCAGACGTATGAGATGTCGTCGCCGAAGCTGGATACCTGCGGAAATTATCTGAGCATCTACGACAAGGGCGGGACAAAAATTTATATCTTAACACCGACAAAGCTTGTGGGAAGCATTGAGACAACCATGCAGATTCAGCAGGTATGCGTGGCGGAGCAGGGGACAGTCGCGGTTCTGATGAAAAAAGACAAGGTGATTACTGGTTACAGAGATGGAATCGGCTGTCGTTACCTGACCTTTCGGAGTGGTCCATTTATAGGAGTTCTGTTGCCCTTCTCCTTTACGGATCACCCGGTCCCGATGACGCCAATTCTCATAATACAGTTCAGCTTGGCAGGCTATGCTACTATTTATTTCCAGATGAATTACCGGATGATATACATCTGCCCAGAGTTGTATCACAGTCTTGCCGGCGGCGATCTCTACATAACCGTCTTCCAGTTTGAGCTCTTGCCGGAAATTTTCTACGTTTAAGAAAGGATTGGGTGATAAGCGCAGGCGGATACGCCCTTGTTTCAACAAGCAATTATGCTCGTCGAAAGTACCACTCCGACTGATATAAAACAAGACATCTCCCTCCTCTACCCACACATTCATACCAATGTCCCCACCTCCACAAGGCATGGAAGCGGATGAGTCGGTACTGGGTGTTCTCCAAATGAGACCGGCATGCCCACTCACCTGAACGGACATGCCAATCATCCAACCAAACACAATCAAAAAAAATCTCTTCATAGGTTACCAGTTATCCGACCGAAAAGAAGATAAAGGTAATCCTCCGCAAAACAAGTCTCCTTCTACATAATTATCGAAGGCATAACGTACAGCCACAGGATGAGGAACCTTCTCACTTCTCACATACATTTTACTGCGGACGATCCATGCTTTTGCCGGATGGAAAATCCGATCTTCACCGGCTACGGAAAACAGTTTCGATTCGAAGCACTCCTTTCCGGATATCCACATATCCGCCCGTCCAAAACTGACAATCACCGTATCTCCCTGTATCTCCATTGATTTATAATAAGGGCTTTCGCCATTGACACCTTCGATGCCGTAGGTCTTAGTTAATGCTAATAAGCCCAAACGTTCGCCGGCCAGTCTTTTTTTGGCAGGATGAATACCTTTCTCCATACCGGCATCGAGCAGAACGGCCATGCCGGTGTGAGGAACGCGATGCTCTACCTGTGACTGCGCTTCGCGGATGAGTGCCGACTGTACCGGTTCCTGTCCGGGTGCGGTGATCAAGGCATAATCGTAAGGAGCAATCTGGCAATAATAAAAAGGAAAATCTCCCTGTTGCCACGCAGCACGCCAGCCATTGATCAGAGTGGTAAACATATCGGCATAGGAATGGGGACGATTCGTATTGTCTTCTCCCTGATACCAGATGACACCACGCATAGTGATACCGATGAGCGGATGCAACATACCATTGTAAAGGGTGGTAGGTGTACGGTTTGGAGAGGTAATATCGGCATCAGTACGGGGAATCCTAACTTCGGGGAAGGCACGCAACATCTCCTCCGTCATCCATGCTTCGGCAGCCGATCCTCCCCACGCAGTAACGATAAGCCCCACAGGGACATCCAAAAGTTCATTCAACAGCCGCCCGAAATAATAGGCAGTCGCGCTAAATTCACGCACAGTAGTAGGCATAGCTTCGTTCCACGTACCGGTAACATCATACTGCGGAAGCAGGGTAGAGTGCCGTTTCACTGTAAATAATCTCAAAGAAGGGTTGGTACTACGCAAAATATCCATATCAGCCCCTTCGATGGGTTGATTTTTATATCCCTTCATCGGCATTTCCATATTGCTCTGTCCGCTACATATCCATAGTTCTCCTATCAAAATATTATTCAGCACAGTTAATTCTCCATCAGAGAATGTCAAAGAATAAGGTCCACCTGCCGGCGGGGTAGTCACTGACATATTCCACTTTCCCTGAGTATCAGCAGTGGCACGGTATGTCTTTCCGTCCCAACCGGTAGTCAATGTAACAGTTTTTCTTGGGGTAGCTGTTCCCCAGAGATTGGCGGTGGCTTGTTGTTGCATGACCATACCATCGGAGAAAAAAGCCGGTAATTGCACTTTTGCTTGTGTAAAGGCTCCGCAAAGGCCCATAAGGGCAAGACTAATTGTTGTTATTCTTCTTTTCATGTCTAAAAGCCTCTCCCCGACCCTCTCCGGAGGAGAGGGAGAAGAGAGATACTATGGTTATTAATCAATTACAAAATAAACTTTGCCCCCTCTCCCACGGAGAGGGCTGGGGAGAGACCGGTTAGGGAGAGACTGAAAGCCTCATTTCCAAAGGTCCGAATAAGCCGGCCGGTACAAGTTCTGTTCCGTCCAGACGATACCGTGCATTGGTCCATATACCGTTAAAAGGGGGTTCTCCACGATCCATACCTCTAATGGCATTGGCCCAAGTGTTGATGATTTCTATCTCCAGCGTATTTTTGCCTTTCCGCAAAGCGGCAGTCACCTCTACCTGATAAGGAGCAGTCCATGCAGTACCACATTCCACTCCATTGACTTTTATTACAGCTATGTTCTCAACCCGTCCTAAACGAAGATACGCCACCGGCATCTTTCTGTCATCTGTCCAATTGAAGGTATTCGTATAAACAGCCCTACCCGAATAATAACGGATGGAGTGATCCTGCTCATCGGTCCAATCAAAAAGCGTATCCCGACGGATCGTTTTATTCAAACCGGCAAAATAGACAGACCAAGGCTTTTTAAAGCGAAGCGGCAGGATATCTGTCTCTTCCGATAACTCAGATGATAACTCCGATGACAGTTCGGTTGATGCCTCTTTCGATAAGTCTGTTGGCAATTCCGGTACAATAGTTTCGTTCTTCTGATCCGCCTTGAAATAACAGACTATAAATACAGACTCACCGGCTGCCAAAGTAAGTTCAACGGATGTACGCCCGTCCTTACATTTCCAGGAGCGTGCTTTATACATCTCACCCGACACCGGATTCCAACATTCAGGTTGCACTTCTTTTATTCCTCTCAAAGATGCTGTAAAATGACGTTCTTCCCCCCGTTGGTTAGACAGGAAATAAATCTCGGCTTCGGGGCCTTTGCGATGCGTCCAAGCTATATCTTCGGGTACGATGACATCGCGTTCCAGCCCATAAGCGGCAAAATCCTCGAAGCGGTAAGGCAATTCGGGAATTATTATACCGGCCTTCCGCCACTCGTCGACTTTGGCCTGAACCTCTGTAGATAAAGGCAACCCGTCCGGATCCATCGGACGCGGCAACGGCAGGACTAATACTTTATAAGAAGCGCCACCGGGCAGGCAAATCCGACCCTTATCAACCGAAGCCAAACACAGCAGAGCATCTTTATTGAAAGAATCATAGGCATAGCCACGCAATGGATTGACCCAATTTTCGGGATCGGCCATATTGGCGGAATGGGTAACGCCGACGATAGTACGAAGCGGTTGACCGATATTAGCGAGCCTGTTTTTTTCGCTCTCTACCCGCCGACTTCCGAAAAGCCCCGGCAGAGAAGGTACCAGACGTTCGGGTAGAACGGCACGACGCGGTATCTCTTCACCCGTAAACACAGCGATGTCTACCACCGGATGCCCATATTGCAACAGGGCCTGGCAACGCCGGGTATAATCGACAAAGGCTTTCGCCCCCTTTTCCCACCAAGTCTGATCGCGCTGGAAGAAAAATCCGATACCATCCAAAGTCATTCCGGGACGACGATCGAGCCACGGATTGTGCACATATACGTGAAAAAACAGGCGGTTGATACCTAATGCATAATTACGGTCGAGCAAGGGTTTCAGAAGGGCCGGATGCTCGTTCCATGTGCCCCTCACTTGGGTAAATCCTTCAGCCTGGATAATGTTCTTGCCATAGACATGCGCTCCACTGATGGCATCGAGCATGTCATTCGGTTTGTCGTGGGTAGGGCTATTGAACCAAAACTCCCCCATCGGGTAATCGACTTTCTGATAGTGTAGCATCCCGTCACTAACCATTGTGGGAGCCACACACTCGGCAGAAAAGCGACAATCATATTCCCGGGCACAAGTAGCCAATGTTTCATAGAAAACATCTTTTACCAGTTCGGCTATGGTTATACGTACGTCACGCAGAACGCGTTCACTCTCTTCCGCACTTTCCAACGGTATACCGGCAAACAGAGGAAGCCAATCAGACAGGCGATATCCGCGACGCTTCTGAAATTCATCGGGAAAGGAGACGCTCCAGTTCTGGCTTCCGCATTCCCAACTATCGACATGCATGTATTTTAATACCTTACGGGCCAATTCATCTCCAACTTCGGTGAAAGTACGCCCAAACCAATGGTCGAATTGCTTCTTCACTGCCTGCGGATTGAATTTATCGCATTCCAACCCACGGGCGGCTCCACCGGTAGCATTGGTATGCCCGGTGGAAGTGTGTCCCATCCGAAGCAGCTTCCACCGTCCGGCAGGCAAAGTAGTGGCGGTGAGGACTCCAGAGTTCATGTATCCAGTCAAGTCGATGATATCCTGCCGGTGCAGACAATCCTTTTGGGGCAGTTCGGTTTCAGTGGTAGCGGATGCAACCCGCCATACCAAGCCCGCCTTTCCTTCCCACTGGTTAAGACGCGGCCCGTCGTGCAGGCGTAATTCTTTGATTTTGAGATTCGGTTTCCATTTGGCGGCATCCATGTCTTCGCTGCCCGGTTCGGTCCCCTCCGGACTCCAAGTAAAGCGAAAATATCGTGCCGTCACAGGAGGAAGGGCATGAGTCGAGTTTTCATCAGTGTTCTGCCATCCCTGGCGGGCGGGCGTGAGTTGCTTTACGAACCGGAAATCAGTCCCGTTGTCACTGACAAACAGCTTTAACCGGTGGGCTTGATAATTATTGCCGGTAAGCACCACTTCTATATTGCGACAAGTAAACGGCTGTGAATATTCATATTGTATCCATGCCGTATCGGGATGAAGCGGCATCCATGCGGCAACGTCCGAAGCATTGGCACGGAAAAAACCGTCCGCCGTGTTTATCAGAGGGCTGGTAGTGATATTTGGAATATCAGGTTCCGATTTTCCAACCGGTAAGGCCAGTAAGGCAATGTCCTGATAATAATCCTGGTAAGCCTCAGGACGAGGTAATTGTAAACTCCTAATCTGCCCTCCGGAAACAATGGTGTCGCTCCATACCACCTTTTGCATCGACTCTTGCGGAGTGATCCAAGGGCCTCCGGCAAGTGCAAAACCATCGCAAATATGCATACCGAGTTTTAATCCTAACCGATCGGCTTCCTGCATACTGAAACGCAGCATTTCCCACCACTGTGGGGAGAGTTGCCGTACAGTCCCATTAAATTCTTTTCCCTGTTCCGTATCCTTGATCGGCATGAGATAGGCGCCTCCCAATCCGACCTGCTTCATTGCTTCCAGATCGGCCGTGATGCCTTCTCGAGACACGGCACCATACATCCAGTACCAGAAACACCAGGAATCAGCATCTTCCGGCGGAGAGAGAAAGCGGTTACGTAAGGTAGCATCCGACTGTGCTACCGTCCATTGAGGAAACTGCAAAAACAAGAAAAGCAGTAATAAAAAGCTTTTACTATAATATTTCATAGGGTAATGAGTCTGTTCTTTGAAAGAAAGACGCACGGATCTGCTTTTTGTACTCAGTCTTCCAAAATACTCATCTTTCCCACATATGATCCCTTATTCCCATCAAATTTATCCCCTTCCACTATCTTCACCTTTTTGCTCAAATGCCCTGTTCATCAGCGATACGAGGAGAAGGGCCTTACCGGTTCCTTAAGCACGGTGCTTATCGTCCGTAAGCAGGGTGCTCATCCACCGTGAGCACGGTGCTGACAAGTGGTATGCACGGTACCCGGAAACCGTATGTACGGTGCATAAAGAACAGGAAAGTACCTTTTCGCAAAGAGGGTAAATGTATCAAAACTCTCATAAACTAAAAATCACTCTCGCTACAGGCAGTTGTAACGAGGGTGATTTCGATAAAAGGGGAGTTTTGACATCCCCTTTGAAATTAGCATAGCAAACTTGTAAAACTCCAATAAGATTATTCAAAGCAGAGAATGATACTTCCTTTCTGCTCCCCATCCACCCATTTCGGTTGTGATGACGGACCGACAAGATCAGTCGTATTCACCTTATTGCGTACGGGAGGAATCACTTTCATCACACTGATACCGGTGCCCGGCAACGTATAGAGTAAGGCATCGCGTCCGTCACGAGGTTGATAAACCCCGATATAACTATCAGGCGTACGATTCCAGATACGTATTACCCCTTCCTGCGTATGCAAACTCATCCATTGCACATGAGCGAAATACCCCTTGAATTCCGGATAAACAAAACTCTCTCCGGGGACAGGATCGTTGTACTCATTCTCCCAAACACCCAATTGCGGGCCATGCAAGCGGTTCTGCCACACACGATACGGGCCGTCGCCCACCCAACGTTTACTTAAAACCAGCTCTTCGGGATAATCGAACATGACTCCCATCAAATCGACCACACCACTGAAATTGTAATGGAAATCAAGAGAAACCCTGCCGTCCGGTGTTATTACCCAGACTGCTTTATCGAAATTTCCCAACCGATAGCCGGCAGTTACCGTAATCTTTCCGTCCGCTTCCTCGACATCAAATCCGCAGAACCGGCCGGTATCCTCGAAAGTGGAATAAGTTGTCTTTTTCTTTTCTGCATCCGGATCGTCATGGTTATAGAACTGATCCAATGAACGGTCGGCACGCCGGGCAGCTATGAAACGCGGCCCATTCCTCAAATGAATCGTACGTTCACCTATCCGGACATACTTCAACCGTCCGTCACGCTTACTGAAAACAAATACCTTGCCGCCTGCATGGATCATCAAATCGTCCACCGTTTCTTCTCTTGACGGAACTGCCCCCATTGCCGGCACCGGGCAAGGAACCTCTTCCAATCGATAACTATAAGTAAACAGTTCACGCCCAAAAGTATCCGTAATCGTAAGCATCAATGCATTTGCTCCACGTACGGCAGCAGGAATACGGACCTCACCCGTTTCATGAGCAGGAATATCACCACCACGGACTTCTCCTTGTTCAAGAACCTTCATCTCCATTCCTGTATCTTCGGCAGTGGGCAACTGGACGTAACGGTAAGCAAACCGGCAACTGTTCAGATTCAGAAAATCATAGCGGTTTTCTACTTGCAGCTTGCCATCAAAAGTAGCATCGATGTGTCGATTCATCACCTGTACAGGACACCACACTTGCCGGACGGTGTAATAACTCCCCTCCTTCTCGTGATGCGGGCCTACGATGCCATCAGCACCAAAGTTTCCCACGTTGTCGATAAAACCGTTCTTATCCGTCCGTTTCACTCCTTCATCGGCTAAAACCCAGATAAAACCACCTACACAACGCGGATGTTTCCGCATCATCTCCCAATAATCATACAGTCCGGCGCCTGCACCACCGTCATACAAGCCGTGAAGGAACTCGGTAGGCATAAAAAGTTCGGGCAGGCGCATATAATTCTGGCTCTCACCGTAAGAACGGTAATGCATCGTTTCGTATCCTCCGAAATTACCTTGCGGATGCAATACCGGCCGCCGTTGCGGGTCATATTTATGAAACTCTCCGTCCAACTCCGTATTCCATCCTTTTTCATTGCCGTTGCTCCACCAGATAACAGAAGGATGATTCACATCGCGAATCACCATTTCACGCACCAACTTCTGCCCTACCACCGTTTCGTGCTTGCCGTGCCAACCGGATAACTCATTCATCACATACAGCCCCAAACTGTCACACGCCTCCAAGAATTCCGGATCGGCCGGATAATGACTCAACCGCACGGCATTCATATTCATGCTTTTTATTAACAGTACATCTTCTATGTTTTTTACCTTGCTCAAGGTACGTCCGCTTTCGGGACGAAAACTATGGCGGTTGACACCACGGATATTTACCCGCACTCCATTAATATACAACCCGTCACTTTCACGGGTTTCGATAGTGCGGAAACCAAACTTTTGCACCTCTTCATGAAGCACTTCACCCCCTCTGCCCGACAAGATGAAACGTGCAGTATACAGATTAGGGGTCTCGGCAGTCCAGAGATCGGGAGAGTCGGCATGCAGGCGGACAATTGCATAATCGCTTCCTGTACGTACGGAAGAAGTGGCTTCTGCTATTTTCTTCCCATGGCGATCGGTGATCACCGTCTTTATCCGGGCACCTTCCAATGTCTTGTTCAGATAACATCCGGCTGTAAAACTGCCGTCAGCCTGTGCATCAATGGCTACCCTACTGATATTCTGTGCGGGCTTGGCCACGATGAAAACCGGACGGTACAGACCACCGAAATTCCAGTAGTCGGCACGACGTTCCGCTAAATTCACTCCGGCGTTACTACTCTCTTTACTTACTGTCACCTCCAGAAGATTTTTCGTATCACCGAAGAAAATCCGGTCGCTCACATCATAAGTAAAACGATAGAAACCTCCCTGATGTATCTCGCCTGCTTTGCGACCGTTAATTTTGACTTCCGTATCCGTCATAGAAGCCTCAAACACCAGTTCGATTTGTTTCCCATTCCAAGCAGCAGGCAGATAAAACTCGTACTTATACATCCCTTTTTCATCGGCAATCCCTTCCGGAAATGCCTTGCCATAAAAGCGCATCCCATATTGGTAAGTACCGAAACCCTGCAACTCCCAGCAAGAAGGCACACCTATCTTCGTCCATCGACCGGAATTATTACCTCCGGTACAATAGAAATCCCATTCTACCATATCATCACACCCTTTTCCCGACAAATACCGGCGTTCCGTATTCACTGAGGACTGGGCATGTGCGCCTATCGAGATCAGTGTAAATGCACAAATGAATGTTGACAGGCCTCTCCCCAGACGGCCTCTCCCCAACCCTCTCCGTGGGAGAGGGGGCAAAGTTAGTTTTGAATCTGTTTTAGACAGAAGAACAAAAGAGCATATTTCTTGCATAACCTTTATTGGCATGGGCAGCTTATTGGCTCTTTTGTCCTTTTGTTCTTCTGTTCTTCTGCCCTTTTGTTCTTCTGTCTTTCTGTCCTTCTGTCTGAAAAATAATAATTTATTCATGTCTTATCAATTTAAAAGCCTTTCTCCGGTCCCCTCCGTAGGAGAAGGAGAAGAAAGATACTATGTTTTATCAATCAGTTGCAAAACTAACTTTGCCCCCTCTCCCACGGAGAGGGTTGGGGAGAGGCCGTCTGGGGAGAGGCCTGTTGAGTCTTTTTAAGAATCACCTTCAACCGATGTTCTTTTTTCTCGATAGCATATCGCTTAAGTACTCCCGGCCCGCAACTGCTATTCCCTAAGCCCAACACAGCAGCATCCAGACTGAGAATAACATCCGGACGTTCCTGTAACTGATAATCATGTGTAGCCCGATAGATATCATTTACCGTATAGTGTAAGGCAGATGCGGAAAAAGTCTTCCCTACCGCCTCTACCCGGATTCCTTTTCCATAATCGTCCGTCAGTTCCAGAAAACGTACGTCTTCTTTATTTCCGCTATCCTGCGGTCGCGGATAATGCGTATATTGCTCACTCACTTTACCACTCCATAAACCCACGAAACAAGAAGCCTTGCGATCGGGATAATTCTCCCAAGGGCCACGGCCATACCAAGTGAAGTGATCCAGACCGGAACGGATTGGCAAGACAATACCCAAACGGGGAAGTTCAGGCAATACTCCCTCGGGACGGAAAACTGCTTCTATCTCAAGCTGGCCGTCACCGGTAATCGTATACAGCAGCTCCGTGACAATGCTTCCGGAAAGACACCGGACAGTACAACCAGAAGTGACCTGTATCGTTCCGTCAGACAATTGCCGCCACTTCAGAGGTCTCGTATCGTAATCGGGAGCATCGAGTCGATTATTCTGCCAATCTTTAGCCAGCCAATTACCGAAACTTTTATCATTATCGGTCGGTGCACGAAATATCTGAACAGCAGGAACAGATGGAAACAGACACGAATCTCCCAATACCGGAAATGAATCGAACTGCAACTGCATCATACATCCATCCCGCAAACGCCACTGTACCATGCAACCCCCGCTTTTAACCGTCAACAAGCCCCCTTCAGTTGAAAGTTGAGAGTTGAAAGTTGAAAGTTGCTGCGCCGTCACGCTGCATCTCCCATCTCCCATCTCTTCTCCTTCTCCCTTTTCTTCCCCTTCTTGAAGGCAGAATTGTTCGGCGGCAACTTCATGTCCTGCCTTGGCCCAAGGCAGGTCTTCTTTCAGAATAATCCTTATCCAAAGACGGATATCCGCACGATTCTTTCTTCTTTTCCCAATCACTTCCGACAAGTTTATCACTCCGGTCATTCCGGGAAGCACTTGCGGCATTTCCAATTCTCCCGTCTTCTCCGGCCGGCCGTCCACAGTAAGTGTCCACAGGCAACGATAGCCTTCCAGACCGATATGATGGTTGCGGTTAGTCAATCTTAACGTGTCTTCCTGAAGTTGCATCTGTATGGGAGCATATACTTTTTTCATTTCCCAATACTTGGGCGTAGTCTCCCGTTCACTACGCAAGATACCGTTGAAGCAAAACGCTTTCAAATTAGGCCGATCACCAAAATCTCCTCCATAAGCAATCATCTCTCCACCACCGGGAAGTGATTTATACAAACCTTGATCGACCCAATCCCAAATAAAGCCCCCCAACATACGGGGATGACTATATATCTCATCCCAATACTCCTGAAAGTTTCCCAAAGCATTACCCATCGCATGAGCATATTCACTGGTCAGTACCGGACGTACATCATTCGTCCGTTCGGCTATCTCGAGCAAGCGTTCCCAACGGGCATTCTCAGCACGTTCCTCGTCAGCCCCTTCCGGAATTCCGGGATTCAAGTATTCCTGTTTCACACGAGTATAGAAACGGCTGATCATATCGACCGTCTCCGGATCGGGGCACCCGTTCACCCCTTGTGCCCCTTCATAATGAACAGGACGAGTAGGATCGAAATCATGAAGCCAAGCAGAAATTGCAGCGAAATTAGGCCCATATCCACTTTCATTACCCATACTCCAAACCACTATGCAAGGATGGTTCTTATCCCGTTCCGCCATCCGGACGGCACGATCCATAAAAGCAGCATGCCAATCGGAAGCGCTCGCCAGAGTACCACGCAAACCATGCTCCTCTATATTCGCCTCATCCATAACATAAAGTCCCAAACTATCGCATAATTCATACCAACGACTCACATTCGGATAATGGCTGGTACGAACCGCATTCACATTTCCTTGCTTCATCAACAAAATATCCTGTAGCATGCGTTCTTCCGTCATCACCCGACCCAAACGCGGATCATGCTCATGGCGGTTGACTCCACGGAAACGAATCGGCCGGCCATTTACCAGCATCTGCCCATCCCGTACTTCGACACTGCGAAAGCCGACGGGCTGGCATATTTGCTCCACAATACGTCCGGTGCTGTCCTGCAAGGAGAGATGAAGAGAATAAAGAGACGGAGTCTCGGCAGTCCATTGTTTCGGATTCTTTATAACCGTCGTCATTCTCCCCATTTTACGAGGTCCACGTTGGGGAAACCATTCATTCATACGGGAAGCTTTGTGTTCCAAGTCCAGAACTTCTTCGGCAGAGCAAGATAATTGCGCCAATGAAGTGCCATCCGTATCCGTTAAAATAGCTTGCAGAGTGTATCCCTTTCCAGACTCCGCCCGGTAGACACTTAACCGGGGATCAATCTGTATCGTAAAATCCCGGTAAACGGAATCGGGCAGCGTGCGCACCACATAATCACGAATGCGGATATCGGGAGTATGTATCACATATATACTCCGGTGAATTCCTCCGAAGCGCCAGAAATCCTGATCTTCCAGATAGGAACCGTCACTATAACGATAAACTTCCACAGCTATCTGATTCGTTCCGGCATTTAAACAAGAAGTGATATTGAACTCACTCGGTTCCATGCTTCCCTGGCTATACCCTGCCAACTGCCCGTTAATCCATACATAAAAAGCACTCATTACCCCCTCAAAACGCAAAAAAGTTTGTCCGGTCTTCTCCCAACCGGCAGGCAATGTAAAGGTACGTCTGTACTGACCTACCGGATTACGCTCTTTAAAAGTTGTATACTCCGCCTTCGGTTCACTCGTCACACGAGGCGGGTTGATTTTAAACGGATAACCGGCAGAAACATAGATAGGAGTGCCATAACCATTAACTTCCCAATTGGCAGGTACGGGAAACTCCACCCAACGGGAGTCGTCATAATCTGTCCGATAGAAGTCAGGAATGCGTTCCTCCGGCATAGGAGTCCAGCGAAATTTCCACGATCCGTCCAGACAAAGCCTACGGTCTCCGACATGTTCCCCATAAGGAAAGAAAGCTGCCCGTGCCGGTTCCCGGTTGATGTGTAATACTTGATGGTTCTCCCAATCGGGTACTCCCACTTGAGCCGACAAGCCGGCAGCGACACAACAGAATATACCTATTAATATCCTTCTCATCGATTCTTTATCTTACTATATGATCGTATCTTCAAATTACTGTACCTCTAAGGCATCAAAAGCCAATCCCTCCATCCCGTCGGAAGTTAGAACCACTCTATACTGTCCGGCGTTGATATAAGTTCCGGTAGTAGTACTCATCATACGCCACTTTTCAGGGGTATCAGGAAAAGTCAGTATGTCATCTTTCAATACCACCCCTTTTGAATCTATAAAGCGCAGCCTCACTTTGACGGGAACACTACTGCTGTTCATATATTTAAAACGCAGGGCATAAACCTGTGCCAGACCGGTAGATATATTCCACTCGATGCTATTCCGGTCTCCTTTACCAAAAAAGATACCGGTCTGGTTCCGATGTTGCTTCTTCACATATTTTCCTTTCAACAGGGCCGCTTCCGCTTCATAAATCACCCCGACACGTGCATTCTTGTCTTCGGGCAAAAGTTCCGCCGGTGTTTTTTCCACAACATCCCTGTCAAAGTCTTTCCAAGAGAAAGCAGTGGCCTCCGGCATTTCCTGAACTTCAAATTTTCCCTGACGGGCAATGGCAATAGCCGAAATCAATGCCTGCCCGGCTTTTACTTCGGGAAAAGAGATGATCATCTTCCCACCTTTTACTGGGACATACACTACCTTTTTCAATGCAGTATCATGTCCGCTCTCTGCCCAGATATCCAAATCATCCATAACAACCGAATCATTGATCGCCACATCAAATATACGGAGACCTTCACAATCGGTCGCCGCACTCCCTCCCGTACCGTGCCAAGGTTCGGTGAAATACAATTCTACCCGGTAAACCCCATCTGCTAACGGAAACTCATAATTCAATTTGTGCCGTCCGAAACGAAAACTTTGGAACAAAGGCCAATCCCGCGTACCACGTATCGGATCATATGTCGTCCTTTGGCTGGCAAGATAGGGATTCAAACCGTCGAACGCTTCTGCCCATGAATGGGAAAAGGTGGAGTTATCCTGTGCCCATCGTTGTCCGTAACTGTCTACATAAGCATCTCCTCCGCAATTAATACGATAAATATAAGTGTAATCCTTTTCTCCTTGCACGTCTTGCATAACAGGAGTTACCTCGTGATAAAGATTCTCAAACGATGGCGCTTGCTCCAATCCGTTTAATAAAAGGACATCTTCCGTTACCGGTTTCCCTTTGTAATAGCCCACGGCACGAAGAACGTTATAGCGGATATCCCGGTTTTCCCACATGAAATGTGTCCCCTTCCCATGATTTATTTTGCGTCCGAGAAAGACAGCATCACCGGCATCATTGTAAAGTAAAACACTGTCACAATTACTGTATGCTTCGATGGTGGCACGCCGCCGCCCGTTGATAAAACGGTCGGGCCATGTATGCGAAACGAGATATACCATCGGCTCTTTAGCAGCCGGTACATAATTGGCTTTATACAGATAATAAATATCCAAAGGTTCTTCCCAAGGAGTAACCAGTCCTTTGTAATTGAATGGCCCCACCTTGTCGATGATCCGGTAACCCTCGTCCGGCTGACGCCGCCCTGGATTATCATGGCTACTGTAAATCCACTGGAATTGTCCGCATACGCTGTCCCGCACACGTTCTGCCTCCCGAATCTTAATTTCCATCAACCGGCACATCCGGCTCTCGCTCCAAACACCTTTCGGATCAAAGGCTGCCGGCTCTGTATGCAGCCCGATACTTCTCCAGGCGCCATATTCACCATTCAATAATTGATTGGGACGGGAAAGCTCCTCACCGTAACGCTCCACATCTCCTCCATAAGTTCCGCTCCAATTCTGCACCACATTCCAATCAGTTCCTTCTCCTCCGTTGCAGGTCGTAATGATCCGCATATGGTGTGCGGTCGGGTCCATTTCCCGAATAATAGCGGTACATTCCTCCGCAAATTCACGCGGCAAAGTACTCTCATTCTGCAATCCCCACATGACGACCGACGGAGAATTACGCCGTTCCTTCACCCACTGCCGGAGCAATTTCTTGAAATTATCCCGAAATTCAGGCGTATCATACCAGACATGTGCAGAGAATTGCGTCCAGAACAAGATCCCCTCCTTATCCCAATACGTCTGATAATCGAGATGATGGGGTTGATGGGCATCTCTGAATGCATTAAAGCCGGCAGCCCGTATCTGTTTGGCGCGGGCAGCCACCTGCTCACGACTGAATGCGTGGCTTTGCCCGAACTGATGTTCATATTCGCATACCCCATTGATAAAAACCGGAGTACCGTTCAGAAAGAAACGTCCGTCTCCATCTTTACGTTTCACCGGCCAGCTAAGTGTGCGAATTCCGAAAGGAGTAACCACCTCATCGGTCGTTTTTATCTTATCGGCGGTTTTCATATCACGCTTTATCATACTGGTCAACTTATAAAGATACGGATTCTCCGTACTCCATAAAACCGGATTCTCAACGGACGAAGACTGACGAACCGTTTTTGTCTCTCCGGGAGCCAAAGTAACCTCTTCTACCAAACGGAAAACCTGTCGTCCGTCATCATTACTCAACTTACTGACAAGTTCTACAGTCTCTGTCCGTTCCCCGTAATTTTTCACTTCGGTATCTATGTAAACCGTAGCCGCCTGATCGTCATTCCAGATGTGAACGCCAAAAGGTTCGATGCGTATTTCATCTGTAGCTTCCAAAATAACCGGACGGAAGATACCGAAAGGCTGGGAACCTTCACTAAACCCCCATTCCGAAGAACATCCACCACATACCCAAGGCATGTCAGAAATCATCTCCGGATGCTCTACTTTCAACTCCAGTTTATTGGTTCCGTCTATCAAGGCATCGGTCACATCCAGAGTCAGTGTCGTACGAC